>JAEEGG010010592.1_pt1 | contig 20329 bp, 7 predicted proteins | sample 9134161 | NCBI WGS metagenome assembly JAEEGG01 (sample SAMN16246543, study PRJNA631951) | gut metagenome | biome: gut microbiome; feature: rumen; material: CR-attached | host: Bos | place: Iran: Karaj | collected 2018-10 | reverse complement strand
GCCCTTCCTTCTCGACGTCCCCGCACGGGCTTTCGCGGAATGCGTGGTAGGTCCGGTCCCAGCCGTATTCGTTGTTGAGGGAGATGAGGTCGGCGAGATAACGCTCCGCGCCGTCGGCCCACGCGACGGCGCTGAACTCGCCAACGAGGATACGCGCGCCGTGCTTCCGCTGGAACTCGCGCACAGGCGCCAGCCGCTTCACCAGATACTCGCGGTTCCAGCCCTTCTCCTCGTCGGGATAGACGGTCGGGCCGAAGCCCTTGTGGATGCCCTGGTGCGTGAAGGCGAAGGGCTCGTACATGTGGACTTGGTAGACCACGTTGTCCATCGCCAGCGGCGACAGGTACGAGAAGGCGCTGGCGGCGGCGTAGCCGTTCGCCTCCGCCACGATGGTGGCATCGGGGTCGATTTCGCGGATGGCCTCGGCGGCGCGCCGTTGCGTGTTCCAGTAGTCGCAAAGGGCGCGGTCGCTCTGCTTCGGCTCGTTCACGAGGTCGTAGCCGTAGATCATCGGGCGGCCCTTGAAGCGCCGCGCGATCTTCCGCCAGACCTCGACGAAGGCGTCGTTCCAACGCATGTCGTAGAACATGTTCATGTCGCCTCCGCTGCGTCCGCCCGGGGGCGCATGGAGATCGACGATGATATGCACGCCGTATTTCCCCGCCCACGGGAGGATGTCGCGGTCGAGGTGGTCGAGCCTGCCGTCGAGCCATGCCATGTAGTCGGCGAGTTCGCGTGACTGGTCGTTCCTGGAATCCCAGCCGCGCCCCATCTGGTAGCGCAGCAGCGTTGCGCCCCACTCGTGCAGGGTGCGGAAGTCGTCCTCGGTCATGTCCCGGCGTCCGGGCGACATGCAGCCGCGCAGAGGGCGGCCATTAGTTGCCGCGATGAATCGCGGCATCGGCGTACCGAAATCCATCGCGGCGGGGGGTGGGTAGCTCACCACCCACTCCTCGTTCGTCGCGGGGAAGAGGTCGCAGCCGGAGCGGATGCGCAGGGTGGAGAGGTCGAAGACGACCTTTCCCGACGAGCTTTGCAGGCCGAGGGTCAGCTTGGCCTTTTCAAGCCGCGACCCGGCGTCCACGACCGTGGTCGAGATTGTCTCCTCCGGGAAGGTGCCGAGGCGCGACTTCGTGTTCGGGTAAACAGTCTCGCCGGTCACGACGTCGCGGAACTCGAACTGGAACTTGAGGCCGTTCCAATGCTCGAAAGGCTTGCTGATGTTCTCGCCCCGGCACCTCACAGAGGCGGAGAAGCACTGCCCGTCGATTGGGGTCATATCGACCATGGCGACGGCGCTGCCGCCCTCCTTGGCGCAGTCGGGCGGCACATCGACCGTCAGGATGTCGCCCTCTATACGCGCGAAGCGCGAGAGGGTCCATGAAAGCGAAGTGCCCGATATCTCCTGGGCATTAGCCCCCGCCGCCGCGAACAGCGCGGCGGCAAGGAGCGAAGATAGGGACCTCAATGTCATCACTACTTGAAGATCATTATGAACGGCGAATCGCCAGTCACCTCAATGACGCCCTCGCCCTCGAAGAGAGTGTCATCCTGGTGCGCGGCAGAGGAGGAAGTCGAACCGTAGCTGCCTGTCTGTTGCTTTACGCCATCGATGTAGAGATAGCCGACCTGCTGGCGGACGCCGCTCTCAAGACGCAGCTTGCCGTAGGCGTTGTTCATCTTCTCGAAGCGGACGTCCGTATGCCGGCCGACAGCCTCCGAATGCTCGAAGACCATCTTGCCGCCCTTGATGACGACGGCGCTTGCATTGCGCCAAGAGCCACGCGCCGGAGCGTCGTAGTCGAGCGCTGTTCCAGTCGGATTGAGGTTGAGCGGATTGACGGTTCCCGAGCAGAAGGTAATCATGCCCTCGGCGACTTCGACGATGCCCGTCGAGGTGCTTGCCGCCATGAACCAGCGCGGAAGCTGGCCCCACTTGCTGTAGTTCACCGCCCCGGTGTAGGTCGCCTTGTCGGCGCGCGACCTCCATCCAGTATCCCATTCCGTCACAACCCTCGTGGTGAAATCCATGTAGAGCGTTGCGGGAGTCTCGCTCGTGATTGTGCCATCGGTGGCGGACATGTCGCCGAGGATCTGGTCGTTGCCGCAGAGGTCGAGCGTCGCGTCGGCGCCCTTCATGAAGAGAAACGACCGCGTGTCCGCGTCGATGGGGTTGTTCGTCGTGTCCGACGATGTGGTGACGCGGCGTGGGTTCTGCGCGGTAAAGGCGTAGGGCACCATCGTCTTGATGGTTCCAGCCGTCCAGTAGTCGCCCATGAGGCCGTTGAAGCGGTTGCCGGTGGAATGCAGCTCGATTGTCCCGGTGAAGCCGTTCGGATAGAAGCGGAAGCAGGTGTGGAACGGCCCGTTGAATACGAGCGTCCCGGAGCCGGAGGCATAGACGTTGTTGCGCGACATGAAGAGGTCGTTGAAGACCGCCCGCGAGCCGGCTCCCGACACGAATGCGACCTCCGTCCTGTTGGATGTGGTCACCGGGGCGTTGAAGGTCACCGTCGCGTTCGCGGGAATGGAGAGCGTCGTCCTGCCCTGCGACGCCACGGAACGGTCGACCAGGACGAGCGGGCGGTTGATTTCAACCCCGTTTGCGAAGGTCGGCGAGTTGGCCTGCCCGTTGTGCAGGATCGTGACGGGGTTGCCCTTGAACGAGCCAAAGGCGTTTGATTCGTTGAACTTGACGATCATGTTGTCGACCAGCACCTGGTTGTTCCAGTCGGGCGTGGCCGCGTTGAGCCGCAGTTGCGTCGTGCCGCGTCCGGCCACGGTCAGCTTCGCGCCGCCAATAGTCTTGACTGGGCCGTCGATGACGATATGGCCCGAACCTGAATCCCAGGTCTGGTCGGCGGCGAGGACGACGGTGCCGAGCGACGACGCGAAGCTCGCGTAGATTTCGCCGTTGCCGGGGTTGGTGAAGCCGCCGGAGCCGAGTCTGAGTTCCTTGCCCGACGCGGCGCCGAACGCGAAGTGCTGGCCTGCGAAGGTGAAGCCCTTGACCCAGGCGTCGGAGTCGGCCAGGAAGTGCGCGTAGTTGCCGATGGTCGCCGTGATGGAGGCAGAGCCGTCCGTCAGGCTTTGCGGCGGGACACTCCAGTTTGCCGCCGTTGAGGCGAGGCCGCCATCGTTGGCGGCGCCAGTCCAAGTCACGGTCTCCGCCGCGGCCTCGGCCGGCGTCCCGACAACCACAAGCCCGTCGCCCGCGACCCACGTCGCCTCGGTCCCCTCGGCGATGGTCGATCCAGTGCGCTTGTAGATGCCCGCCGGGATGGCGTTCCCCCACGACGTGAGCGACTTGATCGCCACGCGGACACCCGCCGGAACCTCGATCTGTCCATAGTATTTTGTGAAATGTGCCTTCGGGAAGGCGGCCGCGCCTTCCTCTTCAATCACAAGCTTGCCGTTTGTATTGATTGTCACCGAGCCGACGTTCGGGAAAGACGCGCCGCCCGTCACCCGCACTGAACCCTCGCCTCCAATCGTCATAGCCCCTGTCGTGGTTGAAACGCCATTGCTGAAGACGAATTCGCCTGCCGTCGTCGGCTTGAACTCGAAGACCACGTTTCCGGTCAGGCAGCCGGAGAAGGTCTGCGTCGCGACGGCAGGGGCGCCGTAGAAGCCGAGGACGCTGCCGTATTGACTCTCGATGGAGTGCTTCCCGCCCGTGACCGCCGCCGTCTCCGCGAGGTATCCGGTGCCGAAGCCGAGGCCGCCGGCTGCGCCGCTGCGCTTGTCGATGATCACCTTGGCGGTGTCGCCGGCGAACGTCAGCGGCACGGCGATGTCATGGGAAGTCGCCGCAAAGACGAGCCGCGCCGTTCCGGCCTCGATCTTAATTGGGACCTCCGGTCGGCCGGCACCTGCGGTCGTGGTGTTCCACTTGTTGCCGCCGTTGGCGATTGAGAGCAAACCCGCGCCTCGCTTCACGAGAACCGGATGGCCCGTGTCCGCGGCGGGATGGTAGATGTCGCTCCTGTCGAAATTCACCTCGACGTTGCCGGGGATGTCGAAGACGACCTCGCCGTCGCCCTGGCATCCGGGGACCGTCGAGAGGTAGTAGTAGAGCGGCTGGGGCGAGACGGCTGGCAAGTCGGGGAACGAAATGCCGCCGCCCGCGGCGAACTTGAGCACGCCCATGTAGGTTAGTGTGCAGGCGATGTACGTGTCCGACGAGGAATCAACCTTGCCCCATTTGCCGCCGAAGCCTTCAAGGCGCAACTCCTTCAGTGAAACGTATTGATGCTGGTTGTTTGGGAAGAGACCGGCAAGGCCGATGGCGTTGTCCTCGCGGAAGACGACGATGGCGTCCGTGCTGTCGGGGAAGGTTGCGGGCGCTGCGCCGTTCTCCAACAGCCAGAGGGCGGGATTGTTCCACGCGCCGGACTCCGCGGTGCGGTTGAAGATATATGTCGTGTCGGCCTGCGCGATGCCAGTGGCCAGCAGCGCGGCGGTCGCGGCCATAGTGGAACGAATCAATCGACGGGCGTTCATGTTGACTTCCTCCCTTTGGAATAGGCGGGGCGTAATTGCCCCATGACAATCATTATCCTATAGCTGCCCCTCGGGGGCAAGGGAAATCAATATCGGTTTTGCGACTTTCGATGTCGTAAATGCGACAATCACAATCCAAGGGCTTTCACCAGAGTTATCGTCACTGGCCCGAAGAGGCCGCTCTCGTGGTTGTCCTTGTCAAAGGGGCGCATGTGGCTGTCGTATCTGCCGTTCGGCTGCCAGTCGCGGAGGATGCGGTCGCGTATGGCGTCGTCGCCCACCTGGTTCGCAAGCAGGTTGGCGACGGTCACTTCCAGGACGTTCCGCCCCTTCGCCAATCGGACGTTCCAGCGGAATGGGCCGAAGAAGCGCCCGCCCAAGTCCTCGCCGTTGAGCCGCACGGATGCGCACCACTTCACTTCGCCCAGATCGAGGATTGCCCCGCCGCCATCCGGCGAATCGAACTCGGCGCGGTAGAACGCCTTGCCGCTGAAGGTGTCGCCCAGGACGCCGCGCCAGTCGCCCAGCGCAACAGGTTGCGCAGGCATGTCGCACGGTCGAATCTCGAAGTCCTCCTTGCCGGCGATATGCGAGACGAGCGGGTGCAATGTCCAGCCGGATACGGGAAGTGCGGCCTCTTGCCACTCGGTCCGGCTGCAAACCGCATCCTCAAAAATAGAACCAGTGACGTAGATCGCCGTTTCGTCTGGGCCGAAAGTGCGTCGCAGAATACCCTGGGCATCTACGGCGACAGCTTCAGTCGCGTCGGTTTCCGGATCGTAGCGAACAACGGGGTCGCCGTGAGGGAAGGCGATTTCAACGTTGCGCGGCTTCATCTCTTCGTTCACGAGGAACCAGATGCGGCTATCGCCGTCGATGCGCTTCATGACGCGTATGGCGCACGCGCCTTCGCCCGTCACGTCCAATGTGCGCGGCACCTTGGACAGACCCGCCACGCCATGCGCGACAATCCCCCCTGCCATTTCGAACCGGGCAAGCGCCTCCTTCGCCTCGTCGAGCATCCAGGCCTCGCTTGGCAGCACCACGGCGTGGTATTCCATCGCACCAATCCTGAGCCTGCCGTCGGCCGTTATGACGGCGGAGGCCAAGTCGCGGTCCTCGGCGAAGTCGTAGTCGCAGTTCATGGCGTCCAATTCGCGAGAGACGGCGTAGTGGGCGGCCGCGGCGGCGTCCCGGTCGTCCTTGCCCGCCCAGAATGCGCGGTTGTTCATCAGCACCACCGTCTCCGCGCCTGGGCGCCCCCGCGAGATGAAGCGCGTCGTGCGCTCGATGTAGCGGAAGAAATGCGGCATGAAGTCCCACGTCGGGGAGACGGGGCCGAAATGCGGCTCGAAGAGCGCCATCCAGTGCTTCGCGTTGGACTGCGCGCTGTAGCCAAGGACAAACAGGTTGACGCCGCGCACCATCTCATAGTCAAGGACCCACTTCATCTGCGCGGGCGAAAGCGAATCTCCGAATATTGCAAAGGATTCCGACAGCGCGAACCGGCCGCCGTTCTGGTGCATGGCCGACGCCGCGTAACGCGGGAATGGATTCGCCGCCTTGCCTGGAAAGAGCTGGCGCCAGATGACGTCCACGCCGGGGACATCCATTGCGCGAAGGCTGCGCAGAAGACTGCCGTGTCCAAGCCCGGCCTCGGCTTCCGGGATGTCCTCGTTGTTGAGGTGGCCGCCGGAGAGCATCCCGTGCGCACGACACCACTCGCAAACGGGCGACAGGAATCGCTCGACGAACAGGTCTGCCCGCACGTCCATTAAATCTATGCGCACTTTGGACAGCGAGGTGTCGGCCATATCCATGTCTGCGATGAGCGCCGCGACAAACGGCACGATGTCGTAGCCCTTGCGGCGCTGAAACTCGTCGGCGAAGTCGGCGGTCCAGGCCATGGCGCGGCCGGGGACGTCGTGCGGCATATCCGGCTCGTCTGTGAACGCGATGCGCATGGTTGTGCCGAAATCGCCGCCGAGACGCCTCGCGTAGGCGTCGTGGGTAAGTTCGATGAAACGCCCGGTCGTGCCGCGCTCGACTATTGAAGGGTATTTTGCCGTCCCGGCTCCGTATTGCCGCAGACGCACGTCGACCCCGCCATTCGCTGCTGGCACGACCTCGCGCGGCGTGAACGCGCCCTCACTGTCGGATGCAGCGACCAGACCGCACGCGCCTCCCGACGGCCATCCTCCCTCGTCGTAGAGGTAGGCGTGCATGCCCAATTCACCTGCGCGACGGACAACCTTCGCAAAGGCGTCCAGATACCCGTCGGTGAGATACCCCGGTTCCATTTCCGTCGGGAACCAGTCCCTGAACCCCTTTGGGAAAGGATGGATGCATACGTTACGCATTCCATGCCTCTGCATGTCCTCCAGCTGGGCGCCAAGGGTCTCCGCATCCAGCGGCGCGTTCCACATCCAGAAAAACGCCGGTGAAAATACCGGGTCGTCACAACTGGATAGATTGTTTTGATTAACCATCTTGTTGAAAATTGTCTGTCGCCGGCCCCCTCACCCTAGGCGGCCGTAGCGGTTGCGGTATTCGGACATGGTCATGTGTTCGAGGCGGCGGAAACGGACCGTCAGATGGCTCACGGTCGAGAAACCGCAAGCGCGGGCGATTGACTTGACCTGCTCGTTGGTTTCCGCGAGAAGCGTCTTGACGCGTTCGATTTTGGCATGCTCGATGGCGTTCTGAACGGTCATCCCCGTCCGTTGCGCGAAGCGCCGTTCCAGCACGCGCACGGAAACGCAGACATGCCTTGCGACATCGGCGACGGATGGGCTGCGTGTCGCGTTGATCCCGATGAACTCCGCAGCCGCCTTCACCACGGGGTCGTCCATGCCACGGACGGCGGCATCCGTGTCACGCCTTGCAATGCCGATTGGACCGTAGTCCACGACGTCACGGTCACGGACGCCGCGCAGCATGTCGTCAAGAAGACGGGCGGCCTCGTAGCCGGCACGCTCGGCGTCAAGCCGTACGCTGGAAATTGGCGGAGTTGACGAGAGGCACAGCTCCTCGTCGTCGTCGACGCCGAGAATGGAAATCTCCTCAGGCACCTTGACGCCGGCCATCCCGCAAGCGTCGACCACTTGGCGGGCCCTCAGGTCCCACGCGCAAAAGACCGCGCATGGCTTAGGCAGCGACTGCAGCCACGGGCCGAGATCCGCGAGTTCATCGGAGAGAGTAAATTCCCTGCCTCGTCGAATGCGGAAGGCCTCGACGCGGAACCCGGCGTCGCGTACCTCCGCGCGGAATGCTTTGAGCCGTTCGTTGGACCAGATGTTCCCCGCAGGCGCGCCAACGTATGCGAAATGACGGAATCCCAAGCCGAGAAAATGCCTCGCGGCGCACCGCCCGACCTCCGCCGAATCGCAGCGGATCAGGGAACTTCTGGCAAGAACGCGTTTGTAGGCAGGCATAATGCCCGTGACCTGCGGATCAATCAGAACCATCGGCACCCGCAGCGACGCCACCATCATGGTTTCGGCATCTGTAACAGGCTCGCCGATGAACCCCGAGTAAAGCCCGGTCGAAGCGGAAAGGCGCTGCTGGTCGCTGCGGTCGTCGATGAGGTGCAGCGACCACGGCCCGTGCGTGCGGATATAGCGCAGTACGCCCTGCCGCATGTCGCGGCAGACCTTGATCGATGGCGGCAGCATCACAGCTATCTGCGGTATTTTGTCAATGAAGTCCATGCGCCTTTCGCGGCTGTATGGGATCGTTTAGGAGCAGACGGTTACCGGAAAATACTCGCGCGTGCCGTCGGCGGCGCGGGCGACCGCGACAGCCTCGCCTGAGGAAATGGCGCGGACGGTTCCGTCGGGGGCGATGTCCGCGACGGTGTTGTAGTAGTCCGTGAAGTAGTCGTATTTGCGCGCGGGATTTGGACGCGACGTGGCGCGGCCGGCATCGTAGGCGCCCCAGAAAAGGGGACCGTCGCCAAGGCCTGGCGCCGAGAGGCGCATGCTCGCACCGACTTGGAGGACGAGCGGCGCGAGGTGGAGTGTGCGGTCGCTCCCGCCGCCGATGCGTGTGAAGTGGACAAGGCCTCGCGCCGGGTCAATCTGCACGGCGTCGAAGGTCTGGCCCGCCCAGGTGTCAGGCTCCTTGACGGGCAGGTCGGGGCACCAGGGGGCGGAGCGGTTGATGTAGTCGAGGTAGGCGGCGTCGCAGGGTTCGGTCACGTGCCAGACACCTCCGACGCAGGACTGGAGTTCGGCGTGGTAGTGTCCGGAAAGGGCGAGGGGAATGCCGCCGCGCGCGCCCGAGAAGTCGAACGTCCGTCCGGCGACGGTTGCGCGGCTGCAAACGGCGGCGGTGTCGAGGAGGATGGCGCGCGTGGTCTCCGCCGGATAGGTGAAGCCATCTGATGAATCTGCCGCAAGGCGAATGGCCAGGTCGTGGTTGCCGTGGACGGGGAGGAAGTCGCCGCCGGCGCGTTCGACGGCGGCGACCCAGAGGTCGCGGTAGCGCGCGACGGAGGCGTCGAGCGACGCGCGGTCGCCGAAGGCCTCGGGGATGTCGCCGCCGCAGACGACGTTTCGAATTCCGGTTTCGCCAATGAGCCTGACAAGCAATGACGCCGATTCTCCGTGATTTGAGGGGACATGCAGGTCGGTCAGGAAGAAGAACCCGACAGGGCATGTGGCCGACAAATCACGGATGCGCTCGGCGACACGGGAGATTTCGGAATTGAATCCCATCCGCCCCGGACTAGAGTCCCTGGCAGACGGTGATGGCGGCGACGCCGACGATGTCGTCGGCCGAGCAGCCGCGGCTGAGGTCGTTCACCGGCTTGGCGACGCCCTGGAGGATCGGTCCGAAGGCGTTGGCGCCGGCGAGGCGCTCCGTGAGCTTGTAGCAGATGTTGCCGCACTGGAGGTCCGGGAAGATGAGGATGTTGGCGTCGCCCTTGATGACGCCGTCCTTGTTCTTCGAGGCGCCGACCGAGGGGACGAGCGCCGCGTCGGCCTGCATCTCGCCGTCGACGATCGCGTCGAGGCCGATCTCGGCGAAGCGCTTCTCGGTGAGTTCCTTGGCGATGCGCATCTTGTCGACGAGCTCGTGCTTGGCGCTGCCCTTGGTGGAGAAGCTGAGGAAGGCGAGGCGGGGCTGCTTGCCGACGAGGGCCTTGTAGGTGCCGGCGGTGGCCTGCGCGATGTCGACGAGCTGCTCGGCGGTGGGGCAGGGGTTCACGGCGCTGTCGGCGTAGAGGAGGACGCCGTCGCCGGAGGCGGTCGGGACCTTGAGGTCCATGACAAAGCAGGCGGAGGCGAGGGAGATGCCCTTGGCGGTGCCGACGCAGTGGAAGGCGCTGCGGAGCATGTCGGGCGTCGAGGCGATCGAGCCGGCGACGAGTCCGTCGACCATGCCGCGGTTGAGCATCATGTTGCCGAAGTAGAGGCGCTTCGTGCGGACGGTCTTGTCGGCCTCCTCCTCGGTCATGCCCTTGGCCTTGCGGCGCTCGTAGAAGGCGGCGATGAGCTCGGAGGCGATCGGGGCCTTCGTGTAGTCGAGGACCTCGACGTCCGCGTCCTTGAGGGAGACGCCCGCCTGCGCCTCGGCGGCGGCGAGTTCCTCGGGGGTGGCGAGGACGATCGGGGTGGCGATCTTCTGCGCCTTGATCTTGGAGGCGGCGATGACGACGCGGGGGTCATGGCCTTCGGGAAGGACGAGACGCTTGTTCGCGGCCTGTGCCTTGGGAAATACAGTGTCTAGGAAGTTCATGGGTCAAACCTTTCTTAATGTTTCAATTTTATCATAAAATGTGTTCTGCCGCGCAATAAAGGTGTGTTTTGCCGTGTTTTGGCGATTCGAGAAGGCAAAGCGAATAATGAAATTGCACTTGCAGATGGAAAAAGGTTTTATTATAATGTTGGACATGAAACAAACACCATCTTTTTTTCTTGCGACGGCGCTCGCCGCCGCAAGCGCGGTTGGATTCTGCCATGCGGACACTCTCCCCGCTTCGGCGTATATTCAGGACGGCCTCGTCGTCCAATATGACGGCATTGAGAACGCAGGGGCGGGCATCCACGACGCCTCCGCCACGGTGTGGGTTGACCTCACGGGCAACCATCACGACCTGGAGCTGAACGCCGGCGACACGGTCGGCGCCGACCGCGTGAACATCGTCAGGGCGACGCGCAAGGCGTCGAACGACGTTTTCTCCGCCTATTCGCAGATCACCATCGAGTACAACGCCCGTCCCACGGCGATGGACGCCGCCGGAAACTGGGATGCCGCCATCGCCACCATCCCCTACATCGGCGCATTTGGCTGGGACGGTCGCGTCGGCGCGATCCATGTACGCCGCCCACAGTCCGCGACGGCCAACAACTACACCTACCGCGGCTACGCATCCGGGTATGGCAAGCTCGCGGACATCGTCAGCGCCGGCGTGTATCAGACCTATTCCGCCTGTCCCGGCTACGGCGGGACTGGCGCGGCCGACGACCCCGTCTATGTGAACGGCGCAAAGGTCTCGCGCTCAAGCGGCTCCGGCGCCTTAAACTGGGGCGGCGGAACGCGTACGCAAAGTTTCGCCCTTACCATCGGAAATGCGAAGACCGCATCGGATATTCGCTCCATCCGCATCTACAATCGCCAGCTTACCGCCGAGGAAATCGCAATCAACACGGCCATCGACAAAATCCGCTTCAACGGCGCCCCCACGTCCGTCATTCCCGAAGGATACCACTACAGCCCGGCGGCGGGGCAGGTCATTGCGCATGGGGACGATGAGATTCTAGACATCGGGGGATTCCCCGCGGAATATGGAGCGCCAGCACCGGCCTATGGTAGCGTGTACGAGCTGGACGCCGCCGACGTTCTTTCCCTTTCCTGCCCTGCGACCTGGACCAACGAGGCCGATACCGTCGCCGCGACATGCACGGGCTGGAAGCTCTACAATGTCGCCGGGACCGTCATCTCAAACGGCGTCGGAAACACATTTGCGTATGTCCACCCGACCCCAGCCGCACATTGTCGCCTCGAATGGCAGTGGGCGATTGAATACAAGGTGGCTGCGAATGCGGCTGGCGGCGGTGAGGTTGAGCCTGCGGAGCAGTGGGTCGCCGACGGCGGGACCGCAACCGTGACGGCGACGCCCGCAGCGGACCATGTTTTCGCACGCTGGACCGGCGATGTGCCCGCCGCCGCGAAGTACGACAACCCCCTCGTTCTGGAAAATGTTTCTGAGCCGGTCGTTCTTGCGGCCTCATTTGTCGAACCAGTCGCGGAATGGCATTGGACCGGCGCCGGGGCGGACGCGTTGGCCTCGAATCCGCTGAACTGGCTTGAGGAAACAGCCCCCACCGACTTCGCGTCCGTTATCTTCGACGCCACCGGCAACGGCCACCCCTGTACATGGGACCTCGACATTCCGCTCCAGTCATGGAAGCAGATTGGCTACACCGACACCGTCACCATTCAAACCGTCTATGACGCCAACGGATTCAACATCCTGCGCATCGCCGGCGACTGCGTCATCTCCAACGGCTGCTGGACGCACCTCGCCAACACCTCGGCCGCGACCTACCGCCTCCGCGTGGCCATCGGCGGGAAGATGACCATCGGCCCGGACGCGGTCATCCACGCCGACGAAAAGGGATATGTCTCGACAGGCCCCGCCGGCTACAAGCTCCTCTCCAACCGTGGCGGCACACATGGTGGCCAAGGCTCAAACAACGCCGGGCAGAACCCCGTCTGCTATGGTTCCATCACCTCGCCGGAACACCTCGGTGGCGGTAGTGCGAACAGCAGCGCCCATGGTGGTGGCGCGATTCGAATGGATGTAGGCGGTGCACTTGTCCTTGATGGCTCAGTCCGGGCAAAGTCCTCTAATACGTCGCAATGGCACGTTCCCGCCGGCGGCAGTGTCTGGATTACATCCGGCTCCATTTCCGGTGCGGGTTCTGTCTCGGCCGACTCCGGCTACACATCCAACGGCTACTGGGGCGGAGGCGGGCGCATCTCCCTCTGTCTGACGGGCGAGGGCGCGGACTTTTCCGCCTTTGCCGGCACGGTGACGGCATACGGTTCCCGCAAAGGCAGCGCAACAGGCGCGCTCCAAAATGCCCCTGGCACCATCTACTACGAAACGGCGGCCGACGGGCGCGGCGGCGGCACCATCGTCATCGACGCCGGCGGCTTCGCCTGCGGATCCTTCTACACGACGGACATCTATCTCGCGGACCAGCCCGGACTCCATCCGAAGAGCATCCAGTCCCGCAACGGCGCCTACGTCCGCATCTATGGAAACGGCACGGCGGGCGACCTCTCGCTCGTCGTCGGCGAGTCCGTCGCGCTGTCGAACTCGACCACGCTGGTCATCCAGAAGGGCGCCGTGCTGGACATCTCCTCCGCCACCCTCGGTGGCCTTGGCACCACCTCCGGCACCCGAACCCTCTCGGTCGCCGACGGCGAACTCCGCACCTCTGGCGCGCTCGCCCACACGAACATGACCGTAACCCTGCAGCAGTCCGAATCCCTCCTCACGCCAGCCAACCTCGCGATTCGCCCCGCGACGAACGGAGTCGTGCGCTTTAATTCCGTCCGCGATCTCGGCTTGTCGCCCGTCACAATCCTTGACGGTGGCACCCTCGTCGCGAACTACCCGGTGACGATGGCCGGGCCCCTCGTCGTCAAGTCCGGCGGCCGCGTCACGCATGACGCCAACGGCGCGGAACCCATCTACGCGGTTGACATCGCCACGACGGGCAACGTCACGGTCGAGGTGGGCGGTGCCATCGACGTGAACGCCAAGGGGTACACGAAGCAGGCAGGCCCCGGCGCCACCACATCGAGCTGGTATGGCCCGAGCCACGGCGGCCGCGGTATCTACAACGACGGAAGGCAAATCGCGAGCGCCGTCTGTTATGGATCGATTTCGCAACCCACGACGCAAGGGTCGGGACACTCGAACAATGACTATCGCGGTGGTGGAGCCATCCATCTTGACATCGGCGGCGCACTCGTCAATGATGGACTCATCTCCGCAGACGGCAATCGCGACTCGGGTGCCTACAACCCCACCGCAGGCGGCAGTGTCTGGATCACGGCTGGGACGATGGCCGGCGCGGGCAACTTCACCGCAAACGCCGCCAAGCGCACCACGAAGTACGACCATTCCTATGCGGGCGGAGGACGCATCTCCCTCGCGGTCACGAATGAGAACGCAGACCTCTCCGGCCTCACGGGGGCCATCACCGCCTATGGCGCGGGCAATCCGGCGGGCCGCAACGGCGGCGCGGGTACGGTCTATCTCCGAACGGCTTCGCAGGCCCTGGACGAGGGGACACTCATCATCGACAACGGCCTCACCTCCACTAAGTCTAGCTCGGCGCCGACCGAGCTCTCCAGCACTGTCCTCGACAAGGAGGTCGGCGCCGTCATCATCCGCAACCGCGCTCAGTTGGCGATCTACTCAAACAACACGATGACGGTAAGCGGCTCCTGGACGAACGCCGCGACCTGCGTGGCGCAGGATACGTCGGCAGTTGTCTTCACGGGCGACGCGGACGCCGACATTGTCGGCAACAACACCTTCGCCAACCTCGTCTGCGTGACGCCCGGCAAGAAACTCGTCTTCGCGTCCGGATCGACCACGACGGTCGCCGCGGACGGCGTCCTCCAGTTCTCCGGCACGGGTGACGCTCCCGTCGTTCTGCGCTCCAGCGAGCCGGGGACGGCCTGGAACCTTGTCGCGGACGCCACGGCGGCCCAGACCGTTGAAAACGTCGACGTCGCGGACTCCGACGCGTCGGCGGGCGCGACAATCACCGCGATCAACGGTGTCGGCGCGAACACGGTGAACTGGACCTTCGTGACGGTCCACCCCGGCCAGCTGCTGACCTGGACAGGCGCCGAGAGCGACGCCTGGGGCGTGGGCGCGAACTGGGACGCCGGACGCGCGCCCGTCACGACCGACCGCATCCTCATCCCCGCCGGAATGCCCCATTCGCCCGCGCTCCAGGTCGCCACGACCATCGCCGAGCTCACGCTCAACGCCGGCGCAACACTCTCGCTCGCCGGACTCGACCTCACCGTGACGGGCGACGCCTCCATTGCCGGAACGGTCGCCGCGTCCGCGACGGAGACCCTGTCGGTCGGCGGCGCGTTCTCCCTCGCCGGCGACTACACCGGCACGGAGCAGACGCTTGTCCTCAACGGCGCGGCCGCGCAGACGGCATCCTTCTCCTCCGACACGATCTACACCGTCCGCTTCGCGAACACGAGCATGGACGGCGTCACAGTCTCTGGCGCGCTCACCACATCCTACCTCGCCTGCGAAACCGCCGAGACGACGGCAATCCGTTTCGCCTCCGGCGCATCGGTCTCCGCGACCCTCGGCCTCGTCCTCAAGGGGACGTCAGTGGTCCCGAACCTCACGCTCGCCCCCGCCGCGTCGGGTACCTGGTCGATCAAGGCCCCAGTCCGCGCCGACGTCTCCGGCGTGATCGTCTCCGGCGGCGACGCCTCATCGGGCGCGACCATCTACGCGCCGGACTCGACAGACGGCGGTGGAAACGTGAACTGGGTCTTCGCCGCGCATGAATACGCGCAATGGACCGGCGCCGTGGACAGCGACTTCCACACGGCGGGCAACTGGGCCTCCGGCATGGTTCCGGGCGCCACGGACGACGTCCTGGTGGACGGCGCCGCCACAATCACCGCCGCCTCGGCGGTCTCGGTGAACAGCATCGTCCTCGGCGGCACGGGCGCGGCCGCGATCTTCACCGCCACGGCCCCGGTCGATGTCGCGAAGGACATCGTCGTCGGCGACGGCGGGATACTCTCGCTGAATCGGCCTTCGTCCGTCACGGGATCCGTGATCCTCGAGGACGGCGCGAAGATGACGCATGAGAAGAACAGCTCCACGGAGGCGAACAAGCTCACCCTCACGGTCGGCGGCGACATGGTCGTCGCCGAGGGAGCCGCAATCGACGTGACAGCCAAGGGCTATGGCGACAAGGCGAAGGGGCCAGGGGCGACGACCGTGACGGCGGGCGGCTCTTACGGCGGGCGTGCCCCCGCGCACCAGCATGCGGGCCTCCACTGCTACGGCTCGATCTTCTGCCCGACGAACCTCGGGTCCTCCGCCAACAACGACAACGTCGGCCAGCGCGAAGGCGGCGGCGCCATCCGGCTCATCGTCGAGGGTGTCCTTCGAGTGGACGGCAAAATCCTCGCGAACGGCGCCTCCCACACGTCCCAGCAGTATTACTCGGGTTCGGGCGGCAGCATCTACCTCACCGTCCGCCAGCTTCTCGGCACGGGGACGATCAACGCCAACGGCGGCAACTACCTCTCAGACTACATGGGCGGCGGGGGACGCATCGCGCTCTACCTGACGGGCGAGAACGCAACGCCTGACGACTTCGGCGGCATCATCGGCGCCTACGCGGGATACCAGATAAACGACGCGGTCCGTAAGCCCTACGGCTCCTGCGGCACCGTGTACTACCAGACCGCCTCTCAGCGCCAGGGCTGGGGCGAAGTCGTCCTCGACGGCGGCGCGAACAGCACCGGAACGTCGTCGAGTTCCGGCAACCCCGGCAAGGAGGCCCGCACCGAATACCCGGTGACAATCCAGGCCGACATGAAAGAGGGCAGGACCGCCGTCTGGCGCCTCCGCCGCTTCGCCCGCCTCTACCTCACCTCCGACGCGACGGTGGAGAACATCTTCCTCGAAGGCTCCGTGCCGCAGATCGACCTCAACGGCCACACGCTCACGGTCCGTTCGCGCCAGCACCCATTGGGCACCAACGAGGCCAGCCAGATCGTCAAGGGCGGCGAAATCATCTGGCTTCCGCGCGATATGGCCACGATGATCATGCTGCGCTAGCAAGGCAGTCAAGAACAATGAGATCATCCCGCATCAGCTATCTTTTCGCGTCCGTCGCGCCGCTGCTGGTGGCGCAGGCCGTCGGGGCCGCGACCTATTATGTTTCACCCTACACCGGCGACGACGCCTATGATGGTCTCTCCGCCGCGTCGCCCCGCGCCACGGTCGCCTCCGCCTACGCGGACGCCGCCGATGGCGACACGATTCTGCTCGCGCCCGGCGTACACACCCTTTCCCAGACGCTTGTGATCGGCAAGGCCGTCTCGCTTCAGGGGACGGACCGCATCTGCACGACGCTCAAGGCCGCGTCGACAGGCTACCGGCTCATCACCATCAACCACGCGGACGCCGAGGTGGCAGGCGTCACCATCCGCGATGTCGCGGCCGGGAACGTCGCGGGCTTCGGCGTCTTCATCGGCGCCAATGGCGGCACGCTCCGCGACGCCCGCGTGACGGGTTGCTCCGGGGGCAACAACGACAACTCCGGTGCCGTCGCCTTCGCGGCCTCGTCTCCCGGAAGCGTGCGCCGCACGATCATCGACGGCAACCACGCGTCCGGATACGGGGGCGGCGTCCATTACCAAGGCGGTGCCGCGGGGGCCGTTCTGGAGAACTGCCTTGTGGTCGAAAATTCCGCCAACTGGGGCGGCGGATTCTACGCCAACACAGGCAACATCACGATTTTGAACTGCACGATAGCCAACAACAAGTCCGCCAACAACAGCGCCGACTACTATTACTACAACGGCAAACCAACCGTCCGTAACACCATCATCGGTAGCGGGCACTTCAACGTCACGGGCGGCACCTACTACCAGCACTGCGCCACCTCCCCCGCGCAAACCGGCGAGGGCAATGTCGCCTATTCGGCCCAGTTCCGCGATTCTTCGGCGTTCGACTACCGTCTCGCCGTCGGGTCCGCCTACGCCGCCGCCGGCGCCGCGCTTGAGACGGGCATGCCGGAGACGGATTTGGAGGGCAATCGCCACGATCCGGCCGCGCCGTCCCTAGGCTGCCACGCGGCCCCGTCGGCCGAGGGTCTCGACGTCGCATTCCAAGTGGATCTGGCAGGGATCACCGTTGGCTCCGCGGCCGTCCTTTCCGCCACTGTCAGCCACGCCACCTCCGCGGCCACCTGCTCCTGGTTCGTCGGCGGCGACAGCGAATTCTCCGCCGAGACGAACACGGCCGCAGACGTTCAGGCGCGCGTGGAGATCGGGGCCATTGGCCGGTATGGCGTGCGCCTGCTCGTTGCCGATCAGGGCGCGACATACGCCGTCGCCCGTTTCAACGTCTTCGAAATCGGCGCCCTCACCAACTATGTTTCGCTTTCCGGGTCCGCCACCTATCCCTATGACACCTGGGAAACAGCCGCGCATGACATTCCCTCCGCACTTGACGCAGCCGTGCCGGGCGCGACCATCCTCGTCGACGACGGGACATGGACGCTCGCCTCGCAGCTTGAAATCACCGAACCCATAGCCCTCGTCTCGCGAAACGGGCGGGACGCGACACGGCTAGCCGCAGGCGGTGGCGACCGCCTTCTCTACCTCAACGACCCGCAGGCCGTGGTCAAGGGCTTCACCCTTTCCGGCGTTCGGCGGACCGTCAGCCACTCCATCCAGTGGAACTTCGGAGGCGCGGCCTGCATTGATTCGCTCGGCGGCGTTGTCGAGGACTGCATTTTCGAAGACAACGCCGAGGCATCCGCGTTCCACGGCGTCGCCATCGCCATCCGCGGCAATGCCAGCGCGGTCCGGCGCACCATCTTCCGCGCCAACGCCACGCAGGCCGCCGTGTACGGCACCGTGTATATGGTTGGCGGAACGCTTGAAAACTGCCTCGTGTACGGCAATACCGCGCAATACGGGGGCGGCGTGTACATTGAAAACGCCCCGGCGACCGTCCTGAACTGCACCATTGTCAACAACACATCGACGGCGGGTTCCGGGTCCGGGATGGACATCTACAACTACCTCCAGCCGTCCGTCATCGCCAACTGCATTGCCGGTCCCGTCAACAACCGTGACGGCAACATGGCCACCAACAACCTCCTCAACATCTCCGCCGCGGTCCAGGAGGCACTCTTCTTCGACACCTCGACCGCCAACTACGCACTCAAGCCGGATGCGGTGGCCGTGGACGCGGGCGCCGACATCGACGGCGTCGGTCCGTTCGACGTCCTCGGGGCCCCCCGGGTCCAGGGCGAGGCCATCGACATCGGCGCCTGCGAATACGGCGAGGACTCGCTTGATGTCGGCTTCACGTGCGTACCTGCGAGCGTTTTTCCCGGCGGCGAGGTTCTCGTCCGCCCCGTCTTCGAAGCGTCCGGCGACGCCTCGCTGGCCTGGACGGTCACGCGCGATGGAGGCGCTGCCGCGACATACGCCACGACCGGGCACGACCCTCTGTCCGTCTCGTTCGACACGCCCGGGGTGTATGAAGTCGCCGTCGAACTCAGCGTGGGCGGGCGTGTCGCGCGCCAGTCCAAGCCGGCCGCCTTCCGCGTCGGCGTCCGCGACGCCTACGTATCCAAAACCGGCAACGCCACCTTCCCGTATGACACCCCTGCAAAAGCCACACCTGACCCGGCGACAGCCATCGCCGTCGGCATCGACGGCACCAAAGTCCATGTAGGGCCCGGCACCTACGACCTTGAACGGGCACTTGAGATCACCGACGGCCTAGACTTCATCGGCGAGGGGGGAAAGGAGCGCACGGTGCTCCGCCACGATGCCGCCGCGGCCAACGACTCCGTCCTCTTCATCGACAACGCCGGCGCCTGCGTTTCGGGATTCACCATCTGCGGCGGGCGCTACACCGGCGGATTGCGTGGCAATGCCGGCGCGGGCGTTTGCATCAAGCGAAGCGGCGGACGCCTGCAGGACTGCATCGTCTCGAACAATCTTTGCGGCCTGAATGTCTGCGGCGCCGGAATCGCCCTGTACGGCGCGCATGCGACCGTTTCGCGCTGCCTTATCGCGGACAATGGCGTCATGCCGGGAGTCGGCACTTTCAACTGCTGGGGCGGAGGCGTCTATTTCGCCGCTGGCGTGTCGCATCTCGACAACTGCCTCCTCTTCCGGAACCGATGCGGGTATGGCGGCGGCACCTATACGGAGGGTGGCGCCACCGCGACATTGACGAACTGCACGATCGTGGCCAACGGGGTGGATGAACGCGGCGGCGGAATCTACAACTACAATGCCGGGCGGACGCATGTCGTTGGCTCCGCCATCTGCGGGAACAGGGCCGGCAGTGTCGAAACGCCCCCGGTGGACGACATTGCCTGGAACTGGAACGTGAACACCATCTCCTACAGCGCCGGCACCTTTGAGGCACAGGGCGTCATGACACTCGGCCTCGCTGATTTCGGGTTCAAAAACGCGTCTGGAGGAAACTTCCGTCCTGTCGTTGGCTCACCGCTGATCGACGCCGGCGTCGCCGTCCCCTGGCTCGCGTCGGAGCGCGACCTCGACGGGAAACCCCGCGTCCGTGGCGCCGCGCCCGACATCGGTTGCTTCGAGTTCGGCCGGGACGCGACAATCATCCTCGCGCAGTAGTCCGCGGAGGCAGTCGCATCGGCGGACGGGACAGAGAAGGCGAGGAGGCGGGGGCGCTGTAGCGCCCCCGCCTCCTTGGCAATGCCCGCCACAGAACGGCGGACTGATTCCGCAGACAATGCTATTTCGAACTGACGATGCGGAAGGTCTCGCGGGCGATCATGAGCTCCTCGTTCGTCGGGATGACCCAGACGGGAAGTTTCGAGTCGGCGGTGGAAATCTTCGTGAGTGTGCCGTGTGTCGCCTTGTTGATCTTCTGGTCGATCTTGACGCCAAAGGCGGGACCGAGGCGGTCGCAGATGGCCTTGCGGGCCTCGTCGCTGTTCTCGCCGATGCCGCCGGCGAAGACGATGCCGTCGACCTTGCCGAGGAGGGCGAAGTAGCCGCCGATGTAGAGGAC
>JAEEGG010010590.1_pt1 | contig 20331 bp, 14 predicted proteins | sample 9134161 | NCBI WGS metagenome assembly JAEEGG01 (sample SAMN16246543, study PRJNA631951) | gut metagenome | biome: gut microbiome; feature: rumen; material: CR-attached | host: Bos | place: Iran: Karaj | collected 2018-10 | reverse complement strand
CATAGAAAGGCACTGGCGTATTAAACGTCATACCCTCCAATTCCTCCTCGCTCAGCAAGGGTGGCATGCACTTATATCTCAGCAACGGTTCCTCCATGATAAGGTTCTTAGCGATTCTATACAAACGGCTGCAAAGATAATAAAAATCCCTGCTCCATCAAAAAGAAATAGCCAAAAGTTTCCGCCCTCGACCGTTAAATTTTGCAAAGCGTTTCAAACTTACAATCCCACCATCTTATATGAAATAGGGGGATTTTTGTACTAAATATATATCAGGCTTGCGACTTTCTTATTTCAGCAATAGTCTGTTACTGTGCTCCTCCAGAACTTGCATTTGTTGTATGACTATCTGATTAAGCGTACGTGCCTCCACCCGCACCGGTTTTAGATATAATACCGATAGCCGAAGTTAATTCAATCCACCTTGTAGGACTCATTGTAAAAGAGTTGCTACCAGCTTCAGCCAAAAGGGGGTCGAATTCGACCCCCTTTAAAATTGGGGTTATGCAACTTCTCCCAAAGCCCCAAATATTCCAGAGTATTCTTCTGTCGCATCCAATTCTTGACAACATCCTTTGGCTCAAGGAAATTCTTTTGCCTAGCTATATCTGTTATAGAGATATAGTTGAGATGTTTGTCCATACAAGTTGAAGAAGAATTGGCGAAATTACTTGGAATCAACCCAAAATCACCGTAACTTTGCATCAGAAATAAAAAACAGAGTTAGTCTTTTTCATAGATAGTTTCTTTTTCATACGTTTTGTTTTAGTTAGTAAATACGTTACAGCCTCGCAGGGATGCGAGGCTGTAACGCGTTTATATAACAAGAGAACCGTCCCTTTGTAACCTATTAATTCTATTTATTCCGGAAGGTCGCGATCCTCAGCAGCCATCAGTCCGTGATCTTCTTCCTCCAAGACTGGATAAGGTCTGCCAACGTATACTGGACCAGACCCCGTCTGATAAACAATCACATCATGCAGTTCCTCGACATAATTCTTGATGCTTACCATATTCACACCAAAGGCTTTGTCAATACCCTCAAAGTTATCATTGGTAATGATCGTCATAGGAGTGATGTCACCATTCTCACAGACGTACCCAATAATCTGATTGATATATTCCTCCTGCAAAGAATTCAGCACATTATCACTCAAGAACTTTGAGAATCTCTCTTTGGCTATCTTCCTGTCAACACCAATGATGGAGCGGATAAATACAGCCACCTTGTCACCACAAAGCATGAATCCCTTGTTCACATAAGCCTCATACTCCTCTTTCGAACCCAGTTCCTTCCAGCAGATTTCCTCGAGTTCCTTGATATCATCTATCGTTAACTGCTCCAGACGGAAAATCTTCTGTATCACCTCATGGTCACGATGTTCATTCAGATAATCCAAAATCCTCGTGCGATAGTCAGAATACATCACGGGCTTATCCACATCATTCTTTCCTTCGTAGGTATCCGACACATCGATGGGGAAACGTCCATGAATACGATCATTCATAAGGATATAGACCAGTTCACGCAGCGCTTCTCTTACAGTCTCCAATCTATCGATGGTAACGGATGCCCAGAATTTGGGATTAGACACCTCCAGAAGCAATGGCATATTCGCCTGCACAGCAGGTATCGTGGCTTTATTCTGAAGAACATGGGCTATCCTCGTCACTTTATTCTTACTGTTCGTAGCTTTGACATCCGTATCCAGTTTGGAGAGTTCTATATTCAGCATCAGCGCATCAAAGCGCAACTTTCCACCATCATCATCCTCTACCAACATCAGTGGAGCCAGCTTCTGTTTCATCTCCAGGGCATCCAACTCTGATATATATTGCCAACGCTCCTTATTCTTCCATTTATCTACCACATCCCACACTTTGCGAACGTTGATCTGCTTCTCATTCAATTCGCATACCTGTTCATACAACTGATCCTTCAGCTGCTGACAAAGCACCTTGGTAAACTCCTCCTGCTGGTATTTCTGATGCTGCAGGATCACTGCAATGTCTGTCTTCAGTTCGAAGAGGCGTTGCGCAAGGGTTATCGTTGGAGCAGCAACCTTACCCTTCTTATTCTCCTTGAAGAATTCAAAATTCTCACACCAGTCGAAGATATAAAACTCCTTCTTATCGCTTCCATCATCGAAGATCCCGGGACAAAGACGTGTGCCTCGTCCCACCATCTGCGTATACTTGATACTCGAATACACTGGTTTGAAGAACACGAGGTTCAGGATATCGGGCACATCCACACCAGTATCCAGCATATCTACAGACACCGCTATCTGTGGCAGCTTATCACGCTTCTTGAATTTCAGAATCAGATCCTGAGCATAGTTCACAGAATAATCCACCAACTGACAGAAGTCGGGATCAAAATTCGGATAGAGCTCATAGAATCGGTCTACAATCATCTTGGCGTGGTCGTGGTCATAGGCAAAGATAATACTCTTGCCAATCTTATTGCCACTCTGTATCTTCAGACCTTCGTTCATCAAGGACTGAATGACGATGTCCACCGTCTTTACATTATATATATATTTAAAGAGTTCTCCCTTCTCGATATCTCTGGGTGTCTTGGGTGTGTCCTCACCTTTCTCCAACAGACGTTTCATCTGTTCAAACTCCCACACTTTATCCAGATTCTCTTTTTCTTCTTCCGTTAAGGAGTCATATTTGATACCCTCACGCATACGTTGGGTTGTACGCGAGATAGGCACATAGTCCACCAGATGTCCTTCATTCACAGCCTCAGCCATCGAATACTCGAAGTTGGGCTCTCCGTCCAAATGAAAGAGTTCGAATGTACTCTTATCCACCTCGTCACGTGGTGTAGCTGTCAGTCCAACAAGGAAACTGTCGAAATAGTCGAAGATAGCTGTATATTTGCCAAAGATGCTCCGATGCGCCTCATCAAGGATAATCAGGTCGAACCTTCCCACAGAAAACTCCTTATCCTCTGCATCAATATAATTGATCATCGTCTGATAGGTGCTGAACATCAGCCTGGCATTCTTCTCTTCATCTTTGGCACCAGTAAGGATACATGTGGTATAGTCGGGCAAAAGTTCCGTAAAACTATCATTTGCCTGACGCACAAGGGCAGTTCTGTCAGCGAGGAAGAGAATGTTCTTCACCCATTTGTTTCTGAGCAGCACCTCACAGAGCGAGATAGCCACGCGCGTCTTTCCCGTACCCGTCGCCATGACAATCAACCCATGACGGTGCATCTGGTTCAAATGGTCACACACGCTACGAATGGCCATCTTCTGATAATCACGATTCGTAATGTCCTCCCTAATGGCCAAATCATACATCTTACCCCTGCCCCTTCTGGAGATCATCAGTTCCAGATCGTCCAGCGTATGGAATCCCATCACCTGTCGCGGGGGATAACCCAACCCGTCGATAATCATCGTCCGGAATCCATTGGTATAATAGATCACAGGGCGCTGACCATATTTCTTTTCCAGACAGTCTGCATAGAGTTCTGCCTGATGCTTACCCTTCTCAGGCTCTACGCTCGTGCGTTTCGCCTCAATCACTGCCAGAGGTTTGCAGTCCTTGCCATAGAGCACATAGTCGCAATAACCTTCCTCCTTGGTATTAGGCATACCCTCCACATAGATCTCGATACCAGCCTTGCAAGCCATTGGGGCATTTTCAACATTCAGCACCTCCCATCCTGCTTCTGCCAACAGTAAGTCGATAAACATCCTGCGCGTCTCTGCCTCCGAATAATCCTTAGGCATCGCAGCCTTCACAGGTGTCTTGACATTCTCCTCAGGCACCGACTCTACAAAAGCTTTACTTGCCTCGGGGACATTCGTGCTGGGCGCAATAAATGGAGATGGTTTCTTGGGAATCAGGTCCTTATTAAACGGAGCCAGCGATGTCAACACCCCCAGACGCAGAAGGATTGCACCCGTCAGGTTGTAGGTATTCAGCAACGTGAAATAGGCCTCCCTCTCCTTGATACCACCCGTATGCACAGCCACATTACCCACCTTACGGATATAGTGACAGGCCATCATCAGCTTATCATCGTCTTCTATCAGTTCTGTAAAGGGTTTACCAGTGGAGAGTGTATAGAGATTATCCCGCTCACCTATAGGCTCGTGCTTCAACTTGTAGATGGCGCGTACCATCCACTCCAAGGCCTTGCGACAGTTCCATCCGCAACTGTCATAATCCGTCTGTTGCACCTCCTCAGCAGCATTACAGAACCGATACAGGTCTCGCAGCGCCTCTATCTGCTTTAGATAGTCGAAATTTCTCATTCAGTTGCAAATATACAAATAAATCGTCCAATGTATATGGACTTAACATTATTTAATACACATTGTGTTCTTTCCAAATCATTAAGAAGAAGTCTATTATAGATGAGATGAGACCTGGATCCTCTGTCAATATACCCGCTTCATAGTTCGCAGGAATCAATTGTCTAAGTCCTGCTTTGGTCACATTAGCTGATCCGATGTAGGCAATCTTATCATCTATAATATACACCTTTGCATGATTCCTATCACTAAAGAGATATTCGAAAAGATCAGGATTCCCCATTTGTCTATAATACTCCTGCCATTCTTCTGTAAAAGATGCTGAGGGATTGGAACAGATGATTTGAACAGAAACACCCCGTACAGCCTTTTCCATTAGATATTTAATGAATGGAGTTCCATCATTGTAATATTCACCTTGATCTTCAGTTGGCTTAAGGCGGAAACGTTTGAAATTCGCAGTCATTATCTTAATAGATGTTTTTGCTGCACATAACCGTTCTATGACTTCCTGATAATGGCTCTCGTTTATAATTAGACGTGTTTCACTAGAAGAGCGAATTTGTTTTAAATAGCTAAAAACACTCTCCATCGACACTTTCCAACGATCCTCGTCATCGCGATAGGCTTGGACAAAGCCCTGTTTGACTAGATTCTCAAACTCTGTTTTACTGCAATCCAGGTATTTCCTCGCAGTATATCCAGAGATTACCTTATCATTTTTTGCCATAGGTTGTTATTGTAATTTCAAATATATTCTCAACTCTTTATTAACAAATTGCGTCAACTTTTCATAGTTTTCTAAGAAATATTTTCCCCATATAGGATTTATAACTATATAATCTTCATGCAAACTGTACGGGCACATTATATCAGGATTATTGGATTTCTCAATGACATCGTCGAAATTTGTAAATGGTATCCATGGAGAAAGGAATCTATAAGGAACATTGTTTAATAATGGTGACAGTATTTCTCCAACCCCCAAGGAATCGAAATATCTTTTAATCCTACCTTCAATTATTCCTTTACCTATTGTATTCTTTAACTCTAAGATTTTTTTCACTGAATCTAAATAGTCTGGTAATTGATCTATCTGGGGGAAAACACTATTCTTTAGGAAAACGTACTTCCAAGCACAGGAAACCATTTTAATTAGAATATTCTTATAAGAGATAGTTCTATTCTTAGTTTCATTATAAATCTGCAATATGGCTAAAAACCAGAAAAATTTATAGGTAGTGGCTTTCTTTTCAAAAACCTTTTCTATGATAGAAAAATCTATTGTTACTTCTGACTTTGTTTGCTCAACATCTGTTTCAATATACGAATCTGCAGACGGGACACCTCCTACATATATATGTTCTATCTCAAGATTCCCCTCCTTGGCCACAAATGACTTGATTGTATCTTCTTTTTTGTCATCAATTTGCGCTTCTATTTTATCATCATTACCAGCAATTGTTCCCTTCTTTATTAATTTTCCTTTTAAACTATATTTGTACAAATAGGTTTTGCCATATTCTTTTACCCTTAGGTTAAATGAGCCTTCATCGCTTCTGTACATTTGTATTGAAGCAGATATTAAATTATCTAAGGCTTTGGAGCCACAAAACCTTTTAGCAAAGTCTGATTGTAAGGATAACATTGTTATACCCTTTGTTTCACCTTTAATCGTTCTACTTATATATAAATTCTTTGATTTTTTCAAAAAGTCCACTCTAAAAGTTGCTTTGGAAACAGGGACATCAATAAAATTACCTAGTTTTCCTCCTTTTTCTCCTTCCTTAAATTTCGCTTCTACAATAGAAGGCGATTCTATTTCCCTTCCTTTATAATCAAAGAATTTATCCTTGATCTTATTATCATTATTCATTACCCGATAATGGAAAATAGTATAATTGGCACCCAAATGATTTATTGATTTCAAATTATCTACCTTTTCACGCTCCATTTGCCAGAACATCCAAGACTCCATGGAAATTTTACCAACACGCTTACGATGAACGCAATGATTAGTTTCATCAATCAATAGTTCACTGATGATATAATACTTATCGTCTTGAATATAGGCTTCATAGATTTTCTTTGTTTCTAAGAACCAAAAAACGAAATTTTCATCATGATAGTTGTTGGCTTCTAATATAGATAGGGGATCAAATAATTCTTCTTCCTCAATCTCTTCTTCCTCAGGCTCTTCTATCTGGCTTTCTTGGGGTGATTCATTATAATCTACAGTAATAGAATATAACGTATTAGGAGATGATGTATAATAACCTTCCTTCCCATAATTGAAATCCAAATCAAATAACAGAACACCGTCTGGTGATAAGGCCTCGAACTCTGCACTTAAAGTATCATGCCCACGATGCTTCTTTAGTATGGGCTGTTTCACTACTTCAATTTTATAGCCAATTTTCTTGAAAATGGCCAACCATTCGTCAAATGAAAGATTCCAAGAAAATCCTTTGGATTGCCATAAAGGAGGAAAATCACTTTCATCTTGAACCCAATACAGCGAAGTAAATATCCCCTCTCCTTCATGATCCCAAAATGAAACTTCTTCTACAGTAGCATGCCTCGCTAGACCATCTTCCCATTTTTCAACTTTATACCCCATTCCTTTAACTTGTTTCCATGTGGTTTCTCCAAGGGTAATACCCCAAAGTGGGAAGAAATCATCTATTGCAGAAGGGGTTTTAATAGAATCTGGCTGTTTCTCAATTATATCTACCTCGTCGTAAACATCCTGGATTAACTCCATGTCTTCTGTACCCTCTGACATATCTACATGCCGAGTTCGACCAGTTCCCTTGGACGCTCCCCTCTTTGGGTCTTCCTCGTCCTCCACATCATGTCCTAAGAAATGGTATTTCCAATGTCTGCGAGCGTCTGGAAGTCCAAAACGGGAATACATGCCTACATTATCAAGAATTATACATTCTTGCTTATTTTCCGTAATCCTGAGTCCTCGCCCTACTTGTTGGAGATATTTCACAAGTGAACGTGTTGGGCGCGCCAACTGTATGAATTCTATATCCGGACAGTCAAATCCTTCAGAAAAGATATCTACGTTCACAATAATATCTAAATCCCCCTTTTTGAACTTTTTTACATAATCGTTTCTTTCAGTATCAGTCGTATTGTTATCTATACATACAACTCTAAAACCTGCTTCCTGATATTCTTCGCTGATATGTCTGGCATGAACAATATTAATTGCATATATGATACCCTTCTTGCCCTCAGCCAAAGCAAGATATGACTGCAAGAGTTGGGCGCGTATTTTGCCAATATCCATTTTCTCTTGCATGGAAGATTCCATATAATCTCCAAATTCATCCAACTCAATATCTTCAATGGTATTTAGGATGTCACTATCGCTTCGAAGAGAGAAATACTTATATGGAGCCAAATAACCCTTTTTGATAAAATCTTTAATAGGCATCGAAAGCACCAACTTGTCAAAGAGATCCGTGAAACTTTGGTGATTCATTCGCCAAGGTGTCGCAGTAACACCGAGTTTCTTTGATTCTGGATATAAATCCCAGAGTTTCTTGTATGAATCAGCTAGGGCATGATGTGCTTCATCTATAATAACGAATCGTACATTCAACTTTTCCGCATCTCTCAGGTTTTTACGATGGGTAATCGTTTGTATTGATGTCACTATCACTGGTTTTTTATAGTCTCTATTCTTACTTCCAGCAATTACACTATGGGGGACTTTATACTTATCCAGGCTTTCATCAATTTGATCTATAAGTTCCGTTCTATGCGCAACAATCAGAATTTTAACAGGCTCTTTACGCTTTAAGCTATAATCATTAATATCTCTGATGATCGATGTAAACAGACGCGTTTTTCCAGTACCTGTTGGCATCTGGAACATCACATTATCTATCTCATCCCAAGATTCAAAGATTTCCTTTTTCGCCTTTTGTTGATAAAAGCGAAGAGTGGAATCTTCTTTGCAAATTTCAGAATAATTATCAATGAGCAAAGATCGCTTTATTACTTTTTTATTATTTTGATCTTCCTTTGCAATTGTTTTAACAGCAGGAGCTGACGCTTTATTTGATGAATGCTTCTGTATAAAAGATACACGAGCCTCAGATATGTGTTTTACTATTTTCTCCCTTTTATATACTAGCTTACTTTTTACATACTTAATCCAAAAAGCCAGATTCTTTCTACTTATAATTCTTTTTCGAATTTTCAAGTCTTCCTCAAGAGTGATATAGCCACCTCTTTCTACGAAGGCGTCAACCACACTATCAACCTCAGCAATACTATTGATAGGCTCTGTTGATTCTATATCAATCTTTTTATGTTTCATACTATCGACATTAACTCCTCTAATTTCTTTAACGACCACTGACCTTTACTGACATTTACCCATTTATGACCTTCGGTATCGATTGTAAAACTCGATTCTGGTATTTTATTCAGAATATCAATAGGTGTAATATTTCTATCAAAAGGCAGATGGTGCTCTTTTATGAAAGGTCTCAAAAACTCCAAGTTTTCTTTCTTATTTAATTCCCTAACAAGAGAACTTAAAGACTGGAAAGTTTGATTATACGATATGGTTGGTCTCTGAACTATATAACTAATTCCTAAATGATTACATATTTTCTTTTCTATAAACACAACTATATCTTCATATTGATCAAGAAGAAAACTCTTCCATAATTCATTAATGGTAATATGGTCATTATATAATTCATAGGGACATCTTGCTCCAGAAAGTAAAGATTCTTTCATTACTTCATCATTGCTTGTAAAAGGAATCCATGGAGAAAGGAACCTATATGGAACATTATTCAATAAAGAGTTCCATTTCGATATTATTGATGAAGAATCTGGAAGCTTGCTAATTTTATCTTCTATATCTGAAATTGTTGCATTACCCTTCAGTTTTAATAAGGGTTTGAGATTCGCCACATAACTAGGCAAATCGTCTGAATATGAGAAATTCCAACTTCTTTGAAATACATATTTCCAAGCATTTGCAACCATTCTTACCATGATTTGCTTATGTGGAATAGTTGCTACTTGCTTCTCTTTATATAATTGCGAAATAGACAGAAACCAGAAATGTTTGTAGCTATTGGCTTTATTATCAAAAGCATGTTTAAATTTATCAATGTCTTCTTGGGGTAAAATAATTATTTTCTTTCTATCCCCAGACATAATTTCTCTTTCCAACAACTTTCCGTTGAGGTCATACCTCAATATATAGCCCTTACCTTTTACGATTTTCTTTATAGTGAACGAAGTTTCGTCACTCATTAATATTTTTAGCCAGTCTGTATTATGCAACAATATTTCTGGCAAGCCATCATAACGTCTCTCTTTGTTTTCAAGTAATAAGTCATTTTCATAATCCATACCAAAATCAGACGTCTTCAGTACACTGGCAATTGTTTTTGTTATTCCCTTGCTAGTCCTAAAAATATTAAAACTAGATTCATTCAACACAATCTTATAAGATGCTTTAGAGACAGGAAGATCCGTATAATTTTTTGTTGGGTCATCAGCATTTGTCTGTTCAAAATTATTAATAACCACTTCAGGATTATCTATTTCTATTCCTTTATAATCGAAATAACGGTCCACTATTTCTCCTTCAGGCGACAAATCGGTATAATGGAATACAGTGAAATTTGCACCTAAATGAGCAATATACCTCAAGTTGTCTATTTTCTGATGTAGCATTTGCTGGAATATCCATGAATCTCTATTTATCTTACCGACCCTAATACGATGGACACAATGATTATCATTGTCAACAATCAATTCGCTTATGATACAAAACTTGTCGTCTTGTATATAGCTTTCGTATATCCTCTTACTTTTATTGAAGAAAAATATAAGATTATCACAAACAAAATGATATTTCTCTAACAATCTAATAGGATTAAAAACTTCAACTTTATTGGTTGTGTCTTCTTTTTGTTCCTTGGGAATTAGTTCTTCTTCGTTTGTGTCTTGGATCAACACCATTTCCTCAGTTCCTTCTGATGTATCTGATTTATGGGATCCACCAACTGCAGATGAGAATTTCCAAGTTTCTACAACTACATCATGTCCTAGGAAATGATAATTCCATAATCGCTTGATATCGGGAAGTCCAAATTCGGTGTACATTCCCACATTATCTAGGATAATGCAACGTTCTTTGTTATCTGTAGGACGCAAGCCTCTCCCCACCTGCTGAAGATATTTTGCTAAAGATTTCGTAGGGCGTGCGAGTTGAATAAATTCTATATCAGGGCAATCAAATCCTTCAGAAAAGATATCAACATTAACAAGTATTTGAATTCCTCCTCTTTTAAATTTATCAACAAGTTCTTTTCTTTCTCTTGGTAACGTCTTGCTATTAATGCTTTCCGTAGCAAATCCGGCTGCTCTATATTCATCCCTGATATGGTTGGCATGTACTATATTGATAGCATAAATAATGCCTTTCTTTCCTTTTGCGTGAGACAAATAAGACTTTAAAAGTTGAGCTCGGATATATCCAGTATCCATTTTCTTTTCCATCCATGTCTCACTGTATTCGCCAAATCTATCCAACTCGATGCTATCAATTATCTTCTGAGTTTTGCTGTCATTTCGAATTGAATAATAAAAGTAGGGTGAAAGATAACCATTCTTTATGAACTCTTTTATAGACATCGACTGCACCAGTTTGTCAAAGAGTTCCGTAAAACTTTCATGATTCATACGCCAAGGCGTAGCCGTAACACCCAGTTTCTTTGAATCGGGGTATAGGTCCCATAGCTTTTTATATGTTTTAGCTAGAGCATGATGTGCTTCATCAATAATTACAAATTTAGCATTCAGTTCCTTAGCTGCATCTATATTGTTTTGATGGGTTATCGTTTGTATAGATGTCACACTCACAGGATATGTATAATCCTTTTTTCTACCCCTTGCTATCACATTGTGGGGTATACAATATTTTGTCAGACTTTCGTCTATCTGTTCAACAAGTTCTTTCCGATGAGCAATAATCAGTATCTTTACAGGCTCTTTACGCAATTGATAATCTTTGATATCCCTGATAATCGAAGTAAACAGTCGAGTTTTTCCAGTACCAGTAGGCATCTGGAACATCACATTATCCACCACATCCCATGATTCAAAGATTTCCTTCTTCGCCTTTTGTTGATAAGGGCGAAGTGTAAAATCCTCTTTGTAGATATCAGAATAACAATCAATGTTCATGTAACGGAGGTCTTGTCTTATTTATATTATTCTCCCATATTTTATATTCTTTATACCACCACCCTACATTGTATCTGGAGAGGATATCCGAAGCTCGCTGGTACAGCCAGGGATAGTGGTACTTCATATCAATTCGCGTCAAGATCTTTATCCATGTCTTTATCCATACCCATACTAATTTCCCTATCCATGATTTTTTTGACATCAATAGTATTGGGCATTTTGTTAATCATAAAGAGTTTCATTTTGAATATGAAATCTTTTGTTATACCCTCCAACAAATCACCACCAGCTTTCTCGTTCTCTTTTAGTAACATTTTTGCTGATAGCAGTTGTAATACGTCAATTGCGTCAGATGGATCCAGTCCATACTTCTCTAACAGCGTGTATAGAATCTGTTCCATCTCTTCTGCAACAGATTCCAACGATTCCAGATATTTTTTTGCATCATCAATAGTAACCATATTTCCTAATCTTCTTTTTTATCTTCATCTTCAAGAGCTTCAGGCAAGAGATAGTCACTGGCCTTGTCTTTTGTGATGACAGAACGTCCGAGTTTGCTTTCCAGTTGGTTGCGTGCTGCTTTTGCCACGCTACCACCCTCTTTTGCCACCTTTGCCTGTTGACGGAATCCTTTGGGGTCACGCTGCTTAGAGATTTCTGTGGCAGAGGCTTCTGCCAGGATATTAAGTGCAATCTCCAGATTCGTCATGTTGTCACGCAGGTTTTCCTTTTTCAGGCCCTTGTGATGCTTGTATTGCTTGGTGGTAAATCCGCTCCACTCACGGGTGATGATATCCGTGAGCGATGCGTATTCCAATCCCTCCTGCACGCCCGTACGTTTCCATTCGTCAGTCAGTTCCTTGCGCACCTCGATGCTCTTGACACGCTGGTTAATCCATGCGTCGCTATAACCTAATCGTTTATAGTCGACAATAGCCTGATCAATGCTCTTCTCGGGATCCTGCATCTGGTCAAGTCTTTGGCTGGCCACCTGAGCCATCCATTGCTTGAAAGGCTCGGCCTTGGGCGAAGGAATGGATTGGATTAGACGGAAAAGCTGCTCTGTATCAGCTACATCCGTCAGTCGCATCTTACCATCAGCGGCTTTCATTTTCAACTGGTGACAATTTGTCACCGTTTCATTTCCTTCCTCCTTAAGACGCTGTTTGAGTTTGTTCCAATACTTACGTGCTGTCAGAGCATCCTTACTCTCCGTAAGAACACCACACACATCAACTATCGAGAAATACCACTTCTCTTCAACGTCGTCCCAAACGGTACGAACCTTCTTCTCTTCAAATATCTGTAATGCCTCTCTTTTTGTCATCTTAATTAAAATAATAATCCATTCTACTGTTAAACAACTCTTCTGATTCTTTCAAGCTCTGGCGAACCTTAGCCTTCATCTGCTCAATGGCCTCGACCTTCGCAGCAAAAGCTTGTTGGAGGGCGAGAGGAGGAATAATTATAGGAATAGGCTTGATTGTTCCAAACTTAATTGCTTGCAATGCAGCACCATATTGATTTGCTCTTACTTTATTTTGAAATGCACCTGATTCAAACCATGAAATTAAAAATTGGAAGATAAAAATATCTTTATGAACTGGAACAACCTTAAAAAGATTGTTAGCAATTACCCCATACTTATTATAACATACAAAGCCTGGGCTTCCATATCGAACAATAGCAATCTCGCCTTCATGCAAAACATGATTATCATCTGCATGCTTAATATATCTTGGAGCATCATTGCCCTGAGTAAAATCAATAATCCTAAGAAATCTTATATAACCTTGTTTGGGCGTATCGCTTTGTTTTCCAACAGGTACTTGTTCACCCTGCATAAATAAGACTACTTCCCCAAGCTTTTTAGTTTCCCATCCTTTCTCATTTGTTACAGGATCACCAAACATATCAAAAAATATGGATTGGGTTAGTTTATCGAACTCCTCTATCTGTGTCTTTTTTTTCTCTATAACATCACTCAACAAATCCAGTTCTGAAACGATTAATTGCTGTTCTTGTGTCTCGGGCACATACACATTAATCTTAAGCAAATCTGACTTTACCAGGCTGGGAATCGTTACGCTCTTATCATATCGTTCGAAGTTTATACTCTTACAGAGATAAAAAAGGAATTTACTATTTGTGACATCTTTGGGCTGTAATCCGAAAGCTGTGTCCACGTTCCAAAATTTCTGTTCTACATATATTGGCCTATTGATAGTACCTTTTCTTCCAATAATTGTTGTGCCTTCTTTACAGAGATAGTCATCTGCATACCCCATAACACCTCCACTACCCATAATGGGATAGAGGCCATCGGGATTCTCAACGGTTCGTTGATTTTTTCCACTGATTATATCGCAGATTTCTCCAAGCTTCTTGTATGTCCAGCCTTCTTTCATATGTTTGCTTCCTTTATATCGTGATTCAGATAGGTCTCTGCTTCCTCATGAGCCTCTTTCAGCATATCCTCAAACATTTCCTTTAATTCCAGATAGATCTGATACTTTTCAACCCTCTCTTGAAAACTCATTTCTCGGAAACGCTCATTTACAAAATCGAGTACTACATTACACGAATCAATGATTGTTTGATTGATAGGTACAATCTTTGCCATATCTACTATTTCATGTATTTTATTCTGAACTCATTCATCTTATTTCTTATAGTGTTCCCTAGCGATGGCTATAGCCTTCCGAAGTTTCTCTGACAATAGTTTCTTGTCAGGCAACTTTGTGTAGTATTGTGCCACTTTGATTGGACTTTCTTCATCGAGCATCAAGTATTCAATATGCTCCGTATTACCTTCTGAACAGAGAATCAAGCCTATAGGTGATTCCTCCCATGGCTTGCGATCGTTCTGATTCAGATATCGTAGGTATAGCCTCATCTGCCCCTCATGCTCAGGCTTGAATTTACCTAGTTTCAAATCTATGGCCACAAGCCTGCGTAATTCCCTATGGAAGAACAGTAGATCAATATAATAATCTACAGCGTCAACGGTGATGCGCTTTTGACGCTTTACGAAAGTAAAATCAGAACCTAGCTCAGAAAGAAATTCCTCCACTTGCCCCAAAATAGCATTCTCAAGGTCTTTCTCTGAGTATATATCAGGCAGTCCTAGAATATCAAGGAAATAGCTGCTGCGGAAAACCATATCTGGAAGTAACTGGTTTTTCTCTTTCGATTCTGCCAATTCTTTCTTTATCACCTCTTCTGGTTTACGACTAAGCGCTGTCGTAATATAAAGTTGCTTATCTATCTTCTCATCAAGAGTACGTGTGTCCCAATGCTCTGAACTACACATCTGAGCATAGAATTGGCGCTCGAGCGGGTCTTTGATTCCCATGAGAGAGCGTAAATGAGTCCACGTCAATTGAGTACGCGTTGCGTACACAATTTCATCCTCAGAGAAAGTGTACGCACTGCGTACACAATGTCTTAGTTTCTCAGCTCCCCATCCAGAACCGTATCGTTCAGACAGTTTTACTGAGAGATTTTTTATTACCTGCTTGCCATACTCTGCTCGTTTATTATAAAGCACATCTTCCTTAATGCGCTTACCTACATACCAGTTTGTAAGGCATGCCTCGGTGTTGGCATATGTTGCCATCCTATCACGTGCACCATCAATTATATGGCACACATCATTATATAATACTTCCTCCTGTTGGGAGTCGATATATTGTAACTCACTCATTATTTCATGTATTTTGTTCTGAACTCCAGCAGGGCTTCGTTAATCTCGTTCTGAAGTTTCACGACGCGCCCAAGGATGACCTCGGGGGCATCATAGACCACCTTCTCACGCTCTACTTCCTTGTATTTATTGATGGCGAGGCTGTAGTCATTATCACGGATTTCCTGCACAGGCACGAAGAAGCTCTGTTCCTTGCGAGTGCGCCCGGACTCTGCTTCGAGGTTGTGGAAACGCTTGATGATATCAGGGATGTCGTTGTCGGAGATCTCATTGCGCTTGTCGTCGAGACTGAAGCCATCAGCCTTCATGTCGTAGAACCATACCTTATCCGTGCTCTGGCTATTGGTCTTAGTAAAGATAACAATAGCGGTGCTCACACCAGCATAAGGCTTAAACACGCCTGAAGGCATAGAGATAATAGCCTGCAGGTTCTGATGGTCAACTAGTTCCTTGCGCAGGGCGATATGGGCGGTGGAGGTTCCGAAGAGCACGCCATCGGGGACAATGCTCGCACAACGACCTCCCAGCTCCAACATGCGGATAAAAAGGCTCATGAAAAGCAACTCCGTCTTCTTGGTCTTGGTGAGTGCCAGGAGGGAATCGTTGACCACCTCATAGTCGAGAGTGCCCGAGAAGGGAGGATTGGCCAGACAGAGGGAGTAATAACCTTCAGTGGCATTCTGATTAGAGAGACTATCCTGCGACTTCACATCAGGATCGTCGACACCATTCAACATCAGGTTCATAGAACCAATACGCAGCATCTTGGGGTCGGTATCGAAACCACTGAACATCTTCGTGCGGAAGTGTTGCGAGTTCTGTTTGTTCAGAAGTTCCTTGGAATAGTGTTCCTTCACGTACTGCGCACTCGAAACAAGGAACCCTGCTGTTCCCATGGCGGGGTCGCAGATGCGATCATCGACTTTGGGCTGCATCAATTCGACCATCATACGGATGATATGACGGGGTGAGCGGAACTGGCCATTGGTGCCTGAGGCTGCCATCTTACCCAGCACATATTCGTAGACATCGCCCATGGTGTCACGATCGTTCATATCGAGGGCGTTGATACCCTCCACCACCTTGACGAGGGTTCGAGGCTGCTGGATAAGGAACACAGCATCGCTCATAAAACGACTGTAGGCAGAGGTCTTAGCGTCGTTGAGGTTCTTGATAAAGGTGAACACATCGAAGCGTACGGTGTTGAACATCTGGTCGGGGGTATAGTTGCGGAACTCGCTCCAACGCAGGCTCTTATATGGCACATCCTTACCTGTATCGGGGTTATGCCAGAGGCCTTTCTTGAAGACTGCATCGGGCAGTTCCACATCGCCCATGCCCATCATAGCTGCCTTGGCCTCCTGTGAGAGCTGGGCATCGTCGACCATCTTCATAAAGAAGAGATAGGTCATCTGCTCCAGCACGTCTATACTATTCGTGATGCCACCCGTCCAGAAACTCATCCAGATGGCGTCTACCTGATTCTTAATTTTTCCTGTAATCATATCTATAGTTTATATATCGCATGCAAAAATAATAAAAATATGTCCAAATGATGTGGACTTATTCATAATTTTTTAAATTTTCTGCAATTCTGGCCTTGATTTTGGCTTTTAACGACTCCGGGGCAAGTACTTTTGCATGTTCGCCCATGCCAAGGATCTTATCCTCGAGCTCGTAGTTGGGGATAACTTCTATCTGCACCACACCACCTGGCTGAGTACGTTGAGTGCCTCTTTCAGACGACTCAGATCTAAGTCGCTCAGTTCCATCTTGAAGATAGAGAAGTCGCGATCCTTATAGCGGTAGAGGATGTTGCGCCCGTCTTTCTTCTTCTCTATCGTGACATGATACTTCTGTGAGATGGCCAGAAAATCGTTCATCAACGTTTGGCGCGAGGTAACGGGATTTTCGCCATGCGCCATCAGTGCCCGGTTGCAGGCATCTTCTATCTGTTGACGGGTATACCACCCGCGTCGCAGGTAGGTGTCGATTATTTTTTCCCTCAGGGAGTAGTTTTTAGTATTTGCCATGTTGTCAGAATTAGTAGTGCAAAGATAATAGATTTTTCTCAGAATACAAAGAATTTCGAGGATATTTTATAGAATAAAAAAAATCCGCATAATTCTCACGAACAATGCGGTGCTTAAATCTAACCTTAAACAAACAACACGATTCTCACGAAGGGTGTTCATGAAACAATAAACGAACTCGCTGGGGGATTATCCCACCAGGAGTCAGCGGGTGCAAAGGTAAGAATAAAAACGGAAATAAAGAAGGATTTAACCGGAAATCTTATAAAAAACTGACGTTGTGGAAAGATTTTCGAGTTTTTTCATAGTCGTTTAAAAAATTATTCCTATCTTTGTAGGCGGTTTACAACCTGTTGTAACGGAAATAGTTCTTTGACATTATTATAATCTTGTTCCATCAACGAGAACAAACTAACAATAAATTCATTTAAGGTATGAAAAAATTGAGTAGAAAGTGGCTGATTCTGGAACATTATGTTCAGACAGCTGAAGTAATGATGGACGGTTGTACTGTCCGAGTGTGGAAACCAAAGACAATGGGTAAATTGCCTGCTATCGAGATGCTTGGCTTGATGAGGGGGCATAGCCGTCGCTTTGACACCTATTCTGGGGGAAGTGTTGTGTGGGGTACTGCCCACCCTGACTTTGGCTATTGGGATGCCCAGATTGTTTGCTGCGAAGATCCGCATCGCAAGGTAGTTGATATTTATATCTGCGCCTTGCTGATACGCCCATTCTCAGAAGAGGCCCGTAAGCATTATGCTGAAAGGTCTGGCTTAGAGGCATGGGATCGCATGTTGCTGATGTGGGATTCTCGTCAGTTTGATGCAGAGGGTGGCTACAAGCCATCACCTAGTGGTGGCATAGGCATAGACAATTTCCCTCGCTCTGCTGAAGAGATACTCCATGTCATTAATAAGAATGAAGACATAGAGGATTCAACTATGTAGGCGGTTCCCAAAAGAGATTAAAGAGGTGTGTTCATCATTTGAACGCACCTCTTTTTGATTATACTCTCCATGCCTCCAACTCCTCTGCTGACATCTTTTCAGGGTTCATGCCCCAGTGCAACCCAAGCCTTTTGATAAACTCATCAATCTCAGCCAGACTCTTTTTCCCAAAATTGCGGGCTTTCAACAACATTGACATATCAAGTTTCACCACATCGCCAAGTGTATCGCAGTTGAGCTGCTTGAGCCCATTCTGAGTCCTGACTGTAAGATTTAATTCGTTCAAGCGCTTCTCAAAAATCGTAATATAACGGCGGGACGGTTCTTCTGTTATACTATTCTGGCTATACTCATGCCACCATCTTGTTGCGTTATTTATCTGCTCTTTTGGACAAGTTTTGAATGGATTTCTGCGATTTGTCTAAAGATCAGGCGATTGTCCATACAACTTTGAGAAGAATCCGATAAATTTCTTGGAAACTGCTGGAAATCGCCGTAACTTTGCTCTCGCTAAGACAGGCTGCGCCTCAGCAATCTAAAGCGAGCTTTGATTGCATTCGACTTGCACTGTCCTTGCATCGTCGAAAAGAAACAAACGGCACAGTTAAAGACAAAGTATAAACATTTAAAATATTAAAGTTATGACAACAAAGAATTTCAATGCAAAGAAGGTGCTCATGAGCTCAGTTGCAGCAGTCGTTTTCTCATTCGTATTCACCGCCAATGCAAACGCAACCCCTAATGGCGGAACCCCACAGAAGAATCCTTTAGAGATTCGCGTGAAAGATGCTCCAAAGCATAATGTAGGGGTTCGTGTGAAAGGTGCCCAAAAGGGTAATGTAGAGGTACGTGTGAAGGATACACCAAAGAGTAACCTTGAGATTCGGGTGAAAGATATTCCAAACCAGGTTGAAGATTTCTTCATGCAGCTGATGGGCATCCCGAGAGGAGGAAGGATCCAGTAGTCGCTGATATAAACTGTTTCAAGTGGCTCGCAGTGGCGGGCCTTTTTTTACGCGATAACACGATTACACGGTTACATTAGGTTTTTTGAAATATTTGATGACGTTGGGGGAAAGGGTGGTTTCTATATTTATATATTATAATAATTATATTATAATATAATTATTATAATATATAAATTAATAAAAGAATACTATATGCGATTCGGTAATGTAACCGTGTAATCGCGTAATCGCGTTATTGTCCCTAAAATTGGAGTATAAAATAAGCGCCAACAGAATTTATTCCAATGGCGCTTATCTCTACGTAGAAAATCGAATATCAAAAATTAAGAGACTCTTATTTTAGAGGCCCGTGTCACGCTGGGGACAGGAACCAGTGTGACATCAAGATATCACACGTGGTGTCGCTGTCCCCATCGTGACACTTCACGGTTCCCCGAGCTCTGAGAAGATGAGGGCGACCTGGGCGGGGGTGAAAGAGCGGGATTTAGAGGCGAGGAGACCCTTCAAGCGGGGATTGGTGAGGAGCCATCTGCGGAATTTGGCCCAGGCTGAGAGTGGTAGGAGATCCGGAAAGTAGCGCTGGGCAAGAGCGGTACGGTTGAACGAAGTGGCGTGATTGTTTTGTTTGTAGTACATAATGAAAAAGATTTTTAAATGAAACGAATTAGAATAATGAGAATAATATGGTCCACGAATTAGAATAATATTTCATGTTTTACAGTGCAAAGATAGTAAAAAAATGTCGGATGGCCAAATTTTTGCAGCTTCTGGGGCGTACAACTCGATAAAAGTCGATAAAACTCGATATAACTCGATGACGAGCTTGTTTCATGTAGTAACTTTGCACTCGCTAACGGATCCAAAGGCATTAATTAACAAAAGTACTAACCATTTAAACAATTAACAAAAGTATGATTGAACTTTACATTTCCCAGAACAAGAACACTCAGAGTGAGGCGTACGGTAAGTACTACCCCAGAGTTTCGTACAAGCAGACCATGAACATCCATAACATGGCGGTTCATATGGCTGAGCACAACACCCCGTTCTCCGAAGGTACCATCGAGGGTATCCTGAGGGACTTCGTGAAGTGCGTTCGTGAACAGACATTGAATGGTAACACCGTGAAGGTGGATAACCTGGCGATCTTCA
>JAEEGG010010588.1_pt1 | contig 20332 bp, 17 predicted proteins | sample 9134161 | NCBI WGS metagenome assembly JAEEGG01 (sample SAMN16246543, study PRJNA631951) | gut metagenome | biome: gut microbiome; feature: rumen; material: CR-attached | host: Bos | place: Iran: Karaj | collected 2018-10 | reverse complement strand
TCGGTATTCGGAGATGATCTGTTTGCAGAGGCCGGATTATATATCATAAGGAGCGGTAAGGCGTCCATAGGTTATCTGCAGAGAGTTCTGAAGATCGGATTTAACAGAGCTGCAAGGATCATGGATTATCTTGCGGAATACGGTGTTGTCGGTCAGGAACAGGGCACCAAGCCGAGAGATATCCTTATGACGGAGGATGAGTTCAATGTGCTGTTGCATAGTAAGGATACTCCTCCGGAATGACCGGGATATTCTGAAGTGATACCGGCATTGCCGGATCGATCAATACAATAAGAGTTATACAGGTGGAAAAAGAGATGAAATCAGACATTGAGATCGCGCAGAGCTGTGAAATGCTCCCCATTACTGAAGTTGCAAGGAATTCCGGCATCGATCCGGATGATCTTGAACTCTACGGAAAGTACAAGGCTAAACTTAGTGATGAGTGCCTTAAGAAGATATCGAAGGGCAAAGACGGAAAGCTCATTCTTGTAACAGCCATTAATCCCACTCCGGCAGGAGAGGGTAAGACGACTGTCACTGTCGGACTCGGCCAGGCTTTTGCGAAGCTTGATAAAAAGGCTATCATCGCACTCAGAGAGCCTTCACTCGGACCCTGCTTCGGAATCAAGGGAGGAGCTGCAGGCGGCGGAATGGCACAGGTTGTGCCCATGGAGGATCTTAACCTTCATTTTACCGGTGATTTCCATGCGATCACTTCTGCCAACAATCTTCTGGCAGCTCTCCTGGACAATCATATCCAGCAGGGAAATGAAAAAAGGATCGATTCCAGAAGCGTTGTCTGGAAGAGATGTATGGACATGAACGACAGGAGCCTCAGAAACATAGTTGTGGGTCTTGGCTCAAAGTCTGACGGATTCGTACGGGAAGATCACTTTGTCATCACCGTTGCAAGTGAGATCATGGCAGTGCTCTGTCTTTCCGAAGATCTCCAGGATCTGAAGAAGAGACTCGGAAGGATAATCGTTGCATACGATCTTGACGGCAATCCCGTAACGGCAGCTGATATAAAGGCTGTAGGTGCAATGACCGCACTTCTCAAGGATGCCATCAGACCCAATCTCATCCAGACACTTGAGCATACTCCCGCCATTGTACACGGCGGTCCCTTTGCCAATATCGCACATGGCTGCAATTCCGTCATCGCAACAAGGGCGGCTCTCAAGCTTGCTGATTACTGCATAACAGAGGCCGGCTTCGGTGCCGATCTCGGTGCTGAGAAGTTCTTTGATATCAAGTGCAGGCAGTCCGGACTTAAGCCTGATGCGGTTGTTCTTGTGGCTACCGTAAAGGCCCTTAAGTATAACGGCGGTGTTCCCAAGACAGAGCTTGGCACTGAGAATCTCGAGGCACTTAAGAAGGGCATAGAGAATCTCGGAAAGCATATCGAAAATATCCAGAGCTACGGCCTTCCCGTTGTGGTGGCACTCAATGCATTCGTATCCGATACCGATGCGGAAATAGGATTCATAAGAGATTATTGTGCATCCAAAGACTGCAGGATGTCCGTTGCTCGTGTATGGGAAAAGGGCGGAGAAGGCGGCACTGAACTTGCACAGATCCTTATCGATACCATCGAAGCGGGAAAAGCAGACTTTAAGACCGCATATCCCGATGATATGCCCATCCGTGAGAAGATTGAGACCATCGCAGGCAGGATCTACGGAGCAGACGGTGTTGAGTTCTCATCGGAGGCTGTAAAGCAGATCAGAAAGATAGAAGATATGGGTTTCGGAAATCTTCCCGTATGCATGGCCAAGACACAGTATTCACTTTCGGACGATCCTTCGCTTTTGGGAAGACCTTCCGGATTCAGGATGCATGTAAGGGAAGTATATGTAAGCAGCGGTGCTGGATTTGTTGTCGTACTTACCGGAAGCATCATGACAATGCCCGGACTTTCCAAAACTCCCGCCGCATATAATATCGATGTTGACGATAACGGAAAGATAACCGGACTGTTTTAATATTTCAAGGAGTAGGATATGGCTAAGATCATTGACGGAAAAGCAATCTCACTTGCCGTAAAGGATGAGATTAAGGCTAAGACTGAAGAACTGGCTGCAAAGGGTATCACCGTTACACTTGCAGTGATACTTGTAGGAGAAGATCCCGCATCACAGGTATATGTGAAAAATAAAAAGAAAGCGTGTGAATACTGCGGTATCAGATCTCTTTCATACGAGCTTCCCGCAGATACTACCGAAGAAAAGCTCCTTGAGCTTATAGAGGAACTTAATACCAGGGACGATGTGAACGGTATCCTTGTACAGCTCCCTCTTCCCGCAGGTATCAATGAGGACAGAGTACTGGATGCAATCTCTCCCCTTAAGGATGTGGACGGATTCCATCCCGTAAATGTCGGAAAGCTCTCCATCGGCAAGAAGGGATATGTAAGCTGTACCCCTGCCGGAGTAATACAGCTCCTCAAGAGGTCCGGTATTGAGATTTCTGGAAAAGAGTGTGTTGTTGTAGGCAGGAGCAACATTGTAGGAAAGCCCATGGCGATGCTTCTTCTCAGGGAGAACGGAACTGTAACCGTAGCCCATTCACGCACCTCTGACCTCAGGGAGGTTACAAAGAGAGCTGATATCCTTGTTGTTGCCATCGGAAAGCCTAAATTCATCGATGCTACGTATGTTAAGGACGGAGCAGTGGTGATCGATGTGGGCATCCACAGAAATGAGGACGGAAAGCTGTGCGGAGATGTTGATTATGATTCGGTAGAGCCTGTTGCCTCAGCCATTACCCCGGTTCCCGGCGGAGTTGGCCCCATGACAATAGCCATGCTGATGTATAATTGTCTGTCTTCGGTCCTCTGATGAAACGGACCGTCCGGAATGTCTGCTTTATGCACAAACGGACCTGTTTCGGTGCAAAATACAGATGATCACAGGTGAAATTAAGAAGATAAGCGGTTAGATGCGCGGTATCATATGAAATGTGAAATATGCGGAACCGAGATACCTGAAGGCAGCCTGTACTGTCCAAAGTGCGGTAAGGATGTTCATATAGTTCCCGATTTTAAGGAGTTCGCGGAGAGAAAGGCAGAAGATACTGTCAGGAACCTGCTGAACGATCTTGACGGAGAGGAAGCCGATTTCGGCAGATCCCCCGAGGGAGCCAATGACGAGAGACCTGTAAGGAAAAGCGAAGGTTTCACTGAAGAAAAACAATCTAAATACGGATGGACCAGATTTGCGCTTCTTGCGGCAAGTATAATGATACTTGCTTCGGTTTCGCTCGGTTTTATCAACATGTCGGGCAGGACCGACTTTCTCCTTGAGTCTGCAAGAGAAGCTGCGATAAACGGTGATTCCGCACAGGCCAAGGCGATACTCGAGGGTATAGAAGCCAAGGATGCTGCGGATGTTGAGGCACTTTTATATCTGGCGAAGCTCTACAAGGAAGACGGAGAGATGATCAAATATGAGAATCTTCTTCTTTCCGTTATAGGCATGTCCTTTGCCACCTCGGAACAAAATGCCGAAAGCTATGAGAAGCTCCTTACCATCTATGAAAATGCCGGTGACTATGTATCCATGGCAGATATCCTTCTAGGGTGCAATAATGTAGAGGTGAAGGAAAAATACATAGATTACTGCATCATGACTCCGGAGTTCAATCTCGACAGCGGTTATTACGGAACAGACCAGCTGTTCAAGATAACTATCCCCGGAAGAGGCAGGATATTCTATACTCTTGACGGAAGTGATCCCAATCTGTATTCATCAGAGTATTCCGTACCTCTTCTCCTTACAAAGGGAGAGTATGATTTCAAGGTATGTGTCCTCAATCCGTATGGCATATGGAGCGCTGTGACCGAGCGCAAGATCGTTATCGAGAGCGAGGAGCTGTACGAAGCGATCGAACCCTACGGTGATAAGAAGGAAGAAGAGCATGTTATCCTGGATTACGGATTCGGTGTATATACCGTTGACGGTATTCCATGCATTATCGGCGAATCAGGTGAATTTGTAACCGTCGGAAAAAATATAGACGGAATACCATATGTTGAAACACCGGAGGGTGAGCTGATCCCCCTTGTAATGCCTGATACAACTGACCGGGCAGATGAAGGAACTGCGGATAACCAGGGGCCGGACGGCTCACAGGAAACTGCTGCCGGTGATGAAGATGCAGAGAATATATCTGCAGAAAATACCGAAACTGAAAATACCTGATGTGTCGGGTGCAGGGTTCATCATATGTACGGACTTAAGTGCCTGTAAGAGTCCGTTTATATGGTGAACAGTGCACCGGGGACAGGTATTGATGGATAAATCATTTTTTAGGGAAAGGGAAATAAAATGTACAAGATCTTAAGCAAATCCTATCTGACGGACAACATTATCAGAATGGAGGTCGAAGCAAAGCGTACCGCTGACAGATGTCTTCCCGGACAGTTTGTCATTGTCAGAGGTTCATCTGACGGAGAGAGGATCCCTCTCACGATCTGCGATTATGACCGCGAAAAGGGTACCATAGTGCTCGTATTCCAGACCATCGGAGCATCAACCACCCTTATGGCTGACCTCAATGAAGGAGACAGCTTTACCGATATCGTTGGACCTCTTGGCCGTCCTTCGGAACTTACAGAGATGAGTATTGACGATCTCAGGAAGGAAAAGATCATCTTCATCGCAGGAGGTGTAGGAACAGCACCCGTTTATCCCCAGCTTAAGTGGCTCAAGGAGCAGGGCGTTCCCGCTGATGTTATCATCGGTGCAAGGAATAAGGATCTTGTCATTCTTGAGGATGATTTCAAAACAGTTGCTGACAATGTATATGTTACAACCGATGACGGTTCTTACGGCAGAAACGGTAATGTCTGCGTATGTCTCCAGTCCCTTATAGATGAAGGCAAGAAATATGACAGATGTGTCGCAATCGGTCCCCTCATCATGATGAAATTTGCAGTTCAGCTTACCAAAAAGCTTGAGATCCCTACCATCGTATCCATGAACCCTATCATGGTAGACGGTACCGGAATGTGCGGTGCATGCCGTGTTCATGTGGGAGATGAGATAAAGTTCGCCTGCATCGACGGCCCCGAGTTCGACGGATGGCTTGTGGATTTTGACGAGTCCATGAGACGTCAGGCAATGTACAAGACCGAAGAGGGCAGAAAGATGCTCGAACTTAAGGAAGGTGCAACCCATCACGGCGGATGCGGAAACTGCTGATAACGCGGTCCCTTTCAGAAACGCATTTGTTTTTACCATGATCATAACTTAAAGGAGATATATAAATGGAAGTCGATGTAATGAAGAAGGTACCCGTCAGGGAGCAGGAACCCGGGGAAAGAGCAAAGAATTTTGAAGAGGTCTGCTATGGCTATTCCCTTGAAGAGGCGCAGGCTGAGGCTTCAAGATGTCTTAACTGCAAGAATGCACAGTGCATGAAGGGATGTCCCGTATCCATCAATATTCCCGGATTTATCCAGCAGATCAAGGAAGGCAATATCGAGGAGGCTTACAACATTATTTCCCAGTCTTCGGCGCTTCCCGCAGTGTGCGGAAGAGTATGCCCTCAGGAGACCCAGTGCGAAGGCAAGTGCATAAGAGGCATCAAGGGTGAAGCTGTTTCCATCGGAAAGCTTGAGAGATTTGTTGCAGACTATGCAATGGAGCATGGACTTAAGCCCAAAAAGACAGCTCCCGAGAACGGAATAAAGGTTGCAGTCATAGGCTCAGGCCCCAGCGGACTTACCTGTGCCGGTGATCTTGCTAAGCTCGGATATGATGTGACCATCTTTGAGGCGCTTCATCAGGCAGGAGGAGTTCTGGTCTACGGTATTCCCGAGTTCAGACTTCCCAAGGAAAGAGTTGTTGCCAAAGAGATTGAAAACGTAAAGGCGCTCGGTGTTAAGATCGAGACCAATGTTGTGGTAGGAAGAAGCGTGACCATCGATGAGCTTATGGAGAAGGAAGGCTTCAGGGCCGTATTCATCGGATCGGGAGCAGGACTTCCCAGATTTATGAACATTCCCGGTGAGACATTAAACGGAGTATTCTCAGCCAACGAATATCTTACCAGAAGCAATCTCATGAAGTCCTTCCGTGAGGATTCCCCTACCCCTATCATGAAGAGCAAAAAGGTTGCCGTTGTAGGCGGCGGTAACGTTGCCATGGACGCAGCCAGAACAGCTCTCAGACTCGGAGCAGAGGTTCATATCGTTTACAGAAGAGGCGAAGAGGAGCTCCCTGCAAGAGTAGAGGAAGTTCACCATGCCAAGGAAGAGGGCATCATCTTCGATCTTCTTACCAATCCTACCGAGATCCTCGGTGATGAGAACGGCTGGGTAAAAGGGATCAGATGCGTTAAGATGGAACTCGGCGAGCCCGATGAATCCGGAAGAAGAAGCCCTCAGCCCGTTGCAGGTTCAGAGTTTGATATCGATGTCGATACCGTTATCATGAGCCTCGGAACATCACCTAACCCTCTTATCTCAATGACCACCAAGGGACTTGATACCAATAAGAGAAAGTGTATCGTAGCTGAGGAAAATACCGGCAAGACATCCAGAGAAGGCGTATATGCAGGCGGAGATGCCGTAACAGGTGCAGCAACCGTTATACTCGCCATGGGAGCCGGTAAGGAAGCAGCTAAGGCTATTGATGAATTCATAAAAGGATGATCATATGTCCGGCGATGAAAAGGAATTAAGCGAAAGCTACGGCTATTCGGAAAAGGCTGAAGATCCTCAGCCTTCTTCCGGAGACCCGCAGACCGGAGCACCTTATATCCGAAATAATGACAAGGCCACAGATTACCGTTCAACCGGTTTACTTCTTACAGTTATCGGTGGTCTTGGAGTTGTTTTTGTCATATTGACCGTGATCCGGGTAATCCCGGAATATCTGGGTAATCCGTATCTTTCCTACGGTGTGCTGTTTGCTGTTTCTGTTCTCTTTCTTGTGATGGGAATAACCTCTATAAGGAGTGCGGGAATATTTGAGAAAAAAGCAAAATCAGATCACACTCTGGAAAAGAGGATACTGGATTATGTAGAGAAGGAACTTGATCATAACGGTATCGATGAGCTTGCGGGTATTGCAGATGGCGATGAGCCTGAGATCCTGTATTTCAAGAGAGTCGATTATCTGAAAAAAGCCATAGGCAGAAAATTCGTAGGCATTGATCCTGCATTTCTCGATGATCTGATAGATGACAAGATCTATGACATGATATTTGAAGAGAGAACCGAATGAATATAAGTATCATATGCGTAGGGAAGATCAAAGAGTCATTCTATCGTGATGCAATAGCGGAATATTCCAAGAGACTTTCCGGGTATTGCACTTTTAAGATCATCGAAGTAGAGGATGAATCGGACCAGGGCTTTGGAAGCGGAGATGCATCCGTGATACTTGCCAGAGAGGCAGACAGGATACTGAAGCAATTAAAGCCCGGCATGCACGTCATCACCCTCGAGATAAAGGGCAAAAAGACGGATTCCGAAGGTTTTTCGAAGATGCTGTCAGATCTGTTCGTATCCGGTAAAAGCGATATAGCATTTATAATAGGCGGTTCCAACGGACTTGACCGATCGGTCTCCGAAAGGGCGGATCAAAAGCTCAGCTTTTCGGATATGACATTTCCGCATCAGCTTATGAGAGTGATCCTTTCTGAACAGATATACAGGGCCTTCAGGATAATGCGCGGAGAACCGTATCACAAATGAGAAAAAAACAGCTGGCAGAGGAAGTGATCCTCCGTCTGAAAAAGGAATATCCCGATTCTGTCTGTACCCTTGATACTACACATGCATGGCAGCTTCTGGTCAGTGTCAGGCTTGCCGCACAGTGTACGGATAAGAGGGTCAATGAGACTGTACCCGAACTGTTCGAAAAGTACCCTTCGCCTGAAGCACTTGCTTCGGCAGATCTGTCTGATATTGAACGCATAGTAAGACCCTGCGGACTGTTCAAGACAAAGGCTAAGGATATCAAGGCCTGCATGAGCATGCTGGTTACGAAGTTTGGCGGAAGGGTCCCGGATACAATGGAGGAACTGCTCAGTCTTCCGGGGGTTGGAAGAAAAAGTGCCAATCTTATTCTGGGAGATATCTTCGGCAAGGAATCATATGTGTGCGACACGCATTGCATAAGGCTTTCAGGAAGGATCGGACTGTCCGATGGCTCTAAGGATCCGCTTTTGGTGGAGATGCAGCTCAGGAAGATCGTTCCACCTGAAGAATCGGGAGCACTTTGTCACAGACTTGTGGACCACGGAAGAGCTGTGTGCAAGGCACAGGGTCCCATGTGCGAGGGTTGTGTTCTTGCGGATATCTGTAAAAAGAAGATACGTTAATAAGCCGTGATGAAGGCATAATTTAATATTTTATTGGATTGAAAGGAGATCTGGTCATGAGAATGGTGGACATCATAACGTCTAAAAGAAACGGGAATGAACTCACTGATGAAGAGATCTCTTTTTTCGTAGAAGGATATACAAAGGGAGAGATACCCGATTATCAGGTTTCCGCACTGATGATGGCAATCTATTTCCGTGGAATGAATGAAAGAGAGACTCTGACTCTGACCACCGAAATGGAGAATTCCGGTGATAAGCTGGATCTTTCCGCGATCAGGGGGATCAAGGTTGACAAGCATTCTACGGGAGGCGTCGGTGATAAGACTTCTCTTGCCCTTACTCCCATCGTCTCGGCATGCGGTGTGCCCATAGCCAAGATGAGCGGAAGAGGACTCGGACATACAGGAGGAACCATCGATAAGCTGGAAAGCTTCGACGGATTCAATGTATCCATTTCCACATCTGAGTTCATTGATAATGTGAACAGGATAGGAATCTCGATAATGGGACAGACAGCCGATCTTGCTCCCGCAGATAAGAAGCTCTATGCCCTTAGGGATGTTACCGGAACAGTTGAGAACATGTCCCTTATAGCAAGCTCCATAATGAGCAAGAAGCTTGCCGCAGGCGCAGATGCCATTGTACTTGATGTAAAGACGGGAAGCGGGGCTTTCATGAAGACTCTTGAGGATTCAAAGGCTCTTGCAGAGGAGATGGTACGGATTGGAAAGGGAGCAGGACGAAAGTGCATTGCAGTCATAAGCGATATGGACCAGCCTCTTGGAAATGCCGTGGGTAATGCCATCGAAGTAAGAGAGGCCATAGATACTCTTATGGGTAAAGGCCCTGAGGATTTTACAGAGCTTGTTATGACACTTGCGTCATATATGATAATGCTCGGAGGCAGGGCATCATCTGTTGATGAAGCGCGTGCTCTTGCAAAGGAAGCTGTAGCAAGCGGAGCTGCTCTTAAAAAGCTTGGGGAATTTATTGAGGCACAGGGCGGAAGTGCAGATCAGGTCTACCATCCCGAGACGCTTAAGGTTTCGGATAAGTGCATCACCATAAAGGCTGACAGATCCGGATATGTTGAGAGAATCATATGCGATGAAGTGGGAGTATCATGCATGATGCTCGGAGGCGGAAGAGCATCCAAGGAGGATGTGATAGATCTGTCCGTAGGCATCAGACTCCTTAAGAAACGCGGAGATCATGTAGGGAACGGTGATGACCTTGCCATCGTATATTATAACGATGAAAAGAATCTGTCCGAAGCTGCGGACAAGCTTAAAGCTTCGTATGTTATATCAGATGCAGAGCCTGCACCACAGGATCTGATCAAAATGATAATTGAATGATTTTCTCAGAGAGGTTAAATGGAAGGATTTTCAATAAAAGCCGAATTGACAGGCGATGAGATGAGAAACATCTTCGGCATGAGGGACGCATACATCAAAAAGGTTGAGTCCTCAATGAACGTAAGAGTGGTATCAAGAAACGGATATCTCTATGTTTACGGAGATGAAGAGAATGCCAGAAAGGCTATGTCAGTTATAATGGATCTTAAGGATTATTCCGGAAAGGGCAACGAGATAGAAGAACAGAGTGTCAACTATGCAATAGAAGAAGCTTCGGAAGACCACGAAGGTGCGCTCGGTGAGACCGGCTCCGATGTTATCTGTCATACAGCTGCAGGAAAGCCTGTACTGCCCAAGACTCTCGGTCAGAAAGCCTACGTCGGTGCAATCAGGGATAAGATGATAACCTTCGGTGTAGGTCCTGCAGGTACGGGAAAGACCTATCTTGCCATGGCTATGGCGATCACTGCGTTCAAGAACGAAGAGGTGGGAAGGATCATCCTTACGAGACCCGCCATAGAGGCAGGTGAAAAGCTGGGATTTCTTCCCGGTGATCTTCAGAGCAAGGTGGATCCGTATCTAAGACCGCTGTATGATGCGCTATTCCAGATAATGGGCCCTGAAAAATTCAATCTTAATATGGAGAAAGGGCTTATCGAAGTGGCTCCTCTTGCATATATGAGAGGAAGAACTCTTGATAATGCGTTCATCATACTGGACGAAGCACAGAATACAACTCCTGCGCAGATGAAGATGTTCCTTACAAGGATCGGATTCGGTTCCAAGGTAGTCGTCACCGGAGATGCCACGCAGAAGGATCTTGCACCCGGAACCGTTTCGGGACTTGATGTTGCCATGAAGGTTCTCGGAAGCATGGATGAGATCGCATTCTGCAGGCTTACAAGCAAGGACGTTGTAAGGCATCCTCTTGTACAGAAGATAGTTAAGAGATACGAAGATTACGAGAATAAGAGAACACAGGACAGAAAGCATAAATAATGACTTTTTACATTGAAAATGAAACGGAAGAGGATTTTGGATTTGATGAATCCGGGCTTATAAGGACCGTGTGCCTGGAGGCATTTTCATCTGAAGGAGCGCCTGTTGATAATGCATCCGTAAATGTTCTGATAACGGATTCAGAAGGCATCAGACAGCTCAACAGGGATTACAGGGGGATTGATTCTCCTACGGATGTTCTTTCATTTCCTAACATTGATTTTGAGAGACCTTCTGATTTTACCGTTCCGGATGAAAGAAAAGCTGATTATACAGATCCGGAAACAGGGGAACTTCTGCTCGGGGATATAATACTTAACGCCGACAGGATCTTTTCACAGGCGGAGGAGTTCGGACACAGCGTAAAAAGGGAGATGGCGTTTCTTACGGCTCACAGCTGTCTTCATCTCTGCGGATATGACCATATGACACCTGATGAAGAAAAGGATATGTTCTCCAGACAGGAAAATATACTGGACAGATTAGGCATCACAAGAGGAAACTGATGAAAAACTTTATCTATAAGAAAAAGACAGGATATATCGCACTTCTGATATCTGTACTTTCCGTATTTGTGTACAGACATATTCTTTCCGATACGGGAACAGGATATATGGTCTGTTCGTATCTGGTATGTGCGCTGATATGGATGGTGCTGGGGGAGGGATTCTCCGACGTTGTTTCGAGAATGGTAAGAGCCAGACTTTCAAAGGGACAGAGGAATAATGCTATGAGCATTCTGTCCATGGCTTTTGTGAATCAGTTTGTGTTCGGTGTCATCGGAGCCATACTTTGCGGAGTGCTGAACTTTAAGCTTATGTCAGGAGTTATGGGACTTCCTAAGGGCAGGTATCTTGGTATTTATCTGGCTGTTTTCTTTTTCTTCAGGATGATCAACGAGTATCTGATCGGATATGCATCGGTTTCATCAGGCGATAAAGCCATATGCATTTCAGGACTTGTAAGAGAAGTGTTCAGGATCTTCCTGGGATATCTGTTCATGAGTTCATTTTATGACAAAGGTGTCATTGCGGCCACGCTTCTTATGGACGATGACCTTAAATATGTATATGCATCTTCCGGACTTTTTATCGGTTTCTGTATTTCGGAAGCACTCGTATTTGCTTTCCTGTTCATTGTCAGGCTGGGTCTGAAGGTGAAGACGGCCGGCGGTTACGAATCATATTCCGGCAAGGACAGACCGGTTGCCGTTTTTCTGAACCTTTGGAAGAAGAGAGCCGGAAGTCTTGTGCATGGCACCGTATTTTGCATTTTCCTTGTTGCCGCAGCTTCATCGGCTCATGACGCAACAGTCATAGGAACGGCATTTACCGTTCTGTTCATTCCCTTTGCCATATCCTCCATCGCTGCAGGTTACAGCGGAACAGCCGCATCTGTCAGCTGGGTGAACAGTGTGCGTAAAAATGAAAAGGGAATGTCCAGATCATATTTTGATTTTGGAATACATATCGTGGCGATCACTTCGGTTTTCTGTACAGGATTCTTTGCTGCAGTAGCAAAGCTGATCGGAAGACTGCTTCTCGCAGAGTCCGGAATGTCCCTTTCGACAGAACTCAGACTAATTGTTATGGCATCAGTATTCTTATCCATGGCTCTTTTTGCGGATCAGCTCTGCATGATGAGGGATGACCGTCTTCTCAGGATCATAGCCGATGCGGTTGCCGGACTCCTTTCCATCATGGCGGTAAGGATATGCGGAGGTTCGCAGCTGAGCTTCTACATGGGATTTACAATATCCGTGATAGTGTACTCGGCTGTCTCCATGATCATGTGGTGTGTCATTACTTATCTTAAAATGGGAATGGTGTTCGATCCTCTCAGGAATGTACTTCTTCCTGTGGTGTCAGGTGCCGTTACCGCGATATTCATGCTGCTCATAACAAATGCTGCAGCTGCTCATCTGGGTAATCTCTTTACAATGATCATGTGTATTCCCATAGGGCTGATCATATATCATTCCGTTCTACTTCTTTTGAGGAATTACACGGATGCGGAACTGAAACTCATGCCGCTTGGCGGAGTGCTGTACTCGCTTGGACAGATTCTAAAGGTGATCTGATATGAGGATATCAATCATTGGCTGCGGTGCATCCGGGATGACTGCAGCCATTTCTGCAATAAGAAGCGGTGCCGATCCCGCTCAGATAACTATCTATGAAGCATCCGACAGACCGGGAAGAAAGATCCTCGCCACCGGTAACGGCAGATGTAATCTTGGTAATGAATACCTTGATGCATCGTGTTTCTATACTTCGGACAGGGAAGGTGATGAGTTTCTTGATGAACTCATTTCTTCATTTACTGCCTATGATCTGAAATCTTTCTTTGATTCACTCGGAATTATCACTGTATCGAAAAACGGATATCTGTATCCCAGATCGATGCAGGCATCATCTGTTCTGAATGCACTTATGACCGAATTAAACAGCGCAGGAGTGCAACCGGTTTATTCATCAGTTGTAACATGTATTGAAAGATCGGATGATGGTTTCCTGCTTAAAGTAAATGATTCGCAGGTGAAATGTGACCGTGTTATCCTTGCCTCCGGACTTGGCTCAGGCGGTTTTGAGATAAAGGATTCCGATCCTGCTGTGATGTTCGGATCTCTTTTGAAAAATAAAAACAGGTTCAGAAATAATCTTCCTGCATTATGCGGACTTACTGTATCGGAAGATATAACATCCTGCGCAGGTGTCAGGGCAAAGGGAAGGGTATCTCTTTATTCCGGTGATGAAATCCTTGGGAGCGATGAGGGTGAACTTCAGTTTACAAAAGAATGCATTTCGGGAATCCCCGTATTTCAGATCAGCAGACAGGCCTCCGTGTACCTTGATATGGAAAGATATGTTACGGTCTGTATCGATCTTATGCCGGAAATGACAAGTGATGAACTGTCATCATATATCATGAATAATATAAATACTCATCCTGACAGGAAGATATATGAGCTCCTTAATGGAATGATCAATGATAAACTCGCCAAGTATATCTATCTGAAAGCCGGAATATCCGGAAGGGATGAAGTATCAAAGATTCCCTCAGATAATATCGACAGACTGATCACACTGTATAAGGATCTTACCTTCACCGTGACGGGTACGGAAAGTAAAGAGAAGGCACAGACTATGTGCGGTGGTATTTCTCCCGGTCTTATAGATAAGAACTGTATGCTGAAAGATGTAAACGGTGCTTATGTTACGGGAGAACTTCTCGATATAGACGGAAAATGCGGTGGATACAATCTTTATCTTGCTTGGGCAACCGGGCTTATCGCAGGCAGGAGTGTTATGAAATGATCCGTATAGACCAGCTTAAATGCGCACCATCAAAAGATGATAAAGGCCTGATCAAAGCAGTGTCACGTAAACTGGGTATCAGGAAAGAAGATATCCTTGAACTGGGCATCATAAGAAAGTCTCTGGATGCACGTAAGAAACCGGAGCTTTTTAACGTATACAGTGTCTGGGTCAGGACGGGAAATGATGAGAAGATATTGAAGAAGTTGAGAAAGGATGCATCAGTTTCTGTTTTTTCTCCTGTCTTATATAAAGCACCCGAAGGCGGCAATGAAAAACTGACACACAGACCTGTTATCACAGGTATGGGTCCTGCAGGACTTTTCTGCGCATACGAACTGGCACTCAGGGGATATAAGCCGCTTATTATCGAGAGGGGCAGAAGCGTTGAAGAGCGTAAGAATGATGTAAAGAGATTCTGGGAAACCGGAGTTCTTGATACCATATCGAATGTTCAATTCGGTGAGGGAGGTGCAGGTACATTTTCGGATGGCAAACTGGCAACATCCGTTAAGGATAAGGACGGAAGGATCCATGAAGTCCTGAAGATCTTCTCTGATAACGGAGCACCTTTTGATATACTCTATGAACAGATGCCTCATCTTGGTACGGACATTCTTCCGGGTATTGTCAAGAGTATCAGGGAAAAGATAATCGAAAACGGCGGTGAAGTCAGATTTGAAACCAAACTGACAGGTATTGCCATGAATGAAGGAAGAGTTGTTTCGGTAACTGTCACAGACCGTGAAGGAGCACCGGAGGAAATCCCGTGTGAGGTGCTCATACTTGCAACCGGACATTCAGCAAGGGATACATATAAGATGCTGTATGATAACGGCCTTAAGATGGAACAAAAGCCCTTTGCAGCGGGTTTCAGGGTGCAGCATCCACAGAAGATGATCAACCTCGACAGATACGGTTCATACGAAGCTGCAGAACTGCTTGGTGCATCTCCCTATAAGGTTACGGCAAATTTTGAAGACAGGGGCGTGTTCTCATTCTGTATGTGTCCCGGAGGATATGTGGTAAATGCGTCATCCGAAGAGGGAGAACTCTGTGTTAACGGGATGAGCTACAGCGGAAGAGACTCTGCCAATGCCAACTCTGCCATAGTCGTCAGCATACCCGTATCCGAGTATCCTTCGGATCATCCTCTTGCGGGTATTGAATATCAGAGGAATCTTGAAAAGAGAGCGTATGATCTTGCCCAGGGCAGGATCCCGGCTCAGAGATACGGTGAATTTAAGGATACAGTGATTAAAACAGAGAACAGTACAGTCTCCTCCGAATCTTCAGATGATGGATGCAGAGGTGAAAGTTTTGAACCTGTCTTTAAAGGTGAATATGAATGGTGTGATCTTACCGGTATTTTTAACGAAAAGATCAACAGGCTGTTTGTGGATGGAATGACCTCCTTTGCACATACCATCAGGAACTTCGATGCACCCGAAGTCATTATGGCAGGAGTCGAATCCAGGACAAGCTCCCCTGTCCGTATCCCTCGTGACGGGAATATGGAGAGCTCAATCTCAGGTATCTATCCTCTCGGAGAAGGAGCAGGATATGCCGGAGGGATAACCTCGGCAGCTGCAGACGGATTGCGCGGTGCAGAATCTGTCATAAGAAAGTACAGTCCGCTTAAGTAAAAGTATGCTTTCCTTACACTTTTTTTCTATAATGGTAAAGTTAAATGGGGATATTGTATCTCCGGATAAGTTAACAGATAAAAAGGACAGAAAAATATGATGATCAAGAAGATTATATCTGTTTCAATGGCTTTTATGATGACATTTTCACTTGTAGCCTGCTCCGGAACTATAAGAGGGGAAAGAAGCCGTACAGACCGTGCATTATCCGATAAATTCCCGGATGTTTCCGTATCAGATGAACAGAGGGATGTGATGTTCCAGGTGTCCCTTCTGCAGGGGCTTACATTCGGGGATTATCATGGAAGTATAACTGTTGAAGAACTTAAGGAGCATGGTGACACAGGCCTTGGTACATTCGACGCCCTTAACGGTGAGATGATAGTCATCGATGGTGAAGTGTACCGTGCTGCAGGTGATGGCACTGTTGAGGAGGTGCTTGATACCGAGACAGTTCCCTTCTCCAATGTGACATTTCTTGACAGTGATATGGAGATGGATATCAGGAGAATAGGAGATATCGGTTCGCTCCTTGATATTCTGAATGAAACAGTTGAGGAAAGGGGCATCAACAGGTTCTACATGGTCAGGATCGATGGAAGATTTTCCGAGATAAATGTCAGAAGCGAGCTGGCCCAGGAAGAGCCTTATAAGCCTCTTGCAACGGTGCTTGAGACTGATCAGACTTTCTTTGATTACGAGAATGTGGATGGTACGCTGGTATGTCTTTACTGTCCGCCTTATATGAAGGATCTTAATGCCACCGGATGGCATCTTCACTTTATCTCCGATGACAGGACTATGGGCGGGCATGTGCTGGGGCTTAAGCTCACTCAGGGGACTATTACCTGGGATGATACCGACGGATTTGAGATGCAGATTCCGGATAATGAGATGTTTGCAGGATTTGATCTCACCATAGATCAGTCTGAGGATATCGAAAGAGTGGAGAATGCTGATGCCGGTTCGGGGGATGATGACGAAGAAGATAATGATGACCAGGCTGATCCGGAGAATGAAGACACAGATGATGCTGATCAGGAGGACATCACCCGGAGCATATCCTATGAGGGATATACGCTTGAGCAGGTGATCGTTCTCAGCAGACATAATATCAGATCCCCCTTAAGCGGAGCAGGCTCTGTTCTGGGTTCCATAACACCCTATGACTGGTTCGAATGGACATCCGCACCTAGTGAACTGTCACTCAGAGGAGGAGTCCTTGAAACGGAAATGGGTCATTACTTCCGCAAATGGATGGAGGAGGAAGGGCTTATCACAGCGGGTTATGATCCTGCGCCCGGAGAGTTCAGGATATATGCCAATTCCAAACAGCGTACCATAGCAACAGCTCAGTATTTTGCATCGGCGCTTCTTCCTACTGCAGGACTTGAAGTTGAATATCATGCAGAGTTCGATAAGATGGATCCTGTATTCACTCCGCAGCTTACCTTCTGTACCGACGAATACGCAGCAGATGCCAAGGATCAGATACTGGATATGTTTGAAGACCGTATAGACGGTCTTGAAGACAATTACGAACTTCTTTCAGAGGTGATCGGACTTACAGATTCCGAAAGTTACAAGAACGGAGATATTACCGGATTTGTTACTGACGACAGCATCTTCTCCCTTGTCACAGGGGCAGAACCTGCTGTATCAGGTTCCCTGAAAACAGCATGTTCTGTCAGCGATGCACTGACTCTGCAGTACTATGAAGAGAGTGATGCCGTGAAAGCTGCATTCGGTAATGAGCTTACCATGGAAGAGTGGGAACAGATTGCAGAGATAAAGGATGTATATGGGGATGTACTTTTTACAGCGCCTCTTGTTGCGATCAATGTTGCCAATCCTTTACTTGAAGAGATCGATTATGAGATGGGTATGAGTAACAGGAAGTTCACATTCCTGTGCGGGCATGATTCCAATATAGGAAGCGTGCTTGCTGCACTCGGTGCAGAGGATTATGACCTTGCAGGTGCTATAGAAAAGACAACTCCCATCGGATGCAAGCTTGTATTTACTAAATGGAGTAATGAGTCGGGGGATCAGTTCTGGTCAGCAGATCTTGTTTATCAGACAACAGAACAGCTCAGGAATGCGATATTACTTGATCTTAACAATCCCCCTGCGATATGTCATCTGAGTTTTGACGGGATCAGACAGAATAATGACGGTCTGTATAAGGATGAGGATTTCCGCGGCCTGTTTGAAGATGCGATCGGTGAATATTACAGACTTTATACCGAGTATGTCGTAAAAGCGGCCTGAAATATAATACGATACGTACCGGATCTGTACATCAGGATCACATTTTAAATCTAAAAATTTTACAGGGGAGCCTTTCAGGCTCCCCTGTTAGTATTCTGTAATGATATTTCGTATCCTTCAGTCGGTAATGAGCTTCTCAGCATCTTCGGGAAGGAGAGGACGTCCCCATATGAATCCCTGGATGTAATTGCAGCCTATTCTTTGGAGGACCTCAAGCTGTTCATCTTCTTCGACTCCTTCCGAGATGACATCAAATCCCATGGTGTGTCCGAGGGAGATGATGCCTGCAACGTACTGCTTTGATGTTTCTCCGGTAAGAAGCTTGTCGATGAAGGCCTTGTCAATCTTAAGAAGGTTGGCAGGAAATTCGCTAAGATAGCTTAAGGATGAAAATCCTGTTCCGAAATCGTCTATTGCGATCTTAATACCCATCATGTGAAGAGTGCTGATGCGGTCCATTGCTTTTTCAAGAGATTCGATCATAACCGATTCGGTGATCTCTACTTCAAGCTGATCAGCCGGAATACCTGTGGTCCTAAGTAGAGACGAGATTTCATCGATAAAGTCCTTCTTCATAAGATGCATGACGGATACATTGATACTTAAGGTAACCTTTGAGCCGGTTTTCTTAATATGTTCTCCTATAAATCCACCTGCTTTTTTATAGATGATACCGTCTATCTTATCGATAAGTCCGACCTTCTCTGCAACGGGGATGAAGTCTCCCGGATTGATGATCGTGCCGTCCTTATCCTTTATACGGGCCAGTGCCTCAAAACCGCGGAGCCTGTGTTCCATATCGAACTGTGGCTGGAGCATGAAAAAGACCCTGTCATTATCTATCGCAGATCTTATCTTGCTCTCCATTTCTATGAGCTTCTTGTTCTGGTTGAGATCTTCGGTATATCTGAGGATATGGTTACCGTTGTTTTTACGCTTGACCTCATTCATTGCAATGTTGGAGTGGGAGATCACAGAGTCAAGGGTGTCGCCATCCTCAGGGTACAGAGCATATCCGAAAGAAGCTGAAACAAACAGGTCACAGTCGAGAACCGTATATTGCTTATTGATGGCTTCATCATATATCTGGATGACTTTATACAGTTCATCAGGTGTTTTGTATCCCCGTATGATAAGAGAAAATTCATCGCCGGAGGTTCTTCCCACAAAATCAAAGGTTCCTGTTTCTCCGCTTTCGGCCACACTTTTTAACCTGTACGCGGTATCCATGAGGATCTGATTGCCTGCATCAAATCCCATGGTATCGTTGATGCTCTTGAAGGCGTTCAGATTGATGGTCACATTGGCAAAGGGTTCATTCCTGCGGGTCAGGGTATTTACAAGCTCATCACAGGCAAATCCGTTGGGGATACCTGTAAGAATGTCAGTGACGGCAACGTCACGCAGTTTTTTCTGGTAGTTGTCGATCTTTTTTCCGTTGAAATATACAAAGGTAATGGCGGTCATGGTCAGCAGAGAACCAAATACACCCGGAATGCTGTTAAGATTGTGTCCTTTGATGATGCTTAGGAGGACAAGCGGAAGCTGGATCAGAAGCAGTGTAAGACCGCTCCAATATCCCTTTTTGCCATAATAGACTGACATGAATATCACACACATATTGGAGATAGATGAGAATACTCCGGCAAATGTGTAAACCTGTATGCTGTGTTCGCCGAATGAGATAGTACCTCCTGAAGTGGCGGTAGAGGAGACCACAACATTGGTGATGAGATATGCCACCACAAGAAACCAGAATATGCGCTCGGGAGGTCTTTTCCCGGCATCATACATATTGTTAAGGGTGGTTTCGATTATTCGATTGTCTTTATTGTGAACTTTGTCACTCATTCAGCCACGCTTTCCTTAGCATGTATATTTCCATTCTATAGTATAAAAACGTTTTCCGCCACTATTGTTTTATTATTCACAATATCCGGATCCACGTTAATTCCCATACTGTTTATGCTATATGACCACGGTCATGGATTCGGATGATAAATCCCTTACCACGGTCATGTATCAAGTCATTAAATACATGACTGCGGTCACTGTTGTGCATGATCTTAAGGTTGTAGTATGGGATCATAAAGAGATGAACGGAATGCGGCATCCCTTAACATCATTTGAAGGAATTGAAAATGAAACTTTCGGCATGGAAATATGTAAAAAACAATATGCGCGTACTGCTGGTGCAGATATCCGCACTAAGTCTTTCTCTGATGACGATGTATGTGATCTACACCCTTCTTCAGACAACAACGGAGAGCTTCAGGCCCATAATGCTGGAGCTTCCCAAGAAGATCTCATATGCCTCCATAACAGGAAGCTCCTACGGACTTGATGTAAAAGGTTATGAGACCTATGAGGAACTTGAGGCAGCCTATAACGAAAAACAGGA
>JAEEGG010010587.1_pt1 | contig 20334 bp, 23 predicted proteins | sample 9134161 | NCBI WGS metagenome assembly JAEEGG01 (sample SAMN16246543, study PRJNA631951) | gut metagenome | biome: gut microbiome; feature: rumen; material: CR-attached | host: Bos | place: Iran: Karaj | collected 2018-10 | reverse complement strand
ATCCTGATCGGTGCCACCACCGCCAATCCCTATCATTCGATCAATCCGGCCATCCGCTCCCGCTGTCATCTGTTTGAGTTCAAACCATTGAACGCAGATGATATCAAAGAAGGAATCGAACATGCCCTGAAAGCAGAAGAAGGATTAAACGGAAAATACGAGATCGATGAGGACGACCTGGATCTGATCTGCGATACCGTCAACGGTGATATCCGATGGGCTTTGAACATCCTGGAGATCTCGGCGATCATCTGCAAGAATGACAGGATCACAAAAGAAGATGTTGCCCAGAACTGCAGGAACGTCAATAACCGGGCATTTGCTTCGGAAGACGGCCATTACGATCTGCTGTCGGCGTTTCAGAAGTCGATCAGAGGCTCCGATCCCAATGCGGCATTATACTATCTGGCGCTGCTGGCACAATCCGGCGATGTGGAGGCGATCTCCAGAAGACTGCTGGTCATCGCTTATGAGGACATCGGCCTGGCCAATCCGCAGCTGGCGGCCAGAACGATCTCGGCCTGTGAATCGGCGGAACATGTCGGTTTCCCGGAAGCGATCATTCCTCTGGGCATTCAGGTGATCGATCTGTGTCTGTCACCCAAGTCCAGGACCGGCGTGGATGCCTTACACAAGGCGCAGGGCCTGGTGGAAGAAAAGGCTTATGACATGCCCAAATACCTGCGGCTGACACCGGTCGGCTTAAGCAAGGAGGAACAGTATTCCTATGAGCGTTATGACTGTTTCCATAAGATTCAATATCTTCCCGATGAGCTCAAGGATCTGGATCTGTTCCCGTCCTTCAACGCAAATCGTTATGAGCAGCAGCTGAAGGCCATCTACGAGGAACTGAAAAAGACAAAGAGAAGCAGTGATCTGGAGGATTTGTATCAATGATCAGAGGTATCGGCACAGACATCGTTGAGATCGAAAGAGTCAGAAAGGCGATTTGCGATCCTTTCATGCGCAAGATATTATCACCGGAGGAATTTGAAAAAGCCAAATCATTTTCTGAAGAAAGGATGATCCAGTTTACAGCCGGACGTTTTGCGGTCAAGGAAGCCATCATCAAGTGTCTTTCCGATTATGAGGTCCCCAACATGCCCGATCTCAATATCGTCAATGATGAAAAGGGAAAACCGGAGATATCTTATAAGGATTATAAGATCTTTGTCTCCATCTCTCATGAAAGAAAATATGCCAGTGCGGTTGCGCTGCTGGAAGCAGATGAATAAGAGGTTTTGAATATGAAGTTTGTCAGAAAAACGGAAAACACGAAGAGATATGTCGACAATATCTTTTCTGTGGTCAATGCGGCCAAGAAGGATCCTGAGGCGATCAATGCGACAGCGGGCTGTCTCTACGGAGAAGACGGAAAGCTGTTCACCTATGACTGTGTTTTTAAAAGCGAAGCCGAGATCACTCCGGCGCAGCGGGCTGCCTATTCGGCATCTCCTGCCGGCAATCAGGAATACATCGATCTGATCCGTGATTTTGTCACAGGCGGAAGGATAAAGAATCATCACATGGCCATGGCGACACCTGGAGGTACCGGTGCGATCTCCTGTGCCGTGAGTACATGTCTCGAGGAAGGAGACAGCATCATCTATCCTAAGATCGCCTGGGGCAATTACAGGGTCATCTGCGACGAACACAATCTGAAGAGTATCAATTACGATGTCTATGATCTGGATGATCTGTTTGCGGCGATCGATTCCGTGAAAGACAAGGTCTTCCTGATCATCAATTCGCCCTGTCAGAATCCTTTGGGACATGCCTATACATTCAAGCAGTGGAAGCAGATCATGGAGAAACTCAATTCCCTGGACAGAGAAGCGGTGCTGCTCTGCGATATCGCCTACATCGATTACGCAAGCGGCGATCCGAAGAAGTATTTCGAACTCTTTGATGAGATCAGCGACAACGTCCTGGTCCTGCTGGCGGCATCCTGTTCCAAAGCCTTCTCGTATTACGGACAAAGGCTCGGCGCACTGATCGCTGTCAACAATGATGAAGAATTCCTGGATCACTACATGAATCTGTGTTCAAGAACTGCCAGGGCGACCTGGTCCAATTTGAACAATGCGGGAATGCTGAACATTGCCTCTGTCTTAAGGGATCACAGGGAAGAATATGAGAAGGAACTGAAGGCGGCAATGGAGATGCTGAAGCAAAGGACCGACCTGTTTATTAGACAAGCGAAGGATTGTGGTTTAGAATTATATCAGTCTGCCGACGGATTCTTCGTGACGATCAGGGTGAAGGACAATGAAGAAAGAGACCGGATCCATGAAAGACTGGTCGATCATCATATCTACACGATCAAGGTCAATGAAGGTATCAGGGTCGGACTTTGTTCCACACCGCTTTATATCGTTGACGGACTTGCAGAAAAGATAAAGGAATTAAGCTGATGGAAGAAAAACAGATCAATAACGATGTCAACAACAAACCGCAGTTTGCGATCTTCGACTGGATCGTATCTTTGCCGATCATCAGGATCGTAAAACCGCTTTATGAATGGAAGAAGGCCTTCTGGATCTATTGTTTCCTGGGCATGCTTTCAACGATCGCCAATTATGTCTTTACGATCGCTCTGGCAGAAACGTTCCATTTATACGGAACGATCGCCAATGTCCTGGCGTGGCTGCTTTCAACACTGATCTCATTTGTACTGTTCCGCTATCTGTTCTTTGATCGGACCAACAACAGTTTCATCAATGAACTGATCAAGTTTGCCTCAGCCAGGATCTTCACCCTGGGTGTGGAAGAACTCTCGATCCTATTGTTTGTCGATATTCTCGGCTTTGATCTCAGGATCGTAAAAGCAGTCCTGATCCCGGTGACGGCGATATTGAATTATTTCATTTCCAAGCTCTTCGTCTTCAAAAACAAGAAGGAAAAGGAATAGTATAAGGCAGGTAAGGACCTGCTTTTTCTATACTTTGACAGTTGTTGGTGTTAGAATGAAAAACATAAAAAGAGGTCTGATTATGAAGGAATTACTGAAACTGCTGGAAAAGAACGCGCGTTATGAAGTGAAGGATCTGGCTGCTCTGCTCAATGAAGAAGAAGATGCGGTGCAGGAAGAGATCAAAGATTACGAAAAGAATAACGTGATCGCCGGTTATCATACGATCATCAACTGGGAGAAAGCCGATGTGGAGATCTCCAAGGCGGTCATTTTCGTCAACTGCGTTCCGGAAAGAGATGCCGGCTATGACAGACTGGCTGCCAGGATCGCAAGATTTCCGGAAGTGGAATCTCTGACGCTGATCTCCGGCAAAGCGGAATTCATGCTGGTGGTCAACGCTACGAACATGCGCGAGATATCCAACTTCGTTGCCCACAAGCTGGCGCCGACGGAAGGCGTCAACGGAACGGAAACGATGTTCGTTCTGAAAGAATACAAGAAAAACGGCTATCTTTTTGAAGATGAAAGAGAAGGCGTTGAAAGGCTTCTGGTCACGCCATGATCTTTGACGAGGAAATCAATCAGACCGTACGATATATCAAACCCAGCGGTATCCGGAAGTTTTTTGACATTGCCGCAACCAAGAAAGGCGTCATTTCTTTAGGTGTCGGTGAGCCTGATTTCATCACGCCCTGGCACATCAGGGAAGAAGCGATCCACGCGATCGAAAAGGGCCGCACTTTCTATACCGGCAACAAGGGTCTTCCCGAATTAAGGAAAGGGATCTGTGATTATTACAGCCGACGTTTCAATGTCGACTATAACGGTGATGAAAACTGCATCGTCACGGTGGGCGGTTCCGAGGCGATCGATATCGTTTTGCGGACGATCCTCAAACCCGGTGATGAGGTCATATTGCCGACACCGGCTTATGTCGCCTATGCGGCGATCATCGAGATGGCCGGAGGAAAGGTGATCGAAGTGCAGCTGAAGGAAGAAGATGAGTTCAAGCTGACCCCCGAAGCGTTAAGGAAAGTCATCAGTGAAAGGACCAAGGCCGTCATCCTGAACTTCCCGGGCAATCCGACCGGCGGCATCATGACGTATGATGACTATGCGAAAATCGTTCCGATCCTGAAGCAGCATCATATCTTTGCGGTGACCGATGAGATCTATGCCGAACTGACCTATGAAGGAAAGCACTGTTCGATCGCTGTATTTGAAGAGATCAGAGACAGAGTCATCATCATCAACGGTTTCTCCAAGGCTTATTCGATGACCGGCTACAGAGTCGGCTATATCCTGGCTCATAAGGACATCATTGAGATGTGTCTGAAGATCCATCAGTATACGATCATGTGTGCGACCACGCCCTGTCAGTATGCGGCGATCGAAGCCGTCAACAACGGCGACAACGACATCGAAGAGATGTTCTTAAGTTTCAGGCAGAGAAGGAATTACATCGTGAAAGAGCTCAACCGCATCGGTCTGAAGACCCATATGCCGCAGGGCGCTTTCTATGTCTTCCCCTCGATCGCGATCACGGGAATGAAGTGTGAGGAATTCTGTGAACGGCTGCTGGAGGAAGAGAATCTGGCGCTGGTCCCGGGCAACGCGTTCGGCGATGCCGGAGAGGGCTATGTCAGGATCTCCTATGCCTATTCTCTGGATGAGATCAAGCTAGCCATCAGCAAGCTTGAGCATTTTCTGGAAAAATACAGATGATATAAGGAACGGAAGTTCCTTTTATTTTATAATGATGGTGTAAGAAAAAGGCGGGATCATATATGAAAATTGGTGTATTAGGTGCAGGTACCTGGGGCATAGCCCTGGCAAGGATGCTGGCAAACGATGATTATGATGTGAAGGTCTGGTCGGCCATTGAAAGCGAAGTCGATGAGCTGAGTGAGAAAAGAGTCCACAGGAATCTTCCGGGAGCAGATATTCCGGAAAGCATCGTTTTTACGAAAGACATTAAAGAAGTCTGCAGGGATAAGGAAATCCTTCTGTTTGCGGTGCCTTCGGTGTATGTGCGTTCAACAGTCGAAAAGGCCAGGGAGTTCATTCCTGACGGACAGATCATCGTCGATGTGGCCAAGGGCATTGAAGCCGAAACGCTGTTTACGATGTCGCAGGTCATCGAAGATGTACTGAAGGACGGAAAACACGATCATGTGAAAGTCGTGGCTCTTTCCGGTCCGACCCACGCGGAAGAGGTGTCACGCGACATGCCGACGACGATTGTCTCTGCCTGCAAGGATCAGAATGCCGCAAAGAAGGTCCAGGATATCTTCATGAATACCTGCATGAGAGTCTACACCAATGACGATGTGCTGGGTGTGGAACTCTGCGGTGCCTTAAAGAACATCATCGCCCTGGCTTCCGGTATTTCCACCGGCCTGGGCAACGGAGACAACGCCAAAGCCGCCATCATCACCAGAGGCATGGTCGAGATGACAAGACTCGGTCTGGCGATGGGTGCTAAACAGGAGACGTTCGCGGGTCTGGCCGGTATCGGCGATCTGATCGTGACCGCCACTTCCATGCATTCAAGAAACAACCGCTGCGGCATGCTGATCGGACAGGGCGTGAAGCCTTCCGAAGCCGTGAAGCAGGTCGGAATGGTCGTTGAGGGCATCAATGCACTGCCGGCAGCGATGAAGCTGATTGAGAAGTATCATGTCGAGATGCCGATCATTTCGATGGTCGATGCCGTGGTCAAGGAAGAAGTTGATCCCAGATCGGCAGTTGCCGCTCTGATGTCCAGAGACAAGAAAAACGAGATGAATTTCAAGGGATAAAAAAGAAGAGAACTAGTCTCTTCTGTATAAGTCCCTGGTGTATACCTTATCGGAAACATCATCCAGACAGCTGTCGTAGCGGTTCGCAATGATCGCCTGTGACAGCTTTTTGAATCTGCTGAGATTGTTGATGACCTTCGATCCGAAGAAGGTGTCCCCGTCTTTGAGTGTCGGTTCATAGATGATGACTTCGGCACCTTTGGCCTTGATCCGTTTCATGACGCCCTGGATGGAGGACTGACGGAAGTTGTCGGAGTTGGATTTCATCGTGAGCCGGTAGACACCGACAGTGACGCGCTTTTCTTTCTGCCTGTCGTACTGTGCGGAATTGCCATACGCTCCGGCGATATCCAGGACACGGTCGGCGATGAAGTCTTTTCTGGTCCGGTTGGATTCGACGATCGCTTCGATCAGGTTTTCCGGAACATCTTCAAAATTGGCCAGCAGCTGCTTGGTGTCCTTGGGCAGGCAATAGCCGCCGTAGCCGAAGGACGGGTTGTTGTAGTGGGTGCCGATACGCGGATCCAGACACACGCCGTCGATGATGGATCTGGTGTCAAGTCCCTTTGTCTCGGCATAGGTGTCCAGTTCGTTGAAATAGGATACGCGCAGTGCCAGATAGGTGTTCGCAAAGAGCTTGACGGCTTCCGCTTCGGTCAGGCCCATGATCCTGGTATCGATGTTTTCCTTGATGGCTCCCTGTGCCAGCAGGGAAACGAATTCCTCCGCAGCCTTCACATTGTTCTTGTTTTCCAGATCGGCACCGACGATGATCCTGGAAGGATAAAGATTGTCATACAGGGCCTTGGATTCTCTCAAGAACTCCGGAGAGAAGAGGATCCGGTCGTTGTTTTTCTGTTTTCTGATGCGTCTGGTGAAACCGACAGGGATCGTCGATTTGATGACGATATAGGCTTTGGGATTGTATTGCATCACCAGGTCGATGACAGCCTCGACAGCACTGGTATCGAAGTAGTTCTTCTGGGGATCGTAATTGGTCGGAGCTGCCACAACGACATAGTCGGCATCGCTGTAGGCATATTCCGCATCCAGTGTGGCTTCCAGATCCAGATCCTTGTTGGCAAGGTAGTCTTCCAGAAAGTCATCCTGGATCGGTGATTTTCTTTCGTTGATCAGCCTGACTTTCTCTTCGATGATGTCGACGGCTCTGACGCGGCTGTGCTGCGCCAGCAGGACAGCGATCGACATGCCGACATAGCCTGTTCCGGCGACAGCGATCTTCCTTGAAATGATCTTTGTATCTTTCTTTTCCTGTTTTGCGTTTTCCCTGATCTCATCGAAATCAAAGTCCAGTACTTCCATGAGGTCTTCCAGTTGGCTGATCGAGGGCATATGGCTGCCGTTTTCGATCTTGGAGATCATGGCTCTGTTGATATCTGTCTGATCTGCCAGCTGTGACTGGGACAGATTCTTTTTTTCTCTTTTGTTTCTGACGGTCTTGGCAAGAGCGTCCTGACTGATTCTGTTCATAAGATGGAACCTCCTTCACTATGTTATAAAAAATAACAGAAATATACAAGAACAATATTCCATATGTTATTGTCTGTAACATGTATAAGAATCAGTCAGAATGTAGTATCATAGACTTATGTTGAACGAAAAAACGATTCTGATCACCGGAAGCAGCGGCTTCATCGGTTCCTATCTCACGATGCGTCTTCTGAAAGACTATGAAGGCATTCATATTGTCGGTGTGGACAATATGAATGATTATTATGATGTTTCGATCAAGGAATACCGCCTGAAACAGATCAATGAACTGGGCGGAAACTTCACCTTTATCAAAGGAGATATTTCCGACAGGGATCTGATCGATCATCTGTTTGAAACATATCATTTCGATCTGGTCGTCAATCTGGCTGCCCAGGCAGGTGTGAGGTATTCCATCGAGAATCCCGACGTCTATATCCAGTCCAATGTCATCGGTTTCTACAATCTGCTGGAAGCGCTCAGACATCATCCGGTCGAACATCTCATCTATGCTTCAAGTTCTTCCGTTTACGGAGGCAATACCAAGGTTCCTTTCTCGACTGACGACAAGGTCGATCATCCGGTCTCCTTATATGCGGCAACAAAGAAGACGAATGAACTGATGGCTTATACCTATACGCATCTTTACGGGATCAGAAGTACCGGTCTTCGTTTCTTTACGGTCTACGGTCCGGCAGGACGTCCGGATATGGCTTATTTCTCCTTCACGAATAAATTGCTGAAAGGGGAAAAGATCAGGATCTTCAACTATGGCAACTGCAAGCGTGATTTCACTTATGTGGATGACATCGTGGAAGGCATCGTCAGGATCATGGAAAAGGGTCCGAAAGAAGATTACAACCTTTACAATATCGGTAATCATCATCCGGAGAACCTGATGGATTTTGTCTATACACTGGGTCAGTGTCTGAAGGACAACGGAGTGCTGGATGAGGATTTCGATATCGATGCCCATATGGAACTGGTGGGCATGCAGGCAGGAGATGTCGAGGTGACTTATGCGGATACCACGCCTTTGCAGGAGGATTACGGATTCAAGCCGGATACGCCTCTCAAAGACGGACTGGACCGCTTTGCGAAGTGGTATAAAGAATTCTACAGAGAATGATATGCGCATCGGACTGGTCTCCTATGTCAGCGAAAACAAGAACACTGCTTTCAATCTGACACAGATCGAAAGAGCGATGAAAGAGTCGGAAGGCAAAGCAGACCTGCTTTGTTTTTCGGAAGCTTTCTTACAGGGTTTCGATTCGCTGGTATGGGATTACGACACCGATTCAAAGATGGCTGTAACACAGACTTCCAAAGAGATCACACAGATCAGGGAATGGACAAAACGGTATGGTATCGGCATCGTGACCGGCTATATCGAAAAAGAAGATGATCACATCTATTCTTCCTGCATCGTCATCGATGACGGAGAGATCGTCCACAATTACCGCCGGATCTCGAAAGGCTGGAAGGAATCCGACAGGACCGACGGTCATTATCGGGAAGGAAATGAGACCAAGGAGTTCTTCCTTTCGGGGAAGCGGTTCATGATCGCTCTGTGCGGGGATCTCTGGGATGCGCCGGAACGTTTCAAAACAGAAGGCATCCTCTTATGGCCGGTCTATGTTTCTTTCCCGGTCGAAGCATGGGAGAAAGAAGAGATCGATGCTTATGGAAAACAGGCTGCCCTGGCAGCTGATGATGTGCTGATGGTCAACTGCATCGACCCTGTGTGGGACTGTCACGGCGGCTGCTTTGTCTTTCATAAAGGAGAAGTCATAAGCAGGATCGGCTTTGATAAGGAAGACATACTGTACTGTGAGATATGAGCGGATGATCCGCTTTTTCTTTTCGTCTGACAGCTTAAAAACCGCTATATTTCAGGTGAATAGTTTCGCTTTTTTAATGGATTTTTGTATGTTAAGATTGAGGTGGAAAGAAGGTAAATCTTATGAATAAAAGACCTGTAGTTCTGGTAGTAATGGACGGTGTAGGTGAAAGCGACAATCTTGAAGGCAATGCCGTAAAGAATGCCTATACGCCCAACCTTGATTATCTGAAAGCCAATTATCCATGGACAAAGATCAAAGCCCACGGTACTGCTGTCGGTCTTCCCAGTGATGATGATATGGGAAACTCCGAAGTAGGTCACAACGCCATCGGCTGCGGTCAGGTCTACTCTCAGGGTGCCAAGCTGGTCAATGAATCCATTGCCGACGGTTCCATCTATCAGAGTCAGACCTGGAGGAAACTGATCGAAAATGCCAAGGGCCATACCCTGCATTTCCTGGGCCTGCTTTCTGACGGCAATGTCCACTCCAATATTTCACATCTGAAAGCGATGATCGCTGAGGCCAAGGCTGAAGGCATCAGCAGAGTCCGTGTCCATGTCCTGATGGACGGCAGAGATGTTCCGGAGACTTCCGGTCTGAAGTATATCGACGAACTGGAAGAACTGATGGCTTCTCTGAATGATGAGAGTTTTGATGCCAGGATCGCTTCCGGCGGCGGCAGAATGTATATCACGATGGACCGCTATGAAGCTGACTGGGAAATGGTGAAGAGAGGCTGGGATTGCCATGTTGCGGGTATCGGCAGACAGTTCGAGAGCGCTACGGAAGCCATTGAGACATACCGCAAGGAGCTCGGCGTCAATGACCAGAACCTGCCGGAATTCGTCATCGTCAGAGACGGCAAGCCGGTCGGGACCATCGAGGATCATGATTCCGTGATCTATTTCAACTTCAGAGGCGACAGAGCCCTTGAGATCTCCAGAGCCTTTGACAACAACAACTACAAGTTTGAGAAATCCAAGGAAGTCGATGTCATGTATGCCGGCATGCTGGAATACGACGGCGACCTGCATATCCCGAACAATTACCTGGTCAATCCTCCTGCAATCAAGGAGACGATGTCCGAGTACTTTGTCAAGAACAACGTCAATACTTATGCGATCTCCGAGACGCAGAAGTTCGGTCATGTGACTTATTTCTGGAACGGCAACCGTTCCGAGAAATTCGATGAGAATCTGGAGACCTGGGTGGAGATTAAGTCCGATCTGTGCACCTTCGATCTGCGTCCCTGGATGAAGTCGTCCGACATCACCGATCAGCTGGTCGAGGCCATCGATTCCAAGAAGTATATGTTCTTAAGGACGAACTTCCCCAACGGCGACATGGTAGGTCATACCGGCAACTATGAAGCCACGATCATCGGTGTCGAATCCGTCGACCTCAACCTCAAGCGCATCATGGATGCCTGCGACAGAAATGACTGCATCCTGCTGATCACGGCTGATCACGGAAATGCCGATGAGATGTACGAGAAGAGGAAGAAAGAGACTGATCCGATCAAGCCCAAGACTTCCCATACTCTGAACAAAGTTCCGTTCATCATCTACAATGCCGGTGATGTTACGATCAAGGAAGGCGAATTCGGTCTGAGCAATATCGCTGCGACTGTCTTCAAGCTCCTGGGTCTGGAAGTGCCTGCTGCCTGGGACGAGGCAATGATTTAGAAGATAATATGCTGAGTGTAGATAAACTGAAAGATTACGGTGCCGATACGCAAAAGGGTCTGGCGCTGTGCATGAACAGCGAGGATTTCTATCTGCGCATGGTCTCCATGATCGTAGAGGAGGCTTCTTTCGAAACTCTGGAAAAGGCGATCGCGGAAAACGATCTGGAAGAGGGATTCAAGGCAGCCCATGCTTTGAAGGGTGTTTCCGGGAACCTGTCTCTGACGCCTTTATATGAAAAGGTCTGTGAGATCACGGAACTGCTCCGCGCAAAAACGGAAATGGATTACTCTGAACTGCTTCAGGGCATCCTGGATGAAAAAAAGATCCTTGAGGATCTGATCAATGATTAAAAAAGAAGAGTGACGGCCGTCACTCTTCTTCGTTATTGTATTCGTAGGATATCCGGATATTGCCGTATTCGTCGGCAACTTCATCAAAGACATCGAGGATCTTGAGAGAGAACTTTTTGAGACTGTCGGCGTTTTTGACGATGACGTCTGTCTGATCCAGTTCACATAAACAGTCATACAAAGCATCGAGATTTTCCCCATAGTAGTCCGGGAAGCAAAAGAGTTCCTTGAGATAGGCGTGGCCGTCTTCATTGAGCCGCTTGACATCCAGTACGATCTTTTTTCTTTCTTCTTCCGATTCCTTCTCTTCCTCGGCGATGCCCAGGACGATGTTTCCGTAGTCGTCGGCAACTTCATGGATCATGCGGATCACGACGGCAGAGAAGTCGGAGAGTTCCGGGTAGTTTTCTACGAGGATTTCAGTCTCCGGCAGCCAGGTCAGGTAGGCATAGAAGGATTCAAAATCTTCTCCTTCAAAGGGAGGATCGGTGAATATGGCTTCCAGATAGAGGAAGTCGTTTTCATTCAGCTGTCTGATATCTAATTTGATCGTATTCATCATGGTTCTCCGTAAAGCAGTTCAAAAGTCTTGTAATGGTCTTTCGTATAATAGATCAGTCCGTCATTGGAATAGATGATGCGTTTTTCGTTTCTGGTCCCGCCGTGATAATCGATGTCGCATTCATAGTACTTTCTGCCTTTTTTGTCCGGCAGCAGTCCCTCCCGGTTGCCGAAGCGGTCGCCGCCGATACTGCAGCCTTTGCAGACTTTCTGCAGATTTCCCTTGGATGCTTCCCAGCCCAGCTTTTTGGCTTCATCCTTGGTGACGAAATTGGAAGGCAGTTCGCCATAGGTGAACAGATACAGGGCGACATCTTCCTTGGAGGTATAGCTTCCTTCACGTTCTATCGTTTCCTGAACGACGGGTTCCTGCGGTACTTCTGTCTGAGTGAAATAGTTCCAGGCAAAGAAGAGGGCAGCCGACAGGAAGAGGGCGAGTATCAGAAACTTCAGAAATTTCTTCATATTTTCATTGTACTATATCTTTCAAAGACAGGAATGAACTGAGGTCACTTACTGATATAATAAAAGATGAAGAAGATATGAATAAGGGAATATGGTTATTGTTTGTGATCGGTGCTGTTTCACTTGTTTCAAGGCTTATCATTGATTCAGATCATGTTTTCATCATGTGCATCTCGATGGCTTATATCGTGCTGATCGGTATCGGCTATATCGTAAAACTCAGGAGATAGGAAAGAATATGAGAGATCAGGAAATCGGAAAAATCATTGCCAAAGAAGAAGAAAGACAGAGACATAATATCGAACTGATTGCCTCTGAGAACTATTGTTCAAAGGAAGTCATGGAAGCGGTGGGAAGCTGTCTGACCAACAAGTATGCGGAAGGCTATCCCGGAAGGCGTTACTACGGCGGCTGTTACAATGTCGATGAGTCGGAGAATCTGGCGATCGAAAGAGCCTGCAGGCTGTTCCATGCGCAGCACGCCAACGTGCAGCCCCACTGCGGTTCTGCCGCCAACATGGGCGTCTACCGTGCTGTTCTGAAACAGGGCGACAGGCTGTTAGGCATGTCTCTGGATGCCGGCGGACATCTCACGCACGGCTATAAGCTGAGTTTTTCCGGAAAGGATTATGAGACTTTCAGTTACGGCGTCAATAAGCAGACCGAGATGATCGACTATGATGAAGTGGAAGCTCTGGCAAAGGAAGTTCAGCCCAGGCTGATCGTTGCCGGTGCCAGTGCCTATGCCAGATTCATCGATTACGAAAGGTTCAGAAAGATCGCCGATGAAGTCGGTGCTTATCTGATGGTGGATATGGCACACGTGGCCGGACTCGTTGCTGCCGGTGTACATCCTTCCCCGGTCCCTTATGCGGATTTCGTCACATCGACGACCCACAAGACATTAAGAGGTCCAAGAGGCGGGCTGATCTTATGCAAAGAGGAATTTGCCAAGGATATCGACAGGGCGGTGTTCCCGGGCATCCAGGGCGGTCCCTTGTGTCACGTGATCGCCGGAAAGGCCGTCTGTTTCTATGAGGCCATGCAGGAGGACTTCGTCGAATATCAGAAGCAGGTCGTGAAAAATGCCAAAGTGCTTGCGGATACACTGAAGGAAGAGGGCTTCCGCATCGTATCGGGCGGCACCGACAATCATATGGTCCTGGTGGATGTGAAGAATTCGCTGGGCATCACCGGCAAGCAGCTGGAGACAAAGCTCGATGAGGTGAATATCACCGTCAACAAGAATGCGATCCCCTTTGACGAGGAGAAACCGGCATACACCAGCGGTGTCAGACTGGGAACGCCGGCCATGACTACCAGAGGTTTCAAAGAGGAAGAATTCACCGAAGTCGGCAGGATCATCTCTCTTCTGGCTCATAACATTGATGATGAAAGAGCCTCAACCCTGGCAAAGGAGAGGGTCGAAAGGCTGATGGAGAATTATCTCTAGTCCGAAATACAGTCAGTCTTTATAACGATACTTAAAGGAAAACGGTTTACAATAAAAAAACAGGAAGATTACTTTTTGTCATAAAGGAGCAGCAATATGGGAATCAGGTTTGCGAAGTCGATCAAGATCGGCAATTATCTCAGGATCAATTTCAACAGAAACGGCATCAGTGCGACCATCGGCAAGAGAGGTGCATCCGTCAATATCGGCACCAAGGGAACTTATCTCAATCTTTCTCCCTCAGCCGTCGGTGTGACCGGGACCGGTCTTTCCTACCGGCAGAAGATCGCCGGAGGTATTCTGGGCAACAAGAAGAAAAAGAACAAAGCGGCTTCCAAAGCTTCCAAGAAGAAGACATATATTTCTGCCGATGAGGTCAATCAGAAGAAGGCTTCCTCTCTGAAGAAGAAGGAAGAGGAGATCAAGGAGACGCTCCCGATCCAGAGTGAAGCCGAAGAAGAAACGCTCGATGTCGTCGAGGAATACGAAAACAATCAGGAAGCGATCGTCAATCTGCATAAGTATACTGATCCTGTCATGAGCAAGAAGCAGTACCGCAAATATGTGGATGAACTGGATTCCCAGGCGATGAAGGAGCTCTGTGAATATGCGATCGAAGGCGATGAGGATACGATCGAGAACATGGTCTCTTCTTTCATGAACAAGCTGGAACTGGCTTACGATGTCAGAGTCAACTATGAACTGGAAGACAATATCCTTTATGTCGACCTGGATCTGCCGGAGATCGAGGATCTTGACAGACAGTATCCCGCTTACAATAACGGCAGGATCGTATATAAGAGAAAGACCAATGCGGATATGAAGGAAGAATATGCAAGGCTTGTATTGAGTCTGGGTGTTTTTCTGACCGCTAATTATTTCAATGTCTCATCCTACATCGATGAAGTCGTCATGTCGGCTTTCACGACTGTCAGGGACAAGACCGGTGATCTGGTTGACCAGTATCTGTATTCCGTCAAATACATGAGGGAAGCGTTTGAAAACTGTGACTTAAGCGAAGTTGACGATCTCTATCAGTTCCTGCTCCAGTTTGAAAACAGGATCAACATGTCTTCCGCCTATACCTTCAAGGCGATAAAGCCTTACGAGATGGAATCGGTCATCAAGACCAACGAACTCGTGGATGATGCCCTGAAGGCGCTCAAGGAACTCGGTTACAAGCAGGCCGAACTCAAGAGCATTGCGGAAAAACTGAACGAATACCGCTATGAAACAGCGGGTGAATATCTCAAGGAAGGTCTGCGCCTTCTGAAGGAAGAGAAAAAATAAAAGGAGAATATGCCTCTTTCCTTTGTGCCTGAAAGAAACAGTCAGATGAAGCTCATGAAGACATTGATGAGCTTCTTCTTGTTGCTGTGTCTGTTTGCCTGCGGCGGTGAAAGCCAGGAAGCAATACCGGTGAAGGAAGAGGAAACGCCTGAAGCGCCCAAGGAAAAATACAAGGTACCGGAATTTGCGGAATCCGTGTTTGACAAAGATGCCGCTGAAGGAAGAAACGGCGCCTATATCGATCTCTCCCATACATCTGAAGGCTATGTCGCGGTATCGGCGACATCGGATCAGCGTCTGAAGTTTCAGGTGCTGACGGAAGAGACTTACAACTACGATCTTTCCATGGACGGAGATGTCGGTATCTTCCCGCTGCAGTCGGGAGACGGTGACTATATCTTCCGGGTCCTGAAGAATGTTTCGGAAAACAAGTATGCGATCCTGTTTGAGACATCGGCAACAGTGACGCTGGCCGATGAATTCCAGCCCTATATCCGCAGCAACAATTATGCTGCCTATTCAAAGGATTCCGAATGTGTGAAACTGGCTTCCTCGTTCTCGGATCAGTCATCAAGTGCGGTCGATGTCGTCAAGATGGTCTATGACCATGTCTGCGCCAACATCACGTATGACAGGGACAAGGCGGCGGATGCCAAGGCAGGTTCCCTGTCGGGTTATCTGCCCGATCCGGATGAGACATTAAGCAGCGGCAAGGGCATCTGTTTCGATTATGCATCACTCACGGCAGCGATGCTGCGCTCGCAGGGCATACCCGTCAAGGTGATATTCGGCTATGTCCGTCAAAGCAGCGGTGATGTCTATCATGCATGGAATATGTTTTATACAAAAGAAGAGGGCTGGGTGACGGTCGAATTCAAGACCAATGAAGAGGACTGGAACCGTATCGACCTGACATTCTCTGCCAACGGTGCCGATCCGACATTTATCGGCGACGGCAGCAATTATGCACAGGTCTATCAGTATTAGGAGGTAATTATGGCAAACAAAGGAAAACTGAGTCTTCTGGGGATCTCTGCTTTCTGTGAAAGCATGGCCGGCATGCTGTCGGCAGGGATCGATCTCTCGGAAGCAGTATCATTGCTGAAGCAGAAGGGGAAAAACAGCGGAACGCTCAATGAAGGCGTTGAAGTCATGCGCAGCAGCATCGAAGAGGGTTCTACGTTCTCTGAAGCAATGAAGAAAAGCGGACTTTTCCCTGACTATGTTCTGGACATGGCCGAAGCCGGTGAAAGTACCGGAAAGAGCGAGGATGTTTTCAGAAGGCTTTCGGACTATTATGCCAGACAGCATAACCTGTCTGAAAAGATCAGGGCGACGATCGTCTATCCTCTGGCCATGATCATCCTGATCATCATCGTGCTTTATCTGATGCTGAAGATGGTCCTGCCTGCTTTCTCCAATGTATATGAGACGCTGACGGGCAGTCTGAGCGAAAGCAGTTTTGCCTATATCGATTATGCCTTCCTGTTCTGCCGGATCGCTCTGATCGTCATGATCGTTCTGGTCGGGGCAGTCGTTGTTCTCTACTTCCTGTATAACGGTTCAATGAAGAAACAGATACAGAAGCTTTTAAGCGCCGTACCCGGTTTCAGATCGATCATGGAAAATCTGGCTTTATATCGTTTTACCTCCGCATATGAAGTCTATCTTTCCAGCGGCAGCATGCAGGATGAGGCTCTGGAAAAGGCGGCGAAGATGGCGGACTATGATCCTGTCTTAAGCAAGATCGAAGCCTGCGGCAGGCAGATGGAAGAGGGCCATGGTTTTGCGGTAAGCGCCAATGAAGCGGAACTCTATGAACCGATCTATGCCAGGATGCTGATACCGGCAGAGAAATCAGGCAATACCGAGAGCACTCTCAACAGACTGGTCGATCTGCTTTCGGAAAGCGTTGTGAGCAATGCGGACCGTCTGCTGAATACATCGGAATCCGTGCTTTCGGGAACACTGATGGTCACGGTTGCGATCGCTTTACTTTGTGTCATGCTGCCGCTGATCGGCATCATGAATTCCATCGGATAGAATTATGTATCACGACAGTAAAAGAAAAACACTGCTGATCTTCCTTATCGTGCTGCTTGGCTTTACAGCATTGTTTTCTGCGTATTCTTCTTTCAGAAAGAGGGCAGGAAGCGATCTTTCGGATGAAAGTGCAGCGGCGATCAAGGAGGCCATTGAGCATGCAGCCTTGCAGTGTTATGTCGTGGAAGGAGCTTATCCGGTCAACCTGGATTATCTGAAAGAGAATTACGGTCTCAATATCAATGAGAAGAATTACTATGTCGTATATAACGCCTATGCGGAAAACCAGGCTCCGGATATCCGTATTGTAAAGAAATAGACTTATGAACAGAAAAGAAAGTTCCGGAAAAATCAGTCTCATGATCATGACAGCATTCTTCATGCTGAGTTTTCTGCTGCTTGTGATCTTCGGGACGCAGATCTACAGAAATATCGCGCTTTCTCAGGAAGAGAGTTCTCTTTCAAGGACGCTTTCTTCCTATCTGCATACGGCTTCCAAGATGAACGAGGCAAGGATCGGGACAAAGACCATGGAGGGAAGAACAGTCCTGGTCATCGAAGATTCGGATACCGGTTTCGGCAACCGCATCTATTTGGAAGACGGTTATCTGGTCGAGGATTTCTCTTTGCTGGATGATGAGCTTCATACGGCATCGGCGACACGGATCGGAAAGACGGATCTGTTTGAAACAAAGTGGATCCGGGATGATCTGCTTGAGGTCACGACCAGTGACGGTATTGTCTATATCACGCTCATGAAAGGAGACGGACGATGAAAAAGAGATCCAATCTGTCTCTGGGTATTGAGATCATTGCCATACTTGCTGTCTTCATCATGTCGATCACCATCCTGAGCAAGGCTTTCGTGACGGCCAGGGGAAAGAGCGTTTCTGCGGCAAGGCTGTCCGATGCGGTGACACTGGCATCCAACGGTGCCGATGTCTTCCTTTCCTGTGAAGATGATAAAGAGATTTATGAAGTGCTCAATGAAAACGGAAATGCACAGCTGAAAGAAGATGTCAGTGTCTTTTACGATGATGATCTGAAAGCCGATCCAAACGGTGCATTCCGTATGGATATCATCAGCAAAGAGAACGGTGATTTCATTGATGCCGATATCATCGTTTATTACAATGAAGAAGAGATCTACAGGATCAATACCGGAAAAGGAGCAGGACGATGAATACGGGCAGACTGAGACTTGGTTTATTATCGATACTTCTGAGCGTGATCGTCATCTGCATGAGCGTGCTTTCACTGCTGTCTTTTGCGACTTCCATGGCGGATATGCGTCTGGCCCAGCGTTATGCCAGGACCGTGGAGATCCGCTATCAGCTGGAAAAGCAGGGCAGACAGCTCTTACAGCAGCAGGATGCCGTGAATACGGAGATCGAACTGGAAGGCTACAGGCTGATCATCGAAAGCGATGAAAACGGTGAGATCAAGACCTGGTGCATAGAAAAGATCTGGCAGCAGGATGAAAGTATAGATGATTTGTGGGAGGGATGAAATATGAGTATTGAAGAAATTCTGAAAAATGCGGTTGCAGCAGATGCGTCGGACATCTTCCTGATCGCCGGCCTGCCGCTGACTTATAAATGCAGCGGTTCGCAGAACCGTATCGGTGACAAGATGCTTCTGCCGGAAGACATCAAGGCGCTGATCGATGAGATCTACGAGATCTCAAAGAGACAGAGGGACAATCTGGACCGCGGAAGCGATGATGACTTTTCATTTTCGATCTCTCATTTAGGCAGGTTCCGTGTCAATGTCTTCAGACAAAGGGGTTCCCTGGCTGCGGTCATCAGAGTGATCCGATTCGGTATCCCCGATCCGGTCAAGATGAACATCCCGGAGAGTGTGCTCTCCCTTGCGGATAATAAAAAGGGTCTGGTGCTGGTGACCGGTTCCGCCGGTTCCGGCAAGTCCACGACCCTGGCCTGCATGATCGACAGGATCAACAGGAATAGATCCTGCCATATCATCACGATGGAAGATCCGATCGAATTCATCCACCGTCACGACAAATCGATCGTGACCCAGAGAGAAGTGTTCATCGATACACCTAGTTATCTGGAATCACTTCGTTCTGCACTCCGTGAAAGTCCTGATGTCATCCTTCTTGGCGAGATGAGAGACTATGATACGATCTCGGCAGCGATCACGGCTGCGGAGACAGGAACACTGCTGATATCGACACTGCATACTTCCTCCGCCGTCAACACAATCAACCGTATCGTCGACGTCTTCCCGGCTTCCCAGCAGCATCAGAGCAAGCTCCAGCTCTCGCAGATCCTGAAGGGCATCGTTGCCCAGCAGCTGGTCACGGGAGCGGACGGGGAACTGATCCCGGCATTTGAAGTGCTCAAGATCAATTCCGCCGTTCAGAACATGATCAGGGAGGACAAGCTGCATCAGTTACCTTCCGTGATGCAGTCATCGGCTGCCGAAGGCATGTTTACGATGGATTCCTATCTGCTCGATCTGTATAAGCAGGGCAAGATCACAAAGGATGAACTCCTGCTGTCCTGTGTCAACTACGACACTGTCAGCAAGAAGCTGTAAGAAAAACCGGGAATTCATTCCCGGTTTCCTGTTTACTGAGCCTTGACCTCGGCCGATCCGAGGTCTTTTCCTTCGTTGAACCTCATTGCATTTTCCATCGTCTGTACGGCGATCGCCTGCATGGCTTCTCTGGTGAAGAAGGCCTGATGGGATGTCAATACCAGCTGCGGGAACATCTGCAGTCTGGCGGTGATAGAGTGAGGCATCGCTTCATCGGATCTGTCGGTATAGACGTTTTCATCTTCGCCTTCATAGACATCCAGGGCGACGGCCTGGAACTTGCCGGCCTTCAGGGCGGCAATCAGAGCTTCGACATCGATCAAGGGTCCTCTGGCGGTGTTCACCAGCATGACCCTGTCTTTCATCTTGGCGATGGCTGCTTCGTCGATCAGATGATAGGTGCCGCCTTCGCCCATGATCAGCGGTGCGTGTAAGGAGATCAGATCGGCCTTGGACAGCAGTTCATCCTTTGTGACGTAAGTCAGCAGGCCCTCTTCCTCCAGCCGTTTATTGGGATAGGCATCCCAGCCGATGACCGTCATGCCGTAGCCTTTGGCGATTCTCGCGAAGCATTCGCCGATCTTTCCGGTGCCCATGACACCGCAGACTTTGTTGTGCAGATCGACTCCCAGCAGTCCCGAGAGAGCGAAGTTGTTTTCCCTGACTTTGCGGTCTGCCCGGTGCAGTCTTCTGTTGGCTTCCTGCAGGATCGCCATCGCATGTTCCGCCACTGCATAGGGCGAGTAAGCCGGAACTCTGGCAACTTTGATGCCGTATTCCTTGCAGGCATTCAGATCCACATTGTTGAATCCCGCACAGCGAAGCAGAATCAGTCTGATGCCTTCTTCATGCAGGACATCGATGACTTC
>JAEEGG010010582.1_pt1 | contig 20340 bp, 18 predicted proteins | sample 9134161 | NCBI WGS metagenome assembly JAEEGG01 (sample SAMN16246543, study PRJNA631951) | gut metagenome | biome: gut microbiome; feature: rumen; material: CR-attached | host: Bos | place: Iran: Karaj | collected 2018-10 | reverse complement strand
GCGCCACGAATTGTACATTCTCTTGGTCCATGTCATACATTGTTTTGCAGATAATCTTGTCGTAGCCGACGGTCGGCAGGGGTTTGTCGGGGGCTTTCAGTTTCTCGATGTCGATGATGATGCGCTGCGTGGGCACAGCCACAGTGTCGGTGGTGTCATCCGCCTTGCTGCTTCCATTGTTGGAACACGCTACCAACAAGATGGGCAGCAATGACACTAAAACATATAGCAAAGTTCTTCTTTTCATATTATTCAGCGGAATTATTACTTGGTTAAGGGGACGATTGACCGGAGTTTGCCCACCATGCGGCAATGGATGTCGGCAGTAAGGTTGTCATAGGATTTGCCACGGTCTTCAGGCAGAGCAGCTGCGAAGGCCTGACGGGCAGCGAGCCACGCAGAAAATGTTGTTCTGAGTTGGCTGACAAGTTCGTTGACGGTACTTTTGTCGGGGATGAGATCTTCCATTTCTAATTCTACAAGCAGGTCGATATCTTTTGGGACGGAACTTTTTGCAATCCAGTCTTCCCATTGTTTGGAGTTGACTGTGCGACCCTGTTGACAGTAAGTTTTTCCACCCAGGACAATGGAACGCTCAACAGAAAGTTCGGCACGGCGGTTCTGCGAAAGGTTCATGAAGTAACCTTCAATCTCCATAGGTTTCATACTGTACTGTTCTTGCTGGTATGAGACATCGCGCCAGAGAGTAAAAACGGGCCTTGTTGAGGGCATGCCAGGCTCTATACTCCTCTTGTGCCAAGGGTTTAAGATTTATTGGAACATCCTCAAGCCACTGACGGTAGGCTTCTATGGTCTTATAGTAGTCAACCGCTGACAAGACATAAGATTCCATGTTCATTTCGGCCTGGGTGGTGGAAGAGAACTTATCCATCACACGCTCAATTTCGTCGAGGGCGGAATCGGGAACCACCTCGAGCATTTCGGCGCGGAAGGTGTCGAGGATGGCGTTGACCGCCACAGCCCATTGCAATTCGTCCTTGGCATCACCGTTTTGGTTGACCAGATGATGCATCCGCATAAAGCGGTTGGCAAGGCGCATGGCGCATGAGTCTCGCCGAGTGGCAAGGAAGTTGTTGGCATATTCGGGGGCTTCTGTGGCACGGTCAAAGTTGTTGTAGTTGAAAAGCCACTCTTCGAGCGAATGCACCTCTGCCAACCCTAATAGGTCGTCAGCGGAGATAGGACTTTGAATGACCATGTTCTCAATGTAGGCTATGCTGTCTTCGCCCAAAAGACCTTCAGGCACTTGAACAGTGTCGCGCAGGTCGATACTACCCTTTCCGTTATGGCCACATGCAATGAAGGTTAGCACTACCCCAACCATGTAGAAACATTTGATACTCATTGCTTTTATATTGTTCACCGTCGTTAGGTAATAAGTTTATGGCTAATAAAGTTATTTCGTGAAGGTTTAATCCAAACTCTACTATAGTTAGGTCATTCCGACCAGAACTGAATCCACTTGCGTTCGTCGGGAGGAAGGGTTTTGAGGTCGGGGACATAGGTGCTGTCGGGGACATACCAGTCGGTAGAGTTGTAGAAGGCTTGAAGCGAGGCATTCTTAAAGCAGTAGCCCCGTTGGGCGAAGGGGAGGTTGCGGAGAATACGGCGTTGCGCGGAGGTGTACGAGGATTTCTTGTGTGGCACCTCCCAATCGTCGGTATAACCTTTGCGGTACACATCAAAGAGTTCATCAACAGAATATTGATAGAACACTGGTCGGTAGAGGTCGAGTTCACCCTGCGGATGAAAGTCAGTCTTGTGGAAAAGCACCTTGCCGTGTCTAACATGAAACATGGCAGTAGGCTTGGTATCATATACCTCCCTCGGACATTCATTCAACCGTCCCGTACCCTGTATCTGCCATTCGGAGAGGGAGTCGAAAAAGTAGGACGGAATGTAGAACGACTGGCGGTCGCCCATGTCGAGGATGAGGGTGAAGTCGTCAATCTGATGGTTGGCCCAACGGTTAGCGGCAGTGAGGACGTAAGGAAGGTAGTAACTGTAGCCTGCCACAACGGAGGCTTGGTAGCGATAGGTGTGGTGGATGATGTTGAGACCGGGGTGGAAATGAGCTTGGAAGTGGTAGGCATAGTAGATACCCGCACTCCCATAGTATTCAGAATCGCGCAAGGTATCTAGATATTTCCTCACATCAATAGTTTGAAAACTGCCATTACTATAATATTCGGGCAGGCCTGTGCGCTCTTTCCAAACGTGGGGTTTGAAATAATCCACGTGTGCCACCTCGTAAGTAAGATGACTATTGTTCATCTCCACGGTGAAGTCGTAGATATATGGGTGGTTGGGCAACGCCTTCTCATAAACGGCGGGGTCATAACAGGGGTAAGGGTCTGCCGCCTCAAAGCCGACTAGGAGGTCTTTTGCCTTACCCGGATTATAGAACTCATAGTAGACATCCACATGGAACTGGTCGCCCACACGGATGATGGTGAGTACCTCTTTGCGGACGCTGATGTCGGTTTCGGTGATGGGGATGAGGTGGTTGCCATTGGCATAATAAATCCCGTCGTTTGCCACCATACAGAGAGGGAGCAGAAAAAACACGGTGAGAATCAGACGTTTCATGGGGGAGACGGTTATTATTAGTTTTCTTCGTTGTCTTGGTTCAACTGTAAAGCTGTTTTGGCATTCAGAGAAGTGACAGACTGAATGAGGCGGAAAAGCTGTTCGGTGTCAACGACATCAGCCAGCCTCATCTTACCATCGGGAGCTTTCATCTTCAAAGCGTGACAAGTTGTCACGGTTTCGTTCCCTTCTGCTTTGAGGAGTTGTTTCAACTTTCGCCAATATGCAGTAGGGTCTACACTATTCGTCAATACCGCTACAGCATCCGCAATGGAGAAGTACCATTTCTCTTCTGCATCGTCCCATACGGTGCGGACTCTTTTCTCTTCGAAGATTTGTATCTGGTTATGCCTAATCATAGTTTACAACTATTTTCTATTGTCCCCAGCTGTCGCGGTCGAGGCTGCGATAAGTGATGGCTTCGGAGAGGTGTGTGGTGGTGATGTTGGGAGCGGCTTCGAGGTCGGCAATAGTGCGGGCTACCTTCAATATTCTGTCGTAGGCACGGGCGGAGAGCCCCAGACGCTCCATGGCGGTCTTCATCAGTTCCTGACATGGGGCATCTAGCACACAATACTGCTGAAACAGTTTGCTGCCCATCTGCGCATTGCAATGGATGCCGGGATGCCCTTTGAAACGCTCCTCCTGTATGGCACGAGCGGCAATGACACGCTGACGGATGACAGCACTTGGCTCGCCGGGCTTCTTCTCAGCCAGCTCGCGGAAAGGGACGGGAACAACTTCAATCTGTAGGTCAATTCGGTCAAGCAAAGGTCCTGACACCTTACCCATATACTTCTTCACAGCTCCAGGGGGGCATGTGCAGGCAACAGTCGGATGGTTATAGTAGCCGCAGGGACAAGGATTCATAGCAGCAATGAGCATGAACGAAGCGGGATAATCCACCGTCATCTTGGCACGTGATACGGTGACGCGACGTTCCTCCATCGGTTGGCGGAGTACCTCCAATACCTGCCTGCGGAACTCGGGTAGCTCATCGAGAAAGAGCACCCCATTGTGAGCCAAGCTTATCTCCCCCGGCTGCGGATTGCTGCCACCACCTACCAAGGCAACATCCGAAATGGTGTGATGAGGTGAACGGAAAGGACGAACAGCAATCAGCGAGTCCTCCTTGTGCATCTTGCCTGCCACGCTATGAATCTGGGTGGTCTCTAACGCCTCCTCAAGGCTGAGCGGTGGAAGGATGGAGGGGATACGCTTGGCCAGCATAGTCTTGCCCGACCCCGGAGGACCTATCATGATTACATTATGCCCACCTGCAGCGGCAATCTCCAAGGCACGCTTGATACTCTCCTGACCTTTGACATCGGCGAAGTCGTATTCGTACTGGTTAAGATGTCGGGCAAACTCGGCACGAGTGTCGACGATGGTTTGCTCCAACAGACGCTCACCGTTGAGATGGTCAATAACCTGCTTGACATTGTCTGCACCATATACCTCAAGGTTGTTGACAATAGCAGCCTCGCGGGCGTTCTCCTTGGGGAGGATGATGCCCTTGAGTTTCTGCCTACGTGCCTCGATGGCAATAGGTAGCACACCCTTGATGGGACGCAGGCTGCCGTCGAGCGACAGCTCGCCCATAATGACGTATCGCTCTAAGTCGTCGGCCCTCACGTTGCCATTGGCGGCCAAGATTCCAATGGCTATGGTGAGGTCGTATGCGGCACCCTCTTTCTTGATGTCGGCGGGAGCCATATTGACCACCACCCGCTTGCCAGGAATGCGAAATCCGTATTGCCCAATGGCAGTTGCGATTCGCTGCTGGCTTTCACGCACCGCGTTATCGGGGAGTCCCACGATAGCGAAATTAACACCGACATCGACGCTGACCTCCACCGTCACCATCAAGGCTCTCACACCTATTATGGCGTTGCCGAATGTCTTGACTAGCATAGGCTTATAAATCGAGAGTTGAGAGTTGGGAATTGAGAATTGGCTGCCGCATATTGGTACCTCTCAATTCTCAACTCTCAACTCTCAATTAATCTAAATGGTTTTTACTTGAGGCCAAGTTTTTTCTTGACGAGCGGCATGATGTCGTCACTGTCCTGCGAATAGAGGAGGGTACCCACGCCAGCGTCGAAAATGTAGGTGTAGCCATTTTCCTTGCCAACCTCTTCGATAGCGGCCTTGGCACGGTCCACGATGGGTTTCAACAGCTCTTCCTGACGGTCTTCGAGCAACTTCTGGGCATTGGCTTGGAATTTTTCGAGACGGGCACCCATCTCCTGGATGTCACTCTCTTTTGACTTACGGATAAGTTCCGACATCTGGTCTTTCTTAGCCAGGTAGTCATTCACTCGTGTCTCATACTCTTTCTTCATGGCTTCCATCTCAGACTGGAGGTCTTCCACTTCTTTCTGTAGGAGAGCCATCGCTGTGTCGCGACCTGGCATTATCTGCATGAGGTCGTTGGAGTTGATGTGTCCAAGTTTGATGTTTTTCTGAGCCATGGCACTGCCGCCAAAGGCCAGCAGGGCTACTAATACTACGATAAATCCTTTTTTCATGTTGTATTTGTTGATATTTTATGTAATAATCAAATTATAAGGTATATGACAATGGAAGTTACAGTAGACAATACATGTTACATCTATCGCCGCACCTCCTTGCGGTCGTTGTTGGAACGGCGGTTCGCTCCAGAATCGGGTGAGGAGCCTTTGTCAGGCTTTGTGCCACCCGCAGGTGCCGACACTCCGCTTCCCGCTTCGGAGGCTGTACCAGGCTTGACTCCCAGCATTTCAAGTACAAGATTGCTGATGTCGTATTTTTCGCTAACATAGAGCACGGTGGAAGATGCGGCCTTGTCGAAGACAAAAGCGTAGCTTTTCTCACGTGCCACCCGCTCAATGGCGTTGTAGACGCGGTCTTGCACCGGCTTCATCAATTCGGCACGTTTCTGCTCAAGGTCACCCCCAGTGCCGAAACGCTGCTGCTGAAGGGCACGCAACTCGGTCTCTTTGTTATGTATTTCGTCCTGCCGACGTTGTTTGAGGTTGTCGGGCAGCAGGTACGCTTCTTGCTGGTATTGCTGACGCAATTCGTCCACTTCCTGCTGCTTAGTCTGCAGTTCTTGTTGCCACTGCTCAATGAATTTGTTTATCTTGGTCAACGCCTGGTTGTATTCTGGCACATTGCGCATGATATAGTCGGTGTTGACACAAGCATACTTCTGTGCATGCACCGAATTGAAAACTGAAAATTGAAAATTGAAAATTACGCTCACGCAGAGCAGCATTTTCAGTATGTTTCCTGAGTGTCTCATTTATAATATTTCTCAATTTTCAAATTAGTCAATGCTTTGTCCGATGCTGAAGTGGAAGTGTGACCCACCGATGGCACCGCCGTCGAAACCGTAGCCCCAGTCTATACCTATGAGTCCCAGCATGGCGGGCATGAAGAGTCGGACTCCGAATCCCGCCGAGTTATACATATTGAAAGGCTGAAATTGTTTGAAACTCTCCCAACTGTTACCTCCTTCAAGATAGCCCAGCACCCAGACAGTGGCAGCAGCACTTTCGACGATGGGCTGGCGGATTTCCAAGGTGTAGCGGTCAAAGATGGCGGCACCCGATTGCGGACTAAGCGAATTGTTGTCGTAGCCTCGCAGCGGGACCACTTCGCGACCGTCAATCATCCACGACTGCAGTCCGTCACCACCCAGATAGTAGCGGCCGAAAGGCGAAGTGCCGATGTCGCTATTGTAGTGTCCCATCATACCGAAACGGACACGGGCGTTGAGCACCACATCGCCCACCAAGTTGAGCATCCACGAACTGCGAATATTAATCTTGTAGTATTCCAGCCAGCGGTATTTCTCCTGCTCAGTGGCATTGGAATAGTCGCGACCGTTCATCGCCGAATAGGGCGGTGTGGCGGATGCCGACACCGACACTTCAGACCCACTACGGGAGTAGATGGGTGAGTCAAGAGAGTTGCGACTGATAGTCAAAGTGTAAGAGAAGTCGTTAGCAACACCGTTGGCAAATTCCAGTGCGTAACCATAGAGGTTGTAGTTATTGATATTATAGTGTCGGAACGACAGGTTGTGCGAGAGGATGAAATAGTCGTCGGGCCATTTCAGACGCTTGCCAAAGGAGACATTGGCACCCGTCAGACGCAGAGACCCATACCTCGAGTCGGTCTTGTCAACGTAGTAGCCGTTGATATAAAGGTTGTGATACAGCTGCACGGTAAGCGCCTGCGGACGACGACCACCCAACCATGGCTCTGTGAACGAACCATTGACTGCCACATAGTAGGTGCCGTTGGTGGCAGCCGTGAGCGACAATTTCTGTCCGTCACCCACTGGCAGAGGCTGCCATGCCTTTTTGTTGAAGATGTTGCGGGCGGAGAAATTGTTCAACGAGAGCCCCACCTGCCCGATAAACATACGGCTGCCATAGCCGCCCTGCAGGTTGATGGTGCTAGTGTTGCCTTCTTCCACCTTGTAGATGACATCAACAGTGCCGTCCTTGGGGTTGGGCTTGACATCGGGCATAATCGACTCTTCTTTAAAATACCCAACCGTGGCCAACTCACGACGACTGCGGAAGATGGCATCACGGCTGAAGAGGTCGCCAGGACGGGTATAGAGTTCACGCATGATGACGCGGTCGTTTGTAAGGGTGTTGCCTTCCACGATAACGTTGCGGATGCGAGCCTGCTTGCCTTCCACTATGCGTATCTCGATGTCGATGGAGTCATTCACCACACCTACCTCTACAGGGGTGGCATCGAAGAAGAGGTAGCCGTTGTCCATATACATCGACGAGATGTCCGTTCCCGACGGGTTGTAGCGCAGGTTCTGCTCCAGCAGGGTACGGTTGTATGGGTCTCCCTTGTTGATGCGGAGGTGCTTCGAGAGCAATTCGGAGGGGTAGATAGTATTGCCCGAGAAGGTTATGTTGCGGAAATAGAATTTGTGACCTTCGTGTACCTTAATTTTCACCCTCATGTAGTCGCGCTTGTCGTCCTCTTGGTCGGACTTCACGAGATATGCGGTGTCCGACAGGATACGGGCATCGCGATAGCCATTCTCATTGTAATAGGTCAGTATGCTCTCTAAATCTTCCGCAAATTTCGACTCTTGGTATTTCGAGCTCTTCCAGAATCCCGGAGTCCACACATACAACTTCTTCCAATAGTTCACATCGTGGGTGTGCTTCATTTTTCGCAACAACTTGTTGCTGCTGATGCTGTCGTTACCTTCAAAGATGACGGAATCGATTTTCACGCGCTTGCCTGGCTTCACGATGAAGTCGACAACAACCTTACCGTCCTTGTTCTCAGCGGCAGTATCCACTTGCGTCTTGGTCGTAACCGAAACATTGGTATAGCCTTTTTCCAGATAGAAGGCACGAATACGGTTCTTGGCGGTGGTGAGGAGGTTTTCTGTCACCACATCGCCTGCGGCAATCTTCATCTCCTCACGCAGCTTGGTGTCCTCACTCTTCTTTACGCCTCTGAGTGCAAACTTAGACAGTTTCGGGCGACTACGCAATTCTATCTCAAAGAATATCTTGTTGTCCTGAATGCGGGTCACATAAATCTGCACATCTTCAAAAAGGCCCTGCTTCCATAAGCGGTCCACCGCCGTAGCCAGCTTGTCACCCGGCACACGGATGACATCACCCACTTGCAGTCCGGCTATCAGCAAGATCATACGGGTATCGTAGTTTTCTGCCCCGGAAAAGGTGATACCCCCTATCTCATATTCTTTGGGGGTAAGATAGTCTATGTCATAATCATTATTGCCTATAACTACTTGGGCGGTACCGTACAACGGAATCACTAGCAATAGGAGTAGCGGTAGGAGATACAATACTTTTTTCATTCTATGCTCTTCAATATAGTATACACAAATAGCACAAAAGCGACTGGCACTTTTAGCACTTAGACATTAATAACTCCACATCGCCTATTTTATTATATTTGCCATGCATTTTTTTTATTTTTCGCCCCCATGGCGTGCCGAAGGCCTATTTTCCGTCCACCTGGTCGCCCGTCTTTCCAAAACGCCGCTGACGGTTTTGATAGTCATAGACGGCATCGTAAAAGTCCTCGTGGCGGAAGTCGGGCCAAAGCTGTTCACTGAAATAGAGTTCGGTATAAGCCATCTGCCAAAGCTGGAAGTTGCTGATGCGCAACTCGCCGCCAGTGCGAATAAGCAGGTCGGGGTCGGGATAGTTCTTGGTAACAAGATAGTTGCGCAATGTATCTTCCGTAATATCATCCTTCTTGAGCTTCCCTGTCGCCGCATCGCTGCAGATACCGCGCAGTGCCTCAGCTATCTCCCAACGAGAGCTGTAGCTCAACGCCAACACCAACGTCATGGCCGTGTTGCCCGCCGTCTCGTGAATGCAGTCCAACAGACGACTACGTGACTTTTCTGGTATGCGGCCAATATCTCCAATGGTCTCCAATTTCACATTGTTGTCCATCAGTGTCTTGGTCTCTTCGCGTACCGCTTTAATAAGCAGTTCCATCAAGCCGTCTATCTCCTCTTGCGGACGATTCCAGTTCTCGGTGCTGAAGGTATAGAGTGTCAGGTACTTCACCCCGCTTGCCACAGCCGCCTCCACCGCCTGCCGCACCGCCGTCATGGCATTCTGATGGCCGAAGATGCGTTTGTGTGCCTGCCGCTGGGCCCAGCGTCCGTTGCCGTCCATGATGATTGCCACATGCTGTGGCACCCGCGATTTGTCTATGTCTTCCAGTTTCATATTCTTGAGCGTTAAAAAGATTCAAGTGATGATAAAAAATAAGGTGAAACGATAATGGGAGCTAAAGAGGGAGTAATAGAAGGGAGTTAAAATGGGCAATACCTTCTGCAACAACGTTATATACAATTGTTTTGTCCATTTTAACTTCCACTTTAACTCCCATTTTTCCTCCTTATTGTTGTATGCTATTTTTTACTTTTACCAAAAGGCTTAAACTATCAATTCACAACTTCCATTACCTTTCGCACACTTTCCCCCTCATCCAGCCAAAGAGCATCTCCGCCGAAAAAGTCATCGAGACACTGAAATAGGAATACCAATCACACAACGCGTCATCTCCCCGCTTGACTCCTACCGCATTGACGTATCCCGGCTCCACCTCTCCACTACGGTCTGCCAACAGCGCTGTCATCGAACTGCCCGAGGTGCTGTTCAGCAGGTCCGCACCCACATACGTAGTGCTCACATCGTCCAAATAGTCGGTCCAAGTCTTCCGCCAGCCATACTCCACCGTGAGATGCGTGCTTGGCGAAATCCGCCATCGGTAGCCTATGCCGAAAGGCATCGACACCTCTATCAACTGGTATTTCTGTCGTTCAGGATAGGCTAGCGTACCCTGCCCTTCAGTGCCCAGCGGCTGCAAGTCGTACCACACCACCTCACCTGTGCCCGGATCTGTCACCATCGCCTGTGGGTTGAACTTAAACAGCCCTACCCCACAGAAAATATACGGTGTTGACCGTCGTTGCGACGACACCACCAACCCATAAGGGAAGAAGTTAAACTCCACCCTGATGCTACCCTCCACCACCGGCGATCGGAAACTGAGGTTGCGACGCTTCATCACATCGGGGTTGCCCCCTTCGATATGCCCGTACACTCCGCCCAATGCCATCACCCAACGCGAATCGAAATTATACCGTGCCTGAATACCTCCTGCCAAACTCACCCTTCCCAGCATACTCTGGTCGTTCAAGTCGCCCAGATAGTTCATCCCCCCTACCGACAGCCCTACCTCGCTACGAGCCAGCACGCCTTGTGCACACGCAAAATTGAAAATTGAAAATTGAAAAATGAAAATTATGCTCACGCAAAGCAGTATTTTATGTATGTTTCCTGTGTATCCCATTTTAATGATTAATGTTTATGACACATCAGATAATTTCAATTTTCACCTTTCAATTTTCACCTTTTAAAACTTTATCGTCCGGCAAATACTCTCCACCTGCATCAGCAGGTCGCGCTTGGTCGTCGGCTTGTTGCGCGGACAGAACACATAGCCAGTCAGCATCACCACCTTGTTCTCCGACGGCGAAAGCATCGTATACGTCACAAACGGACCACCCATAAAGTCGCCAAACGTGCGCCAGCAGCCGCGCGTCTCTATGCAGTAACTCACGCTGTCCATCTCCACTTGCCTGCTTTTTATATCCATCAGGTAATTGCCCTGCTCGTCGCGACGCCGCTCAATACCCATATAGCTGCCGGGAGCACTCCCTGGCACCTGATGCCGCATCATCGTGTCCAACCTATCCAGTATATGCTGCTCGTCAAAGGCATCACGGCTCTCATACGGCATCACGTCTATCAGCACCCCTATGCCGAAATCCTTCGTTTCCTTGCGCACCCACGCAAAATCATCAGCCGTCTTGGCGATAGTGTACTCATTGGGGAACTTCATACTGAAGCCGAACTTATCTTTAATCTTATGATTGACTTCGTATGCCTGCATACCTTTGAATATCTTAAACATGCGACGGTGCTCGGCCTTATACAGCTCACGCAGCATCACCTGCTCATACTTGCGCAGGTTCTCGTGCAGCGACTCCCTGTCCTTCATCGCAAAGTCAAACACCACCTGCGGTGCCGCATAGTCATCGATATGCATATACACCTTGCCAGAATTCTCTGGATTGACATCCAACAGCACGATATTGCGGTGTGTGCGAAACATCTCCGTGTTCCTATATGAGGAGCTAGGTATGTTGATAACCGTGAACATGCTCTCTGGCTGCGGCAGGCAATCCTGCGGTCTACCAAACAGCGAGTCTACCAATTCCTTGGTATCTCCGCGATACACATCCTGATCTGCCACCACCAGCAGTTCCAAAGTCTTGCCCGACGAACCGCGCTTCTGCGACCCATCGTGCTCATTTATGGAATTGTTACATGACCACAGCAGACAAACCGCTGCCAGAATAATAAATAGCTTTTTCATTTCTCAACAGATTGTAATTTCTTTTAATAACGCGATTTCTCTTCAATTATTGTGTCCCCCTGCCCACAGACGCAAAGATTGATGATTTTTTTGCCTTATTAGGCGACCTATTAAAATAGCCCACTAGGGCTTTTCGTTCAATAGAAATGCGTTGATTACCAACATTTATTCCCCATAGGGTATTTCGTTTAATTTTTAGAACTCACCATTAGTGAAATGGACTTCTCTCCAAACCTTTTCGGATTGCAAAAGTACAAACAGTTATCCTACCCTTTACCGATTCCTACCGCATCTTACCGATTTCTACCGCATTCTACCGATTCTTACCGATTGAATGCCCTTTTCTTGTGTTGAGAAACGCTACAAATAACGAGTAGGTCTCGCCCAAATGGTGTTTTAACCCAAATCGGTCATTAGGGTTTATGGCAGATTTGCATTTGTTGCGAGCAGATTGGCCTCATCGCTGACGAAGGCGTAGCGGGCTACGGCGAGACAGCGATGAGGACAAGATGCCGAAAGAAATGCTGATATGGCACAAACAGACCTAAAAAAGAGAAATTGATTGAAAAGTCGGCCTAATGACCGATTTGGGTTAAACCCAAATTGGTAATTTGAGTTCAATAAGCAGCCTCGAAAAGGCTGAATCTCAATAGCCCCATACAAGAAACCGACAGGTTTCGCAGTGTGGGGTCAAGGATAACCCTATTACTCAGCGTCCCGTCAGGGGACGCGACCTTGCATAACACGGTACAAGAGGATGAAGTCCTCGCAGTGCCGTGACAAGACAATCAACAGACCAGCGTCCCGTCAGGGACGCGACACAAATACAAATCGAGAACGGATATAATAGTCGTCCTAATGACCGATTTGGGTTTAATGGCTCTGATACCAAGCAAAGAAGTCGCCAACCGCCTGTTCTATCGTGGTCTGTGGCATGGCGAGTTCGGTACGGGCGGCGGCATTGTCGTAATACTCGCGCACCATCAGCTGCCGCACGTTACGGGTGGAGAGCTGCGTGCGCAACCCGCAGAACCGCAACAGGTCTCCACACCATCCCGCCACGGCTAACACCGCATTGGGCAGCGGCACTATCCATTGCCTGTAGCCGCAGGCCTTCGCCTGCAATTGGTAAAATTCTTTCAACAAGAGGTTCTGCCCTGTCAACAGATAGCGATGCCCATTCTGTCCGCAGTCGAGGGCATTGACTATCGCCGCCGCCGCGTCAGCCACATGCACGAAGCTCTTGCCCCCACGAGGTGCCACCATCAAGGGCCTACGATAACCCGCCAGCAGCAAGGTGCCCGAACTGGGCTTGGTGTCGTAGGCACCAATCATAAATCCCGGATTGACCACAACTATATGCCAGTCAGTATGCCGTCGCGCCGCCTGTAGCAGTATCTCCTCCCCTTCCCGCTTGCTCAGTCCATAGTATGAACGGCTGAACGGTGGCTGCATCGGCACCTGCTCATCAGCAGCCTGCAAGGGGGTGCCGTAGCCGATGGTGTTGGCTGTGCTGGTATGCACCAAATGGGTGATACGCTGACGCTCCATCAGCTCCACGAGTCGGCGGCACAAGTCGCGATTGACGGGGAGATAGTCGTCATACCGCAGCAGCGACATGTCGGTGACTCCGGCACAATTGATGATGGCGTCGCAGCCCTCGGCGGCAGCCTGTAGTGCAGCGTCGTCAAGAAGCGACCCCTGGAATAGGGTAAACCTGTCCGACATCCCTTGCCACGCGGAGGCATCTTTATCTAAAGACGACCGCAGCAAGGCATGAACCTCATGACCTTGCTGCAGCAGTTGTTTCAATACGTTATGTCCGAGCAGCCCGTTGCCGCCCAAGAGCAGAACTTTCATGGTGCTTAGCCCACATTACAGCCCGGCGTGACCAGCTGGCTAGGAGTCACCAGCACCAGTCGGCCATCCTTGTCCTCGGCACTCAGTATCATGCCCTGGCTCTCTACGCCTTTCAACTTGCGAGGTGCAAAGTTGGCTATGAAGCAGACCTGCATCCCCACCAGCTTCTCCGGTTCGGGGTAGAACTTGGCGATGCCGCTGACGATAGTGCGTGTGCCCATGCCGTCCTCTATCTTGAATTGGAGCAGCTTGTCGGCCTTAGGCACCTTGCTGCATTCCAGCACAGTACCCACACGGATGTCCATCTTACCGAAGTCCTCAAACGCCACGGTGGGCTTCACCTCGGCGGGAGCCCAGGCGTTCAGCTCGTTCTGGCGTTTGGTCTCCAGCAGCTTGTTCACCTGTGCCTCGATGGTGGCATCGTCGATTTGCTCGAACAGCAGTTCGGGCTTCTCTATGGTATGGCCCTCCATCAGCAAGTTGGCACTGCCGGCGTGCTGCCAGCCCATGGCGGGCAGGTTCATGATGCGGTGCATCTTGTCGGCGGTGAAGGGCAGGAACGGCGCACACAGCACAGCCAGATTGGCACATATCTGCAACGACAGGTTCAGCACCGTGGCGGTGCGTTCGGGGTCGCTCTTGACGAGTTTCCACGGCTCGGTGTCGGTAAGGTACTTGTTACCAAGGCGTGCCAGATTCATCATCTCTGCCAACGCCTCGCGGAAACGGTAGCTCTCGATGCTGCGACCCACCCGTTCGGGGAATGTCGCCATCTCGCGAATCACCTCTTCCTCCACCTCGGTCAGCGGTCCGCAGGCAGGCACCTTGCCACCGTAGAACTTATGCGTCAGCACCAGCGTGCGGTTGACAAAGTTGCCCAATATGGCCACCAACTCCGAGTTGTTCTTCAGCTGGAAGTCTTTCCACGTAAAGTCGTTGTCCTTAGTCTCCGGCGCGTTGCTGCACAGCGTGTAGCGCAGCACGTCCTGCTTGCCAGGGAAGTCCTTCAGGTACTCATGCAGCCACACCGCCCAGTTGCGCGAAGTGCTTATCTTGTCGCCCTCTAGGTTGAGGAACTCGTTGGCGGGAACATTGGCGGGCAAGATATAGCTGCCGTCGGCATGGAGCATGGCGGGGAAGATGATGCAGTGGAACACGATATTGTCCTTGCCGATGAAATGCACCAGCTTGGTGTCCTGGTCTTTCCACCACTTCTCCCAGTCGTCGCCCTTCAGCTGCTTGGTGAAGCTGATGTAGCCGATAGGAGCGTCAAACCAAACGTACAGCACCTTGCCGTCGGCACCCTCGACGGGCACCTTCACACCCCAGTCCAAGTCGCGTGTGACGGCACGGGGCTGCAAGCCCGCGTCAATCCACGACTTGCACTGTCCGTACACATTCACCTTCCAGTCGCCCTTGTGCTGCTCCAGAATCCACTGGCGCAGCCACGGCTCGTCCTGGTCGAGGGGCAGGTACCAATGCTTGGTCTCCTTCATCACAGGGGCGTTGCCGCTGAGGGCGCTCTTGGGGTTGATGAGGTCGGTGGCATTAAGACTAGTGCCGCAGGCCTCGCACTGGTCGCCATACGCGTGCTCGTTGCCGCAATGGGGACAGGTGCCGGTAATGTAGCGGTCGGCGAGAAACTGGTGTGCCTCCTCGTCGTAGTACTGCATCGAGGTCTTCTCAATAAACTTACCCTCTTCAAACAGCTTCTTAAAGTAGGCAGATGCCGTCTCGTGGTGCTCGGGGCACGAGGTGCGGCTGTAGATGTCGAACGAGATGCCCAACTCGGCAAACGAGTCCTTGATTATCTTGTGGTAGCGGTCGACGATGTCCTGTGGGGTGCAACCCTCCTTGCGCGCCTTGATGGTGATAGGCACACCATGCTCGTCGCTGCCGCCTATGAACATCACCTGCTCGCCCTGGGCGCGAAGGTAGCGCACATAGATGTCGGCTGGCACATACACACCTGCCAGATGGCCTATATGGACAGGACCGTTGGCGTAGGGCAGTGCCGACGTAACGGTGTAGCGTTTGTAACGCTGGTCTTTTTCGCTATATGTCATTGTTTATACGTGTATTCTATTTCGGTTTCGCCACTAGCCTTGGTGGGATACCGCTTGTCGTTATACTGGTATTGGTATTCTGCGTATTCGTTTAGCGGATAGTTGTACAACTCCATAGCCTGTCCCATCAACGAGGCGGAGATTGCCACCGACCCGTTGTTGGTCATCGATAACGCATTGTTGAGCGACAGGTTGCGATGTGAGAATATCTCGCCCCAGTTGCAGAAGAAGGGGTTGTAGTTGGTGTCGTAGGTGCAGCTGATTGTGTCGCCAATCGTCAGCGAGATAGGCAGACCGCCTTGGAGCATCATCACCATCTGGATAATGCCTGAATACTCCTCGGGAATGTCAATAAACATCCGGAGCAGGTTCAGGTCGTTCGTGTCGAGGACTACCGACGCATTGCCGGTGATAATCTGTTTCGAAAGGTTCTCGCCATTCCACTCCAGCGTCATGCCGAACTCTTTGTTGCCCATCGTGAATTTGGGAGCCTTGGCGTGCTGCAGCTTCGCCATCATAATCATCGACTCGGCAGCCTTACGGCCCACCAGATTCTCAAACAGCGAACCGCCGCCCAGCAGACCGCTGGCCAGCGAAAGCAGGAAACTGTCCTCGACAAGCACCTCCGCACCGCTCACCTTGCCTGCAGCATTGTGGGTGAGGTTCATCGTGATGGCCTGCATGCCATTGTAATAGACCTCGCACTTGGTGAACTTGTGGCTCTCGTCGTAGTAATAGCGCAACTCCTCCGCCTGCTCGCCAACATTAGACACCTTCGAGATGTAGTTGCCCGAGTAGCTGTAGGTGGTCGCACCACCGTCGGGGGTGGCAATCTTATCCAGATTGTCGCCCACCCAGTTCCACTCCTGGGTCACCACACCGTCCTCACTCACCGTGGCAATATGCATCACGGGATGGTAGATGCCCTCGGCATACACGGGTACGGGATTCTCAATAGGTTCAATCTTCTCTTTCTTGCACGACACAGCACCTGCCACTATGGCAGCGGCACACAGAACAAAAACAAACTTTTTCATGTCTCTAAAGGGTTTAGTATTAATAATTAACAATTTACTATTCGACTGCTTGAACATTGAAAATTGAAAATTGAAACTAACATAGCATAGCCGTGAAGTCTCAATTTTCAACTTTCAATTTATTAAATTGCCTTCTTCGCGGTAGTGGTACGCTTGGGGGCAGCCTTCGCCTGAGTCGTTGCCTTGGGGGCCGCATTCTTCGGAGCGGCGGTCTTCTTGGGCGCAGCCTTCTTGGCAGCAGGCTTCTCGGCCACGGGCTTCTCGGCAGCCTCCTCCTTCTTCTCTTCCTTCGCATCCTCCTCGGTGGGGGTCAACTTGCCAGCATTCAGCAGCACGTTGTACCACGCAAACAGCTTCTTCGCATCCGATGCGTGCACACGCTCGGTATCATAGTCAGGCAACACCTTTGCAAGCAAATCGAACAATTCCGCGCTCTCGGCTTTCTTGGGGTCGAAGCCGGTCGGCTTTGCCTCCAGCAGGTTGTAGATGTTCTGGAAAATCTCCTCCAAGGGCTTCTCGTCGTTGGTAGTAAACATTCTGATTTCGCTCAACTGGCTGATGCTGCTGCTCGCGAAAACGGGAAACTTCTGACCCGTGACAAGGTTCTTTACGATGGCACCCGTCTTGGTGCGTGAAATCAACTCATTCAAATCGGGCTTGCCCGATACGGCTAAGATGTTAGTAAGATCCATTTGTAGTGATGTTAATATTATTTCAAATGGGTTATTAACGCGGAAAAGGCAATAATATTATATCCCAACCGAAAAACTTTTTTCATCCCACCACACCACAACGCCAAACCACATAGAATAAAGCACATACAAACCACCCACCACTTTTATAATAGAAAGTTGAAAATTGAAAATTGGGAAACCCCGCGTCACGCGCCAATACGTAAGTCCACTGGACCTCCTTAATCCTCTTGAGAGGGGAGCAAACATCCAGTGAATGTTCCTCCGAAACGGGGGGTATGTCCTCAAACCGCTGACGCGTCAGCCGTCCCCATCCCCTCTTGAGACGGGGAGCAAACCTCCAGTGGACGTTTGCCGCTAGGCCGGGGTATGATCTAGAGGGGTATCGCGAAGCGGGGGGGTATATCCAATTTTCAATTCTCAATTTTCAATTCTCAACTACTCCACCACCAGCCGTTTCGTGGCGATGCCTGCGGGCGTGTGGATGGCAACAACGTACACCCCCTTCGCCAACGTGCCCACGTCGAAAGTGGCCGTCAGCCCCTCGGCCTCCTGCTCCAGCACCACGTTGCCCTTCAGGTCGTACACCACCACGTGGCTCAGCCTGTAGCTCGACAGCACCGTCACCTTCCCGCTCGCCGGATTCGGCATCATCTGCGTGAAACGGCCCAGATTGCCTATCCCCACTGGGTCTGGGTCGTCGTGGTGCGCGCCCGTGTACACGTCCAGCCACCCGCTCCATTCGCCATAATCCGTGTCCCACTCGCACATGCCTCGCACCCGCGCCATGTAGTTCGTTCGCTCACGCAACCCCGTCAGCGTCACCATCGGCACGTTCGTCGTCTCCGTCCACACGTCCCAGCCGTTCACTTCCATATACTGCACGTTGTTCCCCCCGTTCCACGCCAGCGTCAGCGTCGTGTCCGTCGCGCTGACCAGCCGCACGTCGCTCACCGCATCGCACAGCACCGTGTCAAACTCCGGGTCGATGATAGGGAAGATGACAGGGGCATATAGCCAATCACCCCACACATTTCCACCAAAATAAAGATATGTCCGTTGTAGCAAAATTGTTCGCGGTTCCAGCTCCACTCCAGGAATATGTAATGTAACGTCCACTACTATTGTGATACCTAATCATGTTTTGCCATCCGTCTATACCATTTTTATACAGATACCCCGTCTGCCCATACGACATACTGCACAGCAGACAGAATCATGCAAAAAACAATGTTTGTGCTACTCTTTTTTTCATATTGACCAAACTTTTAAATGTGTAAATACTTATTTTTAAAACATTTATTAATATCCACGCCAATAGTTACGAATACAAATATAGGGGACTTCTATTAATCACCTCGAAGAGGTGAGACTATTAATAACACGGTACAAGCCGAAGGCGCAGTGCCGTGATACTCAGGCATCAAGAAACTGCGTCCCAACGGGACGCGACATATATACAGAATTTATAGAACCCACCTATATACTTTTTTTTAATACAACAAACATTTTTCCCATTTTCCTCAACCCGCGTGCAAAGGTACGCACAATTTTTCGCTCCCATACCGCATCCTACCGCTTCTTACGGATTCCTACTGATTTGTACCGTTTTTTACCGATTGGGAGGCCCTTCAAGGCTGCTAGAGCAAAGAACGACCTATGAACGATTTTTTGAAAGTCGGCGGATGTCGGGAGGCAGGCGGGGGTGGAAATGGGGTAACCCAGCAGGACGTTACAGGGCTAATCGACTTTTGGATTTACGGACTCGCACATTCACTCGCTCTCGTGATCAAGGTGGGCGGTGTGGTAGCGCACGAGACCCATCATGGGGTCGGGCATGAGGGTGCCGAGGGATACGGCATGACGCTCGGCCGCCCGCCGGATGGCGGGGAGGAAGGAGTTGACTATCCCCCCGGTGAGGTTGAGGGGCAGGAGGCGACGGCTGCCGAAATAGTCGAGCTGCCCGAAATAGGCATCGAAGCATTCGTCCAGCAGGGAGACGATGTAGTCTTCGTCTTGGTGCAGGGCGGCAAAGGTGGTAAAGGAGGCGAGGTAACGGTTGGGGAAACGGGCAGAGTAGAGCTGGTCGAGAAATTGTTCGTTTGTCAGATAGTAATTCTCATAGAACATGGTGCTTATGCGCTGGGGCATGCGTTCTTCGAGGTAGTCCTTGAGGAGTCGGCGGCCGATTTGGTTGCCGGAGCCTTCGTCGCCGAGGAGGTAGCCGGTGGAGAGACGTTTGCGCGCAACGGCCTTGCCGTCGTAGTAGCAGAGGTTGCTGCCCGTGCCGAGTATGCCCACCATGCCCTCGTCCGTGCCGCAAAGGGCGCGACAGGCACCCAGCAGGTCGCTCCAGCAATAGCATTGGGCATGAAGGAAAATGTCTAATAGGTACGTTTTAATTCGCATCTGCATCTCCTCATTGCCACAACCAGCGCCATAGAAATAGACGGTGTCGGCTTTGCCCAATGACTTTCGTGCATGACGGATTTCGGTGGAGATGATTTCGATGTCTGCAATGCGGGGATTGAGTCCCCGCGTGATGAGCTCCTGCTTCTTGCCGTTGCCCACACTGCACCAGTGGGTCTTGGTGCTTCCGCTGTCGGCTATGATTATCATATTATGCCAATAATGTCGTCGATGTCGTCGATGTGGTGGCGTTGGCAATAGTCCTCCAATCCTTCTATTATCTTAATGGTGACGGTGGGGTCGAGGAAATTGGCGGTGCCTACCTCGACTGCCTTGGCTCCCGCCATGAGGAACTCCAATGCGTCGGCTGCACAGCTAATGCCGCCCAGCCCCACGACGGGTATCTGCACGGCGTGTGCCACCTGCCACACCATGCGTACGGCAACAGGCTTGACACAGGGACCGCTGAGACCACCGGTGATGGTGCTAAGATAGGGACGCTGGCGCTCCACATCGATGGCCATGCCGAGCAGGGTGTTGATGAGCGAGACACTGTCGGCACCTGCCTGCTCGACCGCTTTGGCAATGTCGACCACGCTGGTGACGTTGGGAGTAAGCTTTACTATCAGAGTCTTATGGTAGACCTCGCGCACGGCGCGCACCACCTGGGCTGCCATGTCGGGGTTGGTGCCAAAGCCCATG
>JAEEGG010010581.1_pt1 | contig 20340 bp, 20 predicted proteins | sample 9134161 | NCBI WGS metagenome assembly JAEEGG01 (sample SAMN16246543, study PRJNA631951) | gut metagenome | biome: gut microbiome; feature: rumen; material: CR-attached | host: Bos | place: Iran: Karaj | collected 2018-10 | reverse complement strand
GTGTGAGGTTGCAAACGAGGTCTGCATCCGGAATCATTTCTTCATAAGTACCGACCTTGAAGCCGTTTTCAGTAGCGTTCTTCCAGGACTGGCGCTTCTGTTCGATGGCTTCCTTGCGGAGCGTGTAAGAGACGTCGAGGCCGCTATCGCGCAGGTCAAGACCCTGATGCAAACCCTGAGCACCGCAACCGACGAACACAATCTTCTTACCCTTGAGGGCTTCAACACCACGGCTGAATTCAGAATGTTCCATGAAACGGCAATGGCCAATTTCTTCGAGTTGGCGACGCATAGGGATTGAGTTGAAATAATTCATTTTTTTGAACCTCTGTTAAATAAAATTGTTCCGAGGGAAAAGATAGTAAAGTAGGGAGTGGAAAGTTACTAGTTACTAGTTATTAGTTACTAGAAAAAAAGCAAAAACATTGTTATGATCGCCTCAAAAACGTCATTCTGAGTGAAGTGCGAAGCACGAAACGAAGAATCCAGTCCCGAATTACACAAAAGGGGGGAAGCCTCCCCCTGATTGCAGCCGCGGCTTCGTCCCAATGTCACCCCGGCCCCAGTGCCGGGGCCACCGTTCCTCGCCGCGTCTTCCATCACTCCCTCTGCGGGCGCTCAATCGCCGCCCCGCAACGCCCCGGCTAGTCCTTTACACAACGAACCGGGTACCCGTAGTACTTTCTGGTGGTGGACAAGAACGCATTGGAGTATTCGTAGCCCAAGAACAAGCAATCCGCATAGAAGCGATCATTCTCATTAGAACTCCAGATTCTCGTATTGTAGGCATAGTCGCCGTAATACCCCCAGTCGTCCCTGCCAGCAACAGGCAATGCCGAGAACGCGTAGGCATCCGTGCCATTACCACTTATATTATGTTCTTCATCCCAACTCCAGCCACTAGTGGTCTTGAGCCTCTCGCCCGCAAAGGCTTTTCCGCCCACCGCAGTGAAAAGCGCTCTCCATTCCTCTTGCGTCGGCAAGTGCCAACCCTCGGGGCATACGCCGCGCACAGGGTACGTCGGCGAGCATGTTTTGCTGGTACCGCACCCCTTGCCGTTCGAAGACCATAATCCAACACTGTCCATCGCGACTGCCCAGGTATAAAGGCGACCATATTTGGCGCAATTAGATGCATCGTCATTATTGCACCAGCTGGTGGAATCTGAGGAGTAAACATCATACTTATAGGGAACGCCCGTGTATGCATAGTTTAGGTTTTGAGCCATCCAGGTCTGCGAGCCGATGGTGACCGTCTTATAGGTCTGGCCGTCGCGGGCATCGGTCAATGTACCATACTCACAAGTATCCACACTATCTGCCCTGCAAGGCTCCACATACGCAACAGAAGACGAAGACTTCGCCGAACTGCTGCTCATAACGTCTTTGGAAGAACTGCTACTGGATTTAGACGTGGAACTGGATCCGGTTGATGTACGGGCCGAACTATCGTGGCTATCGCCACTCTGGACGTCGTCTTTGGAGGAACTGCTGGATTCGTCGCATTCCTCACAAGCTGACGAAGATGAATCTTCGTCCTGCGGGGCAAAACTGCTGTCGTCGTCCCCACAAGCGGCAAACAACATCGCCGCAATAAATATGGATCCTATCGCCGCAATGCGGCTCCAGGATGACAGCACAAGAACCTTCTTCATAAAAGCCCCCCAAAAAATAAAGTTCATTCAATGTAAATGTAATTTATTTTCACACCAAAAAAAAACGAAACAAACCCAAAGCATCAACACAAAAGCCGCCCACATCACTACGCCACGGTCTTCAGCAATTCCTTGCCGATACGGCGCAATTCCTCGTCAATGAGTTTCTTTCTTGCCAAAGAGGGTTTCTTCGTTCCGTTTACGTATGCGGCGAACAGAGGCTGAGGGATTCCCAATCGGCGGGCAAACGCCGAGGCGTTAAGTTCGGGGAACAGCCAAAATACACGGCCAATGGGATTCGTCTTTTTCGGCGAAAAGAATCCCGAAAGTTCCAGGCCCTCGTCCAGATCGTCAAACCACACGCCATCGCAATCAACGCGGCAGTTCTCCAACTGTTTTCGCGTGGCCTTCCGCAGCGGTTCGTAATCGCGGATGAGTTCACGCCCGATTCGGCCGTCTTTCAGTTCAACACAAACAGCGTCTTTCTCGACCCAAAGCCTTTTTACATCTTTTTCCGAAATCTCGTTCATAATTACCCCAGTCCAAAAGTTTCGAACCATTTTCTCACGATAAGTTCGCTGTTTTCAGTCGCTAATTCCTTTGCTTTTGCCATATCCGCATTTGATAACTTTCCAAATACCGGTACGGCACATCCATTGACAATTTCAAATTTGGCAATTTTCCCCTGTTTTCTCACATGTACATGCACTGGTTCATGCTCGTTCATATAAAAGAAAAAAGAGAATCCATCTTTTTCAAAGATCTTCGGCATAATTAATATAGGTTATTATTTAATAACCGTCAATAGGTTAAATATTTTTATTGCCATACTCCTTCAAGCATGCTTTAAATATGAGCGTTACCAATTCAGAAACCGTAATTTCCCGCTTTTTCGCTTCAGCCTCAAGTTTTTCGACAACCCACACAGGCATTTCCCAAACACAATCAACAAAGCCATCACCAGTTGGTGTTTCGGATATAACCCTAAACGGGAAATCCTCTTTGCATTTTTCGATGTTGTTATCCATACAGCCTCCGTTTTATGGTCGCAATTTGCGACGCCGCTTTCGCGGCTGGTTTATTGTTAGAGGCGTTCCCTTCAATCCAAATTTCAGGATAAAAAAGAACGCATCTCGCCTTTCCTTAGACGAGATGCGTTCGGGGATGCAGTAATTGTACCTATATTTTACAACCGTGGCAAGGGGGCCAAAATAATTTTACAATTCGTGGACGACAGCACAAGAAACTTCTTCATAAAGCCTCCGTTCTAATCCACCTGTCCAGGAATGCCATCTACTCGGCGGTGTGGAACCAGTGTTCGCCGCCGTCCATTACGGTAAACGGAACACCTTTCCGCACAGGTAAAGCGGTAAATGCAACGTTTCCGTTTGTCCGTCATTCGTCACGGCGATATTCTTTTGCGAAAGTACGAATCCTTTCTTAGGCGAAAATCTCTTGCAAAAGACGCCATAGCTTTTCGCTTTCGTGCGTTCTTCCGCCTTGACTTCAACCGGCATCAACTCGTTTTTAATTTCAATCAGAAAATCGAGTTCAGCCTTGTTCTCGGACCGCCAGAAATAAGGGTGCAGCCCCTGCTTCAAAAGTTCATTCATTACAAAGTTTTCTGTAAACGCACCCTTGAAAATTGCGTACAACGGTGTTTCTTCAAGAATCGTGCTGGCGTCAATTCCAGACTTCACGCGCAACAACCCGACATCACTCATATAGACCTTGAAAACCGTGCCGTTGGCATTGTTCGATAGCGGCAGTTCCGCATTCGTCACACATTCCAGCTTGTGCAAAAGCCCCGCATTAAAAAGCCATTGCAGCGCATCTTCCAAATCAGCAGCGCGTTTACCCGCCTTCACATGCGAGAACATGAACTTGTTGTTGTCCTTTGCCAGCTGCTTGGGAACGGAATCCCAAATAAGCCCTAGTTTCGGAATATCCGATGGAGGAGCATGCTTTGAAAAATCGTCCCCATAATCCAAAAGAATGTTCTTCAGAATTCGGTCCACTTTTTCAAAGTCATTTTCCTGTACAAAAGACGCTACCGCAGCGGGCATACCCCCGACAACGTAATAAAGTTTCAGATAATTCTGTAACGGAATCGTGTACATTTCCGGTAGCGCACGACGCAGGTCATAGTTCGAAAGACCTTCGAGCAGGGACCGGCCGTCATCAATCGCCATCAAGAATTCCTCAAAACTCATGGGAAACATCTGCAGGCGTTCCACCTTCCCCACGGGGAAAGAAATTTCCGACTTGCGGATAACCACTCCCAAGAGAGATCCAGCGGCAATCACATGAAGTCCGGAACGATCTTCGCAGAAATACTTGAGGCTCGTTATGGCCTTGGGGCACGCCTGGATTTCGTCGAAAAAGACAAGCGTCTTCCCATCCGTAATTTTCTGCTTAGAATAGCGCTCCAGTTCCATAACAATGCGAGTGACATCGGAATCATACTCGAAGATGGACTGCAGGGCAGTATTTCCCTCGAAATTGAAATACGCCAGGTTTTCAAAAAAACGGTTCCCAAAATCCTTGATTGCGTAGGTTTTTCCGCACTGACGTACCCCGGTCACCACCAGCGGCTTACGCCCTGGCTCAGACATCCATTCTATGAAATTTTTCAGTATTTCGCGTTCCATACCAAAAAATCTACATTATTCATATCAATTTTGCAACTATTTCTGCATTTTTGATACGAATAATGTAAAAAAAAATTCTGTATTCCCGCCATTCCCGTGCACATAAAGGACAAGGCTTTTCATTCGCTAATTGTCCTTGAGGCAGCGAACTGAGAACCCGTAGTACTTATAGCCGTCGTCCAGGTACGCAATGTCGTAGCCGTAGAGCAAAGCCACGTAGTACGCGCCGTAGCTATCGTCCTCTGTAGAACTCCAGAAGACCGCGTAGTTGCCGTCGTTGCTGAAGTCGCCATCGTCTTCCCAGCCAGCAGGCAAGGCGGAAAAACCGAAGGCGTCCGTCCCGTTGCCATTGCTATACCAACCCGTCTGCGACTTGAGAACCTTGCCCGCAGTCGATTCATCTCCCAGCGCCGCGAACAGGTCGTTCCATTCTACCCGACTGGGCAAATGCCAGCCCTTGTCACAAATACCCTGAACTAAGGTCGCGGGTCTTGAAGCGAGGTCGCATTCCTTGCCGTAACCACAGTCCTGCGGGTTGTCCGCATCGTTCGCCAACTTCACAGAATCCATGGCAGCAGCCCAGGTATAAAGACGACCGGCTACGTCGCAATTCTTCGGTTCATCGCCGTAGCACCAGGACCAATCGTATTTTGCATCGCCAGAACCGCCCCGACCGGGATCAAAGTTCAGGTTTTCCGCCATCCACACTTGATCGCCAATCTTCACCGTCCTGTAAACCTTGCCATCACGGCTATCGGTCATGGTTCCCTTAACTACAGTCGAAGGGTGTACGTAAGCCACAGATGATGAAGATTCCACCGGACTGCTACTGGGCTTGGAGTCACTAAATCCAGTTGATGAGCCCGCCGAATTATCGCTATCGCTGGACCCTTCGACTTCGCTCAGGGTGACGTTCTGTGGTGTGACGCTGGAGGGACCTGTCTCAGAATTGCGGGTGCCGCCGCAAGCCACCAGCAACGCCGCAACAATTCCAATCATCAGGAACTTTTTCAAAGCCATAAACAATTCTCCTGCTAAACATGCATGAATATAGACAAAGTCAACCTACGGCAATTCCCCGTCATTCATCATCTCGGGCATGTTCCTGTGCACAATCCCGTTCCTGTGCTGGATAACGTCGTTTCGGGTCAACACATACTTCGCATAATTGTCCCGAATTTTCTCCAGCGGGGCATACTCGCGGTCCTCGGTCTTTCGGCTATCCATCATCGTCATGCAGACCTGCACATAACTGTAATCCGAAAAATCCTTTTGCAGAATAAAGTCGCATTCCAGTTTCCCGATGCGGCCGACACTCACGCTGTAACCATTAGACTTGGCGTAGGCGTAAAAAACGTTCTCCATGACGGGGCCGTAGTTTATGCGGTTGTCGGTATTGGTCGCGTAGTAAAACCCCACATCGGCCAAGTAGTATTTCTTTTCGCCAGCAATAGACCTTCGCGATTTCATGTCGAAGCGGTTGCACTCGTAGAGGATTTTTGAATCGACCAAAATTTGGATGTACCGGTTCAAGGTTTCCCGCTTGATATCGGAGCCGTTCTTACGCAAGTCCTCGAGCATATTGGTAAGGCTCGTCGTCGCACCGAAGTTGTTTATCATGTAGTTCCGAATCTTGTTGAACACCGACACGTTGCGGATTTTCACCCGTCGCTTGATATCCTTCTCAAAAATTTCATTGATTACACTTTCGATGTAAGCCCTCTTGTCTTGCGGGGAATCGTATTGAACAGCCTTCGGGAAACCGCCCTCTACAAGGAACTTGTCGAACTCTTCCACCAGATTTTGACTGACCGCCTTGCCTAAGAATCGCTTCATTCCCAAGTATTCATGAAAATTGAGTGGAAACATTTCAAACTCAATGTATCGCCCCGTCAGCTTGGTGACCAGCTCGCCACTCAGCAGGTAGGAGTTTGAACCCGTGATGAATATGGAAAAGTCGCCTTCCGCCCTGAAAGCGTTGATGACCACCTCAAAGTCCTTGACATTTTGAATCTCGTCAATGAACAGGAATTTGGTCCCTTGCGCAGCGGAATGCTCCTCGATGCATTTTTCCAACTGATCTGCAGTCTTGATATTCTTGAACCCGCGCCTGTCCAAGTCGAGATAGACGATGTTTTCGGGAGCAACACCCGAATCGGAAAGTTCCAGCGCAATAGTCTCCATCAGGCTGGACTTTCCGCAGCGGCGAACCCCCGTAATGACCTTGATTATCTCGCAATCATGGTAAAATCCGCGGATTTTCTTGAGATAGCATTCCCTGGCGTAATTCTTGGCACTCATACCCTAAATATACCCTATCACCGAAGAAAAAACAAGGTTAAGGGGGTATATTTTGTAAAAATATCAGAATTTACACCATTAAACAGATTACAATGGGTTATTTTCGCACTTTGACAACTAGTCCTTGAGACAACGGACGGAGAGCGCGGAGAATTTTAGATCAGAGCCCAGGTTCGCATAGTCGAAGCTAGAAGAGAAGGCCATTCCATCCGCATAATCGCTATCGAGCTCAGAAGAACCCCAGAAACCCGCCGAATAGCCCTCACGAGTGAAACCTCCAAATACGTAGCCAGCAGGGAGCACCGAGAACCCGAAATCATCCGTACCGTTTCCCCTGTCTCGCCATCCAGACGTAGACTTAAGAGCCTTGCCATTTTCCCTGCCACCCACTGCCGTAATCAGACTTTCCCACTCTTCGTATGTCGGCAAATGCCAGCCGTCGGGACAAACGCCACGTACTGGATTTCTCTGCAAGCACGTTTTTCCATCACCGCAACCTTTACCATTCGCACTCCATGTGCCCACACTGTCCATGGCTGCGGACCACAGATAAAGCCTTCCATACTTTTCGCAATACTCGGCAGAGTCATGATAGCAGAAGCTACCGTCCATTTCGTAGTTCATGTTCTCCGCCATCCACCACTGGTCACCTATCTTCACCGTCTTGTAGGTTTGACCATCACGGTCGTCAACTAGGGAGCCTGTTTCAGGAATATAGACTTCTTCCCATTTTTGAGAATTACATTTATATAATACAGAATCAGATGTAAGCCTCTTTTCTCCCTGCAAATCTTTGACACAGGCAGACTTCAGATCTACATCCAAATCAGTCGCTTTGACCCAAGAACCCGACTTGCAGGTTACATAAGACGAGGCCCCAGCCTTTCCTACAACACCTTCTAAGCTTTCATCGCATTCGGGCAGCGCAAATGTCGTATCTTTCACGCAAGCCTTTGTCACATTGTCGTTTCCGCCACCATCCATGCAGGTGGACTTTGCGGCGTTGAAAGCCATCTCCACACCCGCCTCGGATTCCATATTGTACATGGAGTAGGTCTTGGAGTCGGTCGAGCCGTCGGCATTCTTGATAGTCACGATAAGGTCCCTGCCGTCAGCCGTGTAGGTGTATTCCGCGTCATCGCCAAAGGCATCCTTGCGGACGAAGTGCCATGTGCTTACATCGGTCTTGACCATGGCGTCGCAGGCGCCCACATCCTCGCAGGTTTCGTTCACGGTGATTTCGGGTTCAAGGATATCCGTCGGGCGGGAGCGGCTAGAACTCGACTGCTGCGTGATACTGGACGAAGACTTCGCCGAACTGCTGCTGGACTTGTCATTGCGAGAACTCGAAGAGTTCGTGGCAATCTCTTTCCCGCTGGACGAAGACTCGTCATCGCAGTCCTCGCACACACTCGAAGACGATTCATCCGAAGGACGAGTCGCGAAGTCGCTGTCGTCGTCACCGCAGGCGACAAACATCGCCGCACAAACAAGAACACTAAACCAAAGGGAACGCATATTTCCTCCTATTATCTGCATAAAATATAAAAAAGCCCCGTCGCAGGGACGAGGCGAAATTTGTATGGATCCTATCGGGTTCTGCGAACCCTCCAGGATGACAATTTCTTACTTGGCGCGTTCGAGGTAAGAACCGTCGCGGGTATCCACGCGGATCTTGGTGTTGTTCTCGATGAACAGCGGGATCATCACCTTGGCGCCGGTTTCGAGGATGGCTTCGCGCATCACGTTACCGCTGGTGTTGCCCTGCACTGCCGGAGGAGCTTCCACGATCATCAGGTCGACAAATGTCGGCGGGATGACTTCGATGGGGAGCGTAGAACCGCTCTTCGGGTCCTTCCACCAGGTCACTTCGACGGTAGCGCCGTCAAGCAGCCACACTTCGCAGCCGTTGAGGGCTTCCTTGGCGATTTCCATGGTTTCCTGCGTGGTGTTGTCGAGGAAGTACCAGGTGGAACCGTCGTTGTAGAGGTAAGTCATTTCGGTGAACGTCACGTCGGCTTCTTCGACGGTGTCGCCGCTCTTCCAGGTGCGTTCGAGCGTACGGCCGGTCACCAGGTTCTTGATGCGAACGCGGTTGAAGGCCTGGCCCTTGCCCGGCTTCACAAACTGGTTCTCGATGATTTCGTACGGCTGACCGTCGACCATGATCTTGAGTTTCTTGCGGAATTCGTTGGTGCTTACAGTACCCATATTATCCTCTTGTTGATTTTGATAGCTAAATTTAGCAATATAATGGAAAATCCCGTCAAAGTTTTCACCCAACTTCCCGAATTTTTTGAATATATCGGCACCGCCGCGCCCGACAATCTGGACCGGAGCCCCAAATTCCCGTTCCTGTGCTCCAGGCACTACGCCGACCTGATCAAAAAAGCGGCGCACCCCGAGGCGCTCCTGCGCGAAATACTGCCGACCACGGAAGAACTCGAGAGCGTCCCCGGATTCGTGGACGACCCCGTGGGCGACCTGCCCGCCGCCAAATCGGACTGCATCATCCAGAAATACGACGGACGCGCCCTGGTAGTCTCGACCGCCACCTGCGGTGCCCGCTGCCGCTTCTGCTTCCGCAAGAACTACCCCTTCCGCAAAGTGGCGGATATCGCAAGCGAAATCGGCAACTGGCTCGACACGCACGGCGACATCTGGGAGGTAATCCTTTCGGGCGGCGACCCGCTGACGCTGGGCCCGGGCGAATTCCGCGACCTGGTGGAAGCCATCGCCATGCACAGCCAGGTCACCACGCTCCGCATCCACACGCGGCTCCCCGTGATGCGCCCCGACCTCGCCATGCAACATTTCGAACTCCTGCGGGAACTGCCCGCCCGCTTCGAATGCGTCCTCGTTTCGCACGTGAACCACGCCGACGAACTCGACGAGGAATCGCAGATGCTTTTTGGGCACCTCAAGTTCTGCGGCTGGACGCTCCTGAACCAGAGCGTGCTCCTGAAGGGCGTAAACGACGATACCGACACGCTCGAGGCCCTTTGCCGCAAGCTTTTTGTCCAGGGAGTGCTCCCCTACTACCTGCACCAGCTCGACCATGCGAACGGGGTCGCGCACTTCGAAGTAAGCGACGATAAAGCCCGCAAGCTGATCGAAGAAATCCGCAAACGCCTCCCCGGCTACCTCGTGCCAAGGCTTGTCCGCGAGCTCCCCGGAGAAAAGAGCAAGACGCCCGTCTAGGGATATTCCAGAACACAAAAGAGCCTCCCCAAAGGGAGGCTCTCTAAGTTTCAGGAAAAAGGCCTACTCGCAACGAACGTTGTCTACGAACACCTTCCCCTTATCTCCCGGGTAACCGGTCGCGCCCCAGGAGAAGCCGACCACCTGGTCAAACCTCAGCCTTCCGCCTTCCTTGGAAGAGACAAGGTCCTTCTTGGGAATCACAACCGTCCGCCATTCCTTGGTTGCAGGCAGCCTAATAGCCTTCGAAAGGGTCATCTCCTGATTTTCGTAGGTCGCCAAGCTAAAGCTCACCGCCTCGCCCTTATAGTCAAAGGCCATGGCACGGCAGCTCTCCATCGAAATGATTTCATCCGAAAGGGCAATCAGATCCGCAGAAGGAGCATCCGCCCCGCCCTTCAACTGGTAGTCAAGGACCATGCTCCTGTTTCCAGCGGCCGATTTCGCAAGTCCATTCTTCGCAGTGGAATTTCCTCCGCGCGAGCTGTCCGAAAGAGTTTCCCATTTCAGGCGGACCTTGCCCTCGAAGTCATCGTACATCTCTAGCCCAGCCGATTCCTTTTGCGGCATGGTCTTGTAAAAATCTTCGTCTCCCACGAGATTGCAGTAGGGCATTCCGTCCAAACTAATACCAAGCCTCTTGGTTTCCCCAAGGAACCCAGGGATGTTCTGCGCATAGTGGTTCAGCTCCGAATCATTGCGTCCGACGTTGATTGAATTGCCTCTCGTACTGATGAACGTCTTGCAGAAACCGTTCTTCGGAATGTTGAAGTAGGTTTCATTCGACATATCCGTATGGAAGCCCTTGTCCTCGCGGGTATTTCCGTAATAGGTCGTGCAGACATAACCAATGTGTGTCACACGATACTTTCCGGGAGGAAGTGCTGCCGCAAAGATCTGGTTCGGATAAAAGTCAATTGTCTTTGTTTCCGTCCCTATCTTGAGTTCGATAACACCCTGCTGGCTAGCGCAGTTATTCGAGTTTCCATATGAAGTTTCAAGAGCCGCGATAATGCCGGTCTTTCCCTGGAAAGACTCCGGGTTCGAAAGGGAAGAGCGCGGGATGTTGCTGCTGGTCGCACAGGAAACAAGCAGCAAAGAGAGCAGGAGATATGCGATATATTTCATTTTTATACACCTCAAAAAAATTAGTACATGTCTTCGTAATTCGAGAACGACCAGTAATACGAATTATCGTACGCACGGACAGTAGCGTAGTCGGCGTAGATATCCATCGTATCGTAGCTATTCGACAGTCTCAGGTAGCCTTCGCTCGTCACACCGTACGATGTGTAGGTATCCGAGATTTCACCCTTCTCCGGTCCGAAATACGCCTTGACAACAACCTTGTTCCCGCTGGAGTAGTCGCCGACAATGATGATGTATGTGGTCGAATGCATGTCATAGCAGTCCGCATAAGCAGAGGAGCCGCCATCACAGTAGGTCAGATAAGTATAGTCGTACCTGACCTGGGAAGCCGTGTCATCTTCAACTTCGACAACACAGCCTGTCAAGGAAATGGCCACAGCGGCAAGAACCGCCATAAACCAGGAAGAGATCGATGTTTTTTTCATTTTTCACCTTTGGTTTGGGGAATTCGGCCCCAAATGTAAAAAAGAATAAACATCATGTCAACATATATTTGCACCTAGAACAGCGTCTTCACGCCGAACCCGAGAATCCCGTCGAGGAATCCGCAGCCGTTGCGGAGCGCGTAATACAGGTTCACGCTCCAGTTCTTGCGGTACTGCGTAAAGCCGATGCCGTAGCCCTGCTCACGGGCCCAGCCGTGCCCCGGTTGCAGGCGGCGGTAAAGTCCCGGCTGGTAGAAGGCCTCGATACTCAGGTCGTAGCCATCCTGCCACAGGATCGCGAATTCAGAGAGGCCATATGCACGACTGCGGAGCATGCGGTACTGCATTCCCTTGAAGTCACCCGGGCCGCCGAGCGCAAACAGGTCGGAGCGGCGGAGGGCGGCTTCCGTCGGGAAAATCCCGCCCGCCATGCCCGCAAACCGCGCGATAAAGTTGCCGTACAGCGTGTAGTATGCCGTTGCGCTCGCTGTCGCCGCAAGGAAGTTGTCGAGCGAATCGGGACGGTCCATCTTCCACGTGAGCGAGCCATCGAAGCGGATTCCGCTGCGAGGCAGGGCAAAGCGGTCCAGCGAGACATACGAGATTTCGAAGGAAGAATGCTTGTCGTCCTCGCTGATTCCCAGGTACACGCCGATGCTGAAATCGAAACCGATATCGCGCGTGACGCCCACCTCGCCCAACAGAGTCCGCTCCACAAATTCTCCCGCGCTGTCAGAAGCTGCCGAATCGGCCGCATCGAGCGTTTCCTCGTCGAAGCGCCCACGCACCACCACGTTCCAGGCGGTCCCGAAAATCCAGGGTTCCTTGTAGCTGCCCGAAAGGTGCCGCGTGCTTTCGCCGGTAAAGCCTTCCAGTTCCAGGTCTCGCGCCGTCCCCGCGATATTGTACAAATTAACATCCAGCTTTCCTTCCCACACGTTTTCCTCGCTCGAATACGTCAGCACGCCCTCGGCTTCCGACATGTTCGCACGCCGCATGCTGAACGCGGGGACAATCCTGTTGCGCGAAGGGTCACGGAACAGCCGCGTCGGTGCCGTCGGCTCGTAGTACCCTATCCGCGAAAGCTTGCGTTCGGAGCGTTCGAGGTCGAACGGAGACACCGGCGCGCCCTCCTCGATGCCCGTCAGCCTCTGGAACACCTCGGGCTTCGTGGCGCCGGAATCGAGGTTCACGGGAGCCGCCCAGACATAGGCCGCGCCCCGGACAATCGAAAGCACAAGGGTCGCATCCTGCAGCGTATCGCCTTCGATGCGGCCTTCCACCTTCGCCGCGAGGAATCCGCGGTTCTCGTAGTCGCGGACGACATCAGCCGAAAGCGAACGCCACCCCGCACAGGGAATCCCCACGGCCTGCGACATGCGCGCCTCGTCATACGCCGTCCTCTCGCCTTCCCACGCGATACGGCCAATGACGCAGCCGTCGCCCAATGCGAAGGCATACGCGGCCAAGGCCACGGCAAACAGGAATATGGAACGCAACCTAAGCATCAGAAGTACGCCCTCGCTTCCGTACTCAGCTTCTGGAATACGTTTTCTTCGGAATCGCCGAACCGCAGCACATAATGCAGCCCAAGCGAAATGTTCTTGTTCACCGTGAGCGACGCGGAAGCCTCCAGCCTGAAGGTATTGCCGTCGCTGTAGCCCGACATCATCTGGTAGGGGACGACATCGTCCCCCGTTTCCACCTGCACGTAGGAGAATCGCACGAAACCGTCGAAGGTGTTGATCCGGCGATAGCCAAGGCGCAGCGATGCTTCCCAGAGGTAGGCGTCAAACTCGCGGCCGGTCGATTCCTCGCCTGCACCATAGCGGTAGCGGCCGCCGGGTTCCAGGCTAAAGCCGTCGAGAAAATGGAACCGGTACTTGCCGGACACGCTCCTGATATCCCATTCCAGATCCTGCAGCGCATCCAGCTCGTCGCTCTCGACAAAGCCGGTCACGCTCACCAGATGGTCATCGTTGATCTTGTAGGCGATTTCCATCTCGTGGCGGAATACGGATTCGTAATACTCGATAGATGAAAGCTTCTTGTCGAAATTCGCGGACGGGCGGTATAGCGCCGAAACTCCGGACGGATGTTCCCATTCCACGTTCCCGCTCCAGGAGAGCGTTCCCGAAGACACGCGGTGCAGCGCGGAGGGCAACACCGCCGGGAAATACAGCTTGCGGCCCGTCGTATCCTCGGCAAGCGCATTGAAGGAGCCGGAAAGCTTGATATCGCGCAGGATTCCAGAATTTATACCGAAGAGGCGCCCCGGCCACATCTCCATGCTCGTAGAGAATCCCGAATTCGAGGCGAGAACCGCACCGACAGAATCGTTGCGTCCCATCCCCTCGTACACAAAGTCGCCGTTGTCCACGCCCTCGATGAACGCTCCCGTGAGGCTATCGTAGCGCACGTCGCCCGTCCCCTTCGCCACCTGCTTGTAGACCGGCGTATAGGTCTGTTCCTCGGTCAGGCCAAGCTTGTACGAAACCGTCCCGTGGATTCCCATTTTCTCGTTCCCGAATCGGCCCGCGAGGTCACCTACCCAGCTATTCTCATCCCCCGATTCCGCAAGGTCGCGGTACTCGTACTGCAAAAAATGCGTCAGGTCGACCGCTTTCAGGCGGACTTCCGCAGACTGGCTCCACCTCACCTGCGTCAGCGAGTCATTCCAGCCGTCGCCATAGCTGTCGCCACGGCGGTTCACGTTCAAAACCTCCGCCGCCTCGCGCACGTTCCAGGAATCCTTCACGAGCGAGGCGCCCGCATTCGCACGGACCGAAAGTTCCTCGTCGTCGAAGCCCGCGCTGTCGCGTTCGGTATAGCGCACGTCCGAACTTGCGAACGGCCGCACGAAACCGCGGTCAAGCTTCTCGGAGAAATAGCCCTGGAAACGCTCACGCGCCGCCTCCGTCTGGCTCTGCACGTGGATAAGCGAGAGCTCGGTCGCATGTCCCTGCACGTTGCGCGTCACGGATCCCTTCACGCGCGAAGAATTCCAGCGTTCAGAGTCTCCCTGCCGGTAGCCCCACGCGACATTGCCGAACCAACCCGCCCCCAGGCGGAGGCGCAACGCGAATTCGTCGTGGCGGAAACTGCCGTTTGCAAGCAGAGCGCTATCCAGGTCCCATTCGTCCTTTAGCTTGTACGCATTCCAGTCGTTGTCGCCGCCCTGGAATCCCGAAAAGTCGAATCCCTGCGCCATGTAGTTGCCGTATGCGGAAAACGCCACGGGCAAAGCACGCATCGCGGCAGAGGAATCCGTCGTCAAGAACCAGCGGAAGGCACGTCCCGAAGGCCCGTCCACATCGTCGGATACCGTATTGGAATCGCGGCGGCTCATCGCAAGTTCGAAATCCGCAAAATAGCGGTGTTTCCCCTGCAGGCGGATACGCGCCCCGGCCATCTCGGTACGCGTCGGCCTGTGCAGCTCGCCCAGGGAATCGTCACGTACAAACTCGCTTCCGTCGTCGTGCCGGAGCATATCGTAGTCCTCGTCGCTCCACACGCCCTTTTTCAGGCGGTCCGCATCGTGCTCCAGCCGGAACCCCGAAACATCCAGGAAAATGTTTGGATGGCGGAACGTACCCGTCGCACCGTAAAGCGCCATCACGTTGTCTGTCTCGTACGCATCGTATTCCACGCGGATTTCGTCTTCGACATGGGGCATCCGCGTCCCCTTGAAGTTCAATAGGCCGCCCGCATAGTTCACCTCGTAATCGGTCCCACGCGTAAGCTTTTCGCCATTGATCCAGACCGTTTCCGACTGCGGTACCACCGAAATGAAGCTGCCGTCGCCGCTCAGGGAATAGCCCTCGCGCTGACCGCTCACGCCCGCAAACATCCGCGAGACGCGATTCACGTCGTCCGTACCGGCCACGGCCCGCACTTCAGACAAATTCGTCCTAAATCCGACCATCGCCCCCAGTGTGGTGCGTTCTACGGAAAAAAGTCCGAGGTCGGCATCCTTCCACGTGAGGTCGCCCAGGTGGAGCAGCCAGTGGCGCGACATCGCCTTGAAGTAGACCTGGTCCACCTCCTGGAGCGTCGCCGTAGTCTGGTCGCCCGCCTTGCGGTCCACGTCGCTCAACAGCGCGTCTATCGAGACGCTATCCCCGATCATCCCCGTAATGGAAAGGCGGAGCCGCTGGTCGACCTGCGTATCGTCGTCGCCCACGGTCACCTGCATGGTCTTGTAGCCATGGGTCTCGAGCGACTGCGCGGGCCTTGCCGAATCTACGGCAGCAGCGACAGTATCACGGAAAAGCGAATCGGGATTCCAGACTGGGAGTGAATCCACGTCCATGGCGAAAGCCCCGCCCACCGCGAAGACGCACGCCCACAACAAGCGCCTCATGGGCCCTACCTATCGGCTTCGATGCGGAACTGCTTGCTCGACAGAAGCTCCCTGCCGGCAACGAGGTCCACGCTCCACTCGCCCGGTTTCAGGAGTTTCGGGGAAATCTCGGTATGGCACACGCTGAAGCTGGACTGCGACGACTGCTTGCCCTCGATGCCCTTATGGATTTCAGCGGCCTTCATCACGCAGGGGGCCTTCTGGATGGTGTCCGTGCCCCAGAACCAAATGTGCAACAGGGTATCGGCCGAATAGCGGACCGAACTGGAGACGGTGGAATAGAAGTAGAGGCGGGTGTTTTCCTCGAACACGCTGTCGACGCCGAAGGGAGTGCCGCGCACCACGTCGCGGCAGACCACGCTCTGCGCGGGAGTGAGGTCGGTGCCCGTAAAGTTCTGGAGCGAGAGATCGTCGGTCCAGAAGTCGATGAAGCGGTGGATGAAGAATCCGAAAAAGACGATGACAACGACGAAGGTCGTCTTCCTCAAATTGCGAAGTGGCGGAATGCCTGCCACGGAAAACCCCTATTACCTGAGCTTGCTCGTGTTCTGCGTAAAGGCGGGAACGGCATCCACCAGCTTTTCGACAAGCAGGCGGTTGAAGTCGTCGATGCGGTTCGGGAGCTTGGAACCCGGAAACACCTGCACCAGCAGCAGGGATTCGTCGACGGGCGAAATGTAGATGGAACGGTTCTCGCCGGAATAAGACACCGACTGGAAGTTCTCGCCGCCGAGCATCATCCCCACCTGGCGGGCGGAGTCGAACGAAGCCGTACTGAGGACCGCAAGCGGAGTCGCGTCGATTCCAAGGGATCCGACTTCGGCAATAATGGAACCGTCACGGTGGCACAGCACAATGTAGTTGGCCTTCACGCTAGCCTGGTAGGCAAGCATCAGGCGGCGGACCTTGCCAACGTCATCTGAAAAAATCGTAAAATCGCTCATTCAGCAACACTCCTGAAAAATCCGCAAATTACTTCTTCTTCGGGACGTACGGACGAAGTTCGATTTCGTCGTCCGAGACCTCCTGGTTGGCCTTGTCGACCACGCGGCCGAACGAGGGCATGCGCGGAGCCTGGGGCACCGCACGGGGACGCCCGAACGGCGACGAGGCAACACCCTTCTGGAACAGCCCCGAACCTGCATTGCCGGACGGCACCGTACCTGCAGGAGGCCTTGCGGCGAAGGAGGGCATCTTGAAGGGAGTCGCGGCGGCTGGAGCGGCGGGAGCCTCCGGGCGCGGTTCGCGCTTGGGGGCAGCCTGCGAAACGGAGACGCCTTCCTTGGTGAGGCTCACGTCGTGCACGCCCGTGTTGTTCACGCTCTCGGCGGCCTTGCGGAGGAATCCCTGCTTCACGTTAAACTTTTCAATCACCAGCATGGCGATAGTCTTGAGGGTCGTCACCACGCCCTTGCCGTTGTGGGCGGTCGCCGGGAAGAACGGCACCTGGCGCGGGTTGAGCTCGGCGTTCATCTCGTCGAGGGTAAACACGTTTTCCATGTCGCGCTTGTTGTACTGGAGCACGAAGGGCATGTCGTCGAGATCCATGCCGTAGTCCTGCAGGTTCTGACGGAGGTTCTGCAGGCTCTCGATATTCTCGGCCTGGCGAGAACGCTGCGAGTCGGCAACAAAGACAATACCATCGACACCGCGAAGCACGAGCTTACGAGTACTGTTGTAATAAACCTGGCCGGGGACCGTGTATAACTGGAAGCGGGTCTTGAAGCCCTTAATATCACCTAGATTGAGCGGAAGGAAATCGAAGAACAAGGTGCGGTCACCCTCGGTCGCAAGCGACACCATGTCCGTGCGCTTGTCCTGGGGCATTTTCTGGTGGATTACCTGCAAATTCGTGGTCTTACCACTAAGACCCGGTCCGTAATACACCACCTTACAGCTGATTTCACGCGTAGCAAAATTAATCGAAGACATTTCTAATCCTTGATACTTGTCGCTAATCTAGAAAAAAATATCCGGAACGGAGCCGGAAAAGGCATGAGAAACAACGATTTAGCCCCATTTGGACAAGTCCAAACTCATTGGCGCGTAACGGGATAGGAAGGGCAGTCCGCAAAAAACACGAAATACCGGTACACATAAGTGCACCGGTACGCAATTCGTCGAACTAGCGAGCGCGATTAGGCGAAGCCGTTGATGACCTTAGCGACCTTGGCCTTGTAGTTGGCAGCGCGGTTGGCATTGAAGCCGGCGCGGCTCTTGTTGGCAGCAACGTCGAGAAGGCGGAACAGCTTCGGCATTTCGGCAAGGGCGGCATCCTTAGAGGTAGCAGTACGGATGGCCTTGAGGCTTGCGCGAATTTCGGCGCGGGCTGCACGGTTCATGGCATTGGCCTTTTCGGCCTGACGCAAACGCTTTTTGCAAGATTGATGTTGAGGCACCTTAAATCTCCGGGTAAAACCTACTTAAAATTTTTTGTAGGGACAAAGATAGTAAACAATGAGAATTTGTCAAGCCCTATAATTGGCCAAATTTGCTAAATTACGGGCATTATGATGCCATTCGTGAACCTGACAGGGCAAAGGGAGGCCTACCGAGAAGAACTCGAGGCCGCAGAACGCGCCGTTCTGGACAGCGGATGCTACATCGGCGGGCCCGAAGTCAAGGCCCTGGAGGCGGAACTTGCGGATTTTTGCAATTCCGGCAGTCCGGACGCCGGAAAGGGCAGCGCGGAACCCAAAACCAGCGCCATAACGTGCGCAAGCGGTACCGACGCCCTCACCATCGCGCTCATGGCCCTCGGGCTTAAACCGGGGGACGAGGTCATAGTCCCCGACTTCACCTTCATCGCGCCGGCGGAGTGCGTGGCATTCCTAGGCGGCATACCGCGGTTCGCCGACATCGACCCCGAGACGCTGCTGATTGACCCGGAAAGCGTGAAGGCGCTGATCGGCCCCAAGACGCGCGGGATTATCGGCGTGGACCTGTTCGGGCAGTGCGCGCCGTTTGCGCATCTGACCGAAACAACGCTTTGGGAAATCGCCGTCGCGAACGACCTGTGGCTTCTGGAAGATGCGGCCCAGGCATTCGGTGCGAAGTACGACATCGGAGTGCCGCCATATTCGGATATCATAACGAGCCGCGCCTGCACCCTCGCCACTATTTCCATCACGAGTTTCTACCCGAGCAAGCCGCTGGGCTGCTACGGGGACGGCGGCGCCATCTTTACCCATGATGCGCAGCTCGCCGAGAAGGTGCGCATGCTCGCTAACCACGGGAGCAAGGAACGCTACCAGCACGAGACCGTGGGCTTGAACAGCAGGCTCGACGCCCTGCAGGCCGCCATCTTGCGGGTCAAGCTCCGCCACTTCGAGAGCGAACTGAAGGTGCGCCGCGAGAACGCCCGCAAGTACGACAAGTTTTTTGCGGAATACAACGCGAGAGTCGATGCGGGTGCCGGTGCTTCTGCGGGTGCAAGAATCGTGCCACAGTACATCGGGGAAAACTGCACGAGCACCTACGCGCAGTATACGGTGCTGGCAGATGACCGCGAAGCCTTTATCAAGATGCTCGACAAGGCGGGAATCCCGCACTGCATCCACTACCCGCAGCCGCTGCACGAACAGCCCTGCTTCAGGGAACTCGGGCAAGGCAGCGAGAACAAGAACGCCATCGAAGCGAGCAAGAAGGCCGTAAGCCTCCCCGTCTGCGCCTTTACCGATGTAGACTTTATCATTGACAAACTGAGGTCCGCCCTATGAAGAACACCGACCTGATTCCCGAAATCGCGAACGACATGACCCCGCGCAAGGTCAAGGACTCGCAAACCGAGACACACGCCATCGTGCATCCGGACAACACGAACGCGCTCCACAACGCCTTCGGCGGGTACCTGATGGGCCTCATGGACGTGGCCGCCTGCGTAGTCGCGTTCAACCATGCGGGCCGCAAGGTGAACACCATTTCCATCGACGGGGTGCGCTTCTTCCGCCCGGCAACGCTCGGGACTATCCTCAACATCCATGCGAGCCTGAACCGCGCGTTCAACACCTCGATGGAAATCGGCCTCAAGATTACCGAGACCGATCCGGTAAACAAGCAGGAACTGCCCATCGCGCACGGCTACTTCACGTTCGTCGCCATCGGCGAAGACGGCCGCCCCACCGCGGTTGCCCCGGTAGAACCAGAAACTGCCGAAGAAAAGCGCCGTTTTAACCAGGCCCTCATCCGCCGCGAAGCAAGGATTGAATTAGGGAAAAACTTGGGTTAGTCACGAAGGATTTTTATATCCAACGAGCCAGGACTTCAGGTTTGCCAGAGCCCTTTTAGTCCTTAATACAACGGACAGAGCACTTGAGACTCTTAACGTAGTTGGCCAAGAGTGCACCATCATAGTCGTTGCTCAGCAATAGGCAATACGCATAGTCGTGGTTGTCGGGATTGAAGAGTGGTGCGCGTTCGACGGAGCTCCAGAAACGTGTGTATAATCCCGTGTATAATTCCGTTTCGGCCGGCAACGCGGCAAAGCCGAAGGCATCCGTACCGTTGCCACTTTCATCCCAAAGTCTTTCTCCCCTACGATCTTTCCAGTCGACGGTGGACTTGAGCTTTTTTCCAACATTTTCACAAAAAACATT
>JAEEGG010010577.1_pt1 | contig 20348 bp, 22 predicted proteins | sample 9134161 | NCBI WGS metagenome assembly JAEEGG01 (sample SAMN16246543, study PRJNA631951) | gut metagenome | biome: gut microbiome; feature: rumen; material: CR-attached | host: Bos | place: Iran: Karaj | collected 2018-10 | reverse complement strand
CATATTTTTGTTTCAAAATATTGATGTTACGACCTTTTGCGCTCACGATACCAGCCGTAACAGTTGAGTTCAAGTTGAACGGATTGCCCACAGCCAAGCACCATTCGCCCACTTTCACGTCGTCGCTGTTGGCGAAATTGATGGGTGTCAAATCGTCAGCATCAATTTTGATAAGTGCCAAATCGGTGTTCGGGTCTGTCCCGATGACAGTGGCGGTAAATTCACGTTTATCGTGCAAAGTAACGGTGATTTCGTCGGCACCTTTCACCACATGGTTGTTGGTCACAATGTAGCCTTCCTTCTGCACTATTACGCCCGAACCGCTTGCCTGCTGCACGTTCTCCTTTTGAGGAACGTCCCAGCCCTCGCCGAAGAAATCTCTCCACAAGTCGAACCCTGGAGGATATGCGCTCGTGCGAACCGTTGTCTTTGTAGCAATGTGGACAACCGTAGGCATTACTTTCTCGGCGGCTTCGGTAAAGTCGATGCCGCCTGCCGAGGGATTCCCCGAGTACGATACCTTTTGAATAAATTGGGATTCTTGATTTTGAGCAATAGAATCAGAAATTTGAACAGTTTTAGGGTTGATGGCATACATAATGCCTACGGCCGCTGCCGCGCCCAAGAAAGCCGTAAGGGCTGTTACAAAAATACGTTTCATACTACCTTACATTTAAGTTAAACATTTCGTAAAACTTTTTTCAAATAAAATTATTGTACGATGCTATCAAAATCTGTTCCAAAAATTCGAAGGTAGGATATATCTATGATTTCTACTGTAGAGACGATGTGCACATCGTCTCTACATGAATATCACGGAATTGTTGTAGGGCTGTCACAATGTGGCAGCCCCACGTTTATAATGGCTGCCGTAATACGACAGCCCTACTGAATTACCGTACCGAAACACCTACCGTTTTGCCATCTGCAACCACAAAATACACCCCAGCCTTGAGGTTTGCATTTGCGATTTTTTGACCTGCAACGGTTACCACGAATGCTGGTGCTTCGCCGTTTACAAGGATTTGACCGTTTAAAACTTTCACATTAAGCGATGTTTGAACGTCAGCAATAGTTGTTAGTGTGATGTCGTCATTTCTTACGCGAATAGAAGCAGTAAACGTCTCTGAAAAATTTTTGTAACTCACCGTAACAATACATTCACCTTCTTTTTGAGAATTGAAACCCGAAATTATGTAATCGAAAACCTCAATTGATTTTCCGTCGCTATAATTTGCAGTAACCATGAGTCCCAACGTGTCAAGAATCTCTCCTACATAATAATTCAGTTTTTTAGGATCTTGTATTGTAATTGACTGCAATGTTGCTGGAATAGAATCTGGTTGTTGAATGTTTTGCGTATCGGATGATGATTGAATAATAACGGTGACAGAACCATATTTTGCCTTTTTACCGTTGCCTACATCGAATCCTTCCCAAACTTCACCATCTAGAAAGGATGCCTCCATCTTCCATATATAGGAATCTGTTTTCACGTAGTTGCCATTTTGTTTTCCATCCCAAAAACCTACAAATTCGCCATTCTCCACTTCGTTTGATGACCAAATCTCTGTACCCCATTTGTCATATACAGAAATTATGCATGCAGCTAAATTCGTGCCAGTCGGTTTAAAGGTATTTTTGGTTGCATCGTCGCTTTGTGGCGAAAAAACGTTTGGGATAGACAACGTATTTTCAACGACTTGTGCTGAAGCAACAAGATTTATGAGGAAGACCATAAAAAAAGCAAAATATCTTTTCATCTTGTACGATGTTGAATACAAAGAAATTAAAATCTTCTACAAAGATAGTATTTATTTTGCAACCAAGAACATCAGTCAATAAGAACTTATATCTTCGCAAGAATATCCCCAGCTTGAATCTCGTTCATTTTCATAATCGCAAACCATTGTTTGCCCAAATCTTTGAGCGAAGCTCCAATGTGATATACGTCGTCGTCCAAAATTAGAAATCGGTCGTGAGATTTTTTGTACCGCAAGACAGTAATTGGTTGGTATTGTGCGTTGTGGCGGTCAATGTCGAGTTGCAGCTGTTCGCCAATGCTGCGGGTGTAAATGGTTGCCGTCACGTCTTTGTTCCGTTTCTCAAGCATAAGCAAGGTGGATTCATCGACATAGTTGTCTATCAGCACAATGCGGCGTTTTGCAGATTTTATCAGTCGGCAAGTAAGTTCGTAGGCATCGAAGATTTGTCCGTCGAAAAAGATTCCTTCTACTGGCGGCAATGCTGTACGAACGAAAAAGTCAACCTGTTTTTGTAATTCATATATTTGTTTTGTGTGTTCTTGTAAAGTATATTCTATACGATGTTCAAAACCAGCAATATATTGATTGAAATTGTATCCTTTTAGAAGATACTCTTTTAAGATGCGGTTTGCCCATTGACGAAATTGCACACCTTGTCGCGATTTAACACGATATCCTATGGATAAAATCACATCAAGATTATAATAATCTACTTGATATGTTTTTCCATCAGATGCAGTTGTCGCAAAATTTGCGACAACTGACAATCCATTTAATTCTTCACGCAGAGCATTATTTATATGTTTGCCAATAGTTTTCACATCACGACCAAATAATTGTGCTATCTGGTTCCTATTCAACCACACGGTTTCGTCGTTCATACGAACTTCCAAACGGATTGTGTCATCGGGATTGTAAAGGACAACTTCACCAATCTGTGGTGCAAGCTGTTGGGATTCAATATTTTTCATATTCTATTTTTACGGCCTTACCTTTAAAATTGTTACTAATCATGTTTCGTTAATAGGTTAGGTAAAAATAGGATTTTTTAATTAAAAATTAGAAATTAAGAGGGAAAAATTTCGGATGGAAATGTGTGGCGGGGGACGATGCAGGGCTGTTACATTGTGGCAGCCCTTGAATTGAGTTTATAAAAACAAGACCGCGGCACACCACGTCTCTACAGGATTAAATATTCTACTTCTTTGAAATAATATGTCCGTTCTCGGCCTGTAGAGTCAATTATATGCAGCTTTCCATCGTTTGCCACCGACGTGATTGTTCCTATAAATTTGCCGTCTTTGTCCTTGAAGGTGGCTTGCTGGGCTTTCAAATATAAATGATTGAGATATTCGTCTTGAATGGCTTTGTTGTTCTGGGGAATTTGAGAATAAAGTAAATCAAGCTCTTTGAGGAATAAAAGTAATAACTCGTTGATATTTAATTCTTTATGAAGAATATTTTTGAAGGAAACGGGATTGACCGCTCCCACAAATTCTTCCTGATTCACGTTCAAACCAATGCCAATAATCGATGACGCGATTTGTTTTCCGTTTAAAAGATTTTCAATTAAAATGCCGGCAATTTTTTTGTCACCGACATACAAGTCGTTCGGCCACTTGATGGCAACATTGTCGCAAAACAGCGACACGGTTCGAAACAGTGCCAACGAAACACATTGCGATAGAATGAATTGATTGTTTGCTGAAATTTGCGTAGGGTGCAAAATCACCGAAAACAAAAGATTTTTCCCACTGTCGGCAACCCAGTGATTGCCAATTTGCCCTCGCCCTTTTGTCTGAAAATCAGCACGAATAACAGTAAATTCCGGCACATTTTTCGTTCGTGCCAATTCAAGGGCATAATCGTTTGTCGAAGAAATTTCTTTTAATTCAATGATATTGTTGTATCTTTCCACCGCAAAATTTTTCTATATGAAACGAATTATCACATTTTCACTTTTGTTGCTCATTGCACAAAGCATTTTTGCCCAAGAAGTAAAAATCACAGGCAAACTTATAAAATATCAGGCAACTGACAATGATTCAATCACGTTACAAATCAATTCTTCGCCGCAAAATCCCATTATTTTGAAATCAGCAATTTCAAAAAAAGGTGAATTTAGTTTCAAATACACCGAAATATCGACGAATTATTGCGAGTTGTATCTTACACCTAATGATAAAGCACCGTTGTTCTTATCATCGGGTGATAATGTGACGATTTCGGCAGAGGCAAATTCAATGAGTCAGACAACATCGGTGAAAGGTTCGATGCAAACCGAGGCGTTCTTGAAAAATATTCGTACCATTACTTCGTATCAGACTGAGATAGAGAATCAAAGGAAGATTTTTGAGTACAAAAGCGATTCTATAGAAAAGGCGAAACAGCATGCGATTGAAAAATCCATTCGTCAAAATCCGTATATGCTGAGCAACTTGGGAGTTCTTTCCGTTTTGCCGCTTGAAAAATATTCCGAAGTATATCAAATGGTTGACACTGCGTTGATGTCGGTTTATCCCGGCAACGCCTTTGTGATAGATTTTCACGAAAGTTTGCAAAAAACAATGGTGTTACGCGAAGGGTCTGAAATAACGAACATTGTATTGTCTGACGTAAATGGCACGCAAATCAGTCTTGAATCGTTGCGTGGTAAAGTTGTGCTTGTTGATTTCTGGGCAAGTTGGTGTCGTCCGTGTCGTATGGAGATTCCGAATTTCAAAAAAATGTATGACACGTATCATCAGGCGGGTTTTGAAATTTATTCTGTTTCGGTCGACAATGATGTTATGGCTTGGAAACGTGCGCTGGGACAAGAGAAGATGCCGTGGCCGAATGTCCGCGATGACCAAAAAGTGTATAGCACTTTATTCAATGTGGCTTCCATTCCGTTCACAATTCTGATTGACAAAGAAGGAAAAATCGTTGCCAAAGGTCTTCGTGGACCAGATTTGAGCGATGCAATTAATAAGGCGTTGAGCAAGTAACATTGTTTCTGTTGTGCCATAGATTTGCTTATAACTCCATAAGATTGAGGTATTTGTGTCCTATTCTTTTTTTTGATGGAGCAATTGAAAAAATGCAAAGCAATTGCTAATAACTTGTGCAATTCTTTTGTAAAAATGCTCTAAAAAATACGAGAGCTTCACTAACTTTGGGGGCGTTTAAAGTGGTCTTTTAATCAAGCATTCAAATGAAGAGAATACTCGCTTCCCTTGTTGTAGCATGTTGCTGTTTGATGGCATTCGCCCAAAATGCGAAGCTGTCACGTGAGGAATATATTCAGAAATATGCCCAACTTGCCGTTATGGAAATGCAAAGAACGGGTATTCCTGCAAGCATCACCTTGGCTCAGGCGTGCCTGGAGTCAAGCAATGGCAATAGCGACTTGGCAATCGCGTCGAACAATCATTTTGGCATAAAATGTCACAGTAGTTGGCAAGGCAAACGCATTTATCACGACGATGATGCCAAAGGAGAATGTTTCCGTGTGTATAACGAAGTATATGATTCGTACATCGACCACTCGAATTTTCTTCGCAACGGACAACGATATGCGTTTTTGTTTGAATTTGACAAAAATGACTATGCTTCGTGGGCATACGGATTGAAACGTGCCGGATATGCCACAAATCCTGAATATCCCAAATTGTTGATAAAAATCATCGAGGATTTTCAATTGCAAAAATACGACACGATGACGCCCGAACAGTTCAAGGAAAAATCAAAGAAAGAGAAAGAACCCGAAGAACTTGTCGTAAAAGGAGACGCACCAAAGTCAACTATTGCTCCGCCAACGCCGTGGACCAACGAGCCGATTGCCACGAAACACAATACCAAAGTGTACAAGAACAACGGAAAAAAATTCGTGATTTTGCAGAAAAACGAGACAATTTTCCAGATTTCACGACGTTTTGGAATACCAATGTGGAAATTGTATGCTTGCAACGATTTCAAGGCTGGGCAGGATTTGAAGGAAGGCACGATGGTTTACATAGAACAAAAATCCATGCGTGCCGACAGCAAATATATGACGCATACTGTTCGTGCCGGTGAGACGTTCTATACCATTTCGCAATTGTACGGAATGCAGGCAAATCGCTTGGCAAAAATCAACAAAGCCGATGTTGACAATACTTTGGAAGAGGGGACAAATATTTATGTGAGGAAATATGTATTTAAAACGGAATAATTTTATTTTTGTTCGGAGTCAAAAATCAATATAATGAGTGCAGATAAAAAAATCAAATCAGCGTTAATTTCAGTCTATCACAAGGACGGCTTGGATAGCATCGTACTGAAATTGAAAGAATTAGGTATAACGTTTTATTCAACGGGAGGAACGCAGACGTTCTTGGAAAGTTTGGGATGTACGGTTACCCCAGTTGAGAGTTTAACTTCATATCCGTCAATTCTCGGTGGTCGTGTGAAAACTCTTCATCCGAAAGTTTTCGGAGGAATTTTGGCTCGTCGCGACAACGAGGGCGACAAGGCACAAATGGCTCAATACCAAATCCCAGAAATTGACTTGGTGATTGTTGACTTGTATCCATTTGAACAAACGGTTGCTTCGGGTGCGGCAGAACAAGACATTATCGAAAAAATCGACATCGGCGGAATTTCTTTGATTCGTGCTGCGGCAAAGAATTTCAAGGATGTGATTATTGTTGCTTCAAAACAACAATATGGCAAACTCGATGCTTTGTTGGCTGAAAAACAAGGCGTTAGTTCAATTGAAGATAGAAAAAGTTTTGCATGTGACGCATTCAACGTTTCTTCGCACTACGATTCGGCTATTTTCAACTATTTCAATCAAGGAAACGAAGGTTCTGAGAAAATCAGCTTGACCAACGGTAAGGTTCTTCGTTACGGCGAAAACCCTCATCAAAAGGCAGTGTTCTATCAATTTGCAAACACAAAATTGGAACATACGTTGGCAAATTCTCCTTGTTTGCAAGGAAAGGAGATTTCGTACAACAACATGCTTGATGCCGACGCTGCTTGGAAATCGGCGAGCGATGCTTACAATTCGGTGGAAAACGTTCCGAACAAAGTGGCAGTTTCTGTCGTAAAGCACTTGAATCCTTGCGGATTGGCAGTGGCAAGCACTCCGATGCGTGCGTTGGAATTGGCTTGGGCTGGTGACCCAGTGAGCGCATACGGCGGTATTGTTTGCTTCACAAGCGAAGTAGATGCCGAAATCGCAAATTGGTTCACGGGCAAATTTATCGAAATTATGATTGCACCTTCTTATACCGACGAGGCAAAAGAAATTTTGGCAAAGAAGAAAAATCTTCGTGTTCTTGTTACTCCGGTAAAACCTGCAATCACGGGCGAAAAATTGTATCGTTCGGTAAACGGTGGTCTTTTGGTACAAGATGAAGACGAAGGTATGGATACTGAATATAAGCCAGTTACAGGCAAAACATTCAACGAAAAGCAATTGGATTTGGCTAAATTCGGAACGCAGGCTTGCAAATACTTGAAGAGCAACTCTATGTCGCTTGTTTCACAAGCAGAAGACGGCTCTTATTGGTTGACAGGTGCGGGAATGGGTCAGCCAAACCGTATCGATAGTTTGCAACGATTGACAATCCCACGTTTCAACTTGAAACAAGGATGTAAAATCGAGGATTCTGTATTGATTTCCGACGCATTCTTCCCATTCAAGGACAGTGTGGAAGCATGCAACGAATTTGGTATAAAATACATCGTTCAGCCAGGCGGAAGCATTCGCGACGAGGAAGTTATCGACGCATGCAACGAATTTGGCATAGCAATGGTGTTCACAGGTAGAAGACATTTTAAACATTAATAGATAAAATTTAAGGAAATGGGACTTTTTTCGTTTCTCTCACAAGAGATAGCAATAGATTTAGGAACAGCGAACACCATCATCATACAAGATGACAAGGTTGTTGTTGACGAACCGAGTGTTGTTGCATTAGACGCACATACATCGGAAACGGTGGCGATTGGAAATCAGGCACGTCCGATGATGGGACGTGTTCACCCTGGCATTCGAGTTGTTCGTCCGATGAAAGACGGTGTGATTGCCGACTTTAAGTGTGCGGAGATTATGATTCGCGAAATGATTAAGATGATGGAAAAGAAAAATCACTTCTTCTCTCCGTCGTTGAAAATCGTGGTTTGTATTCCTTCGGGCTGTACTGAAGTTGAGCTTCGTGCCGTTCGCGACTCTGCTGAAAACGCTGGTGGTCGTGAGGTTTACATGATTCATGAACCGATGGCTGCCGCTATTGGTATTGGCTTGGATGTGGAAGCCGCACAAGGAAATATGATTGTTGACATAGGTGGTGGTACTACTGAAATCGCTGTGATTGCGTTGGGTGGTATTGTGTGCGACAAGTCAATCAAAGTTGCCGGTGACGTGTTTACTTCAAAGATTCAGGAATTTATTCGTTCAGAGTTCAATATTAAGATTGGAGAAAGAACTGCCGAAGAAATCAAGATGAGCGTTGGTGCCGCAATTCCTGATTTGGTAAATCCACCTTCGGAATATACCGTTTGTGGTCCTCACATGGTGAATGCGATTCCGTGCGAGCAAGTGATCACTCACGCTGCTATTGCCGCTTGCTTAGACGAACCATTGACACAAATTGAAAATGCCGTACAGTCGGCATTGGAAAATACACCGCCAGAATTGTATTCCGATATTGTAAGCAACGGTATTTGGTTGACAGGTGGTGGCGCTTTGTTGCGTGGTTTGGCAGAAAGACTTCAACGCAGAACAGGTATTCGTTTCAAAGTTGCCGAAGATCCGCTACATTCTGTGGCTCATGGTACAGGTATCGCTTTGAAGAACATTGACAAATTCCAGTTCTTGATTCGTTAATGACTTATACTGATGAAGAATCTATTTGCGTTTATAGACAAGCATAGTTTTTTGTTGCTTTTTTTATTGTTGCAGATAGTTTCTTTCATCTTTATTGTCAATTTCAACGAACCGCAGAAAAGTCGTTTCGGTGCTGTTTCTACGGCATTTCAAGGTCGTATTTATTCTGTAACGCAAAAAATCACCCGTTACTTTAATTTGGTTGAGGCGAACGAGCGTCTTGTCGAAGAAAACCGACGATTGTACGAGAATCAGCTTTTCTCGCAATATGATCACACCATTCGGAGTAAAGTTGTGAGTGATGAGGTTTTGGCGCAACAATACGAGTACATTACGGCTGTGGTGCTCAACAATTCCACGAACAAAGTCAAGAATTACATTACCATAAACAAAGGTCGCAAGCATGGCATACAAAAAAATATGTCGGTGATTTGCCCGTCGGGAATTGTGGGTGTTGTTGTCCGTTCTTCCGAAAATTTTTCGTTGGTAATGACGGTGCTTAATCCACAGTTCAAAGTCAGCACCAAGTTTAAGGATTCGGGATTTTACGGTTCCCTGATGTGGCATGGTGGTGATTATGAAACTGCCTCGCTGGAGGAAATTCCGTTGCACGCCATCATCAACATTGGCGACACGTTGGTGACGAATTCTTATTCGAATATGTTCCCTAGTGGAATTATGGTTGGAACGGTGGAGTCGTTTTATCAGAAAGACAATTTCTTTTCGGCCGATGTGTTGTTGTCAACCGACTTCAAACGCTTGGATTATGTATATGTGGTAAAAGATTTGTTTAAGAAAGAACGGGAAAATTTAGAATCGGGCATATAAATGGAAAGAATCACTCGATATATTATAGTGTTCATTGTACTTGAATTGTTGCAAATTCTGGTATTCAACAATGTGTCGGCTATTGGTCAGATTGCTCCATATTTATATGTAGGTTTTATTTTAGTATTGCCAGTATCATTTCCCAAAACCTTATTGTTGCTTTTGGCGTTTCTTTCGGGATTTTTGATTGATTTGTCAATCAATTCCTTGGGTGTACACGCGAGTGCTACTGTTATGATGGCTTTTGCGCGACCTACAATTTTGACGTGGTTGTCTCCTCGTGTGGGATATGAATCGAACAATGTCCCCATTTTACGATATTTTGGACTTGCATGGGTGTTGAAATACACGTCGGTGTGCGTGGCGATTCACCACATAATGCTTTATTTTTGTTTTACATTCACGTTTGACGATATGGGATTTATGTTCATACGAATGTTGATTAACGTATTTCTCACCGTGCTTGTTATAATTGTCACCGAATATTTTGTAATAAAACGTTAGTATGAATGATTCTAACCGAAGATTACTGTTATCTGTTATGGTAGTGTTAGTTGCGCTGCTATATGTTTGTCGGTTATTTTACATTCAAGTGATTGACGATAGTTACAAATTGGATGCCACCAACAACAGCCGTCGTTACGAGGTACAACACCCTGCTCGCGGATTGATTTACGACAGAAACGGGAAATTGATTGTGGCCAACGAAGCCGCATACGATTTGATGGTGGTGACGGGACAAATCAAGAATTTGGACACCTTGGCATTGCTGTCAATTATAAATGTGAGCAAAGAAGTTTTTGTGGCAGAATTGCGTAAGGCACAAAAGAACAGGTATCGTCCGTATCCCATCATTCGGCAAATTAGTGCCGAGACATACGCACGTTTGCAGGAGCAACTTTTTAATTTCCCTGGATTTTATGTGCAAACTCGTACTGTGCGAAACTATCCCTATCGTTGTGGGGCTTTGGCTTTGGGGTATATCAGCGAAGTTGGGAAAGACGAGATAGCGGCAGATCCGTATTATGAGCAAGGCGACTATATCGGAAAAATCGGCATTGAAAAACGATATGAATCGTATTTAAGAGGAGTGAAAGGTGGAAAATACTATCAAGTTGATGTGAAAGGTCGTGTGAAGGGTTCTTTGGAAGATGGGAAATATGATAAGACTGTTACCTTGGGGAAAAACATCACAACTACGTTAGATATTGACTTACAGCAGTATGGTGAGAAATTGATGCAAAATAAAAAGGGTAGTATTGTTGCCATAGACCCGAAAACAGGTGAGATTTTAGCCATCGTTTCTTCTCCGACCTTTGACCCGAACACTATGGTTGGTCGTCTGGTAAGCGAGAATTACAACAAACTTGTTCGTGACCCGCTTAAACCACTTTATAACAGACCAATACAAGGCGTATATCCTCCTGGCTCAACGTTCAAGACGGTAAATGCACTGATTGGCTTGCAGGAAGGGATTGTGACACAAAATACCATCTATGGTTGCCAAGCAGGATATTATTCTGGCGGATTACACGTTGGTTGCCACAATCACGTGTCACCCATCAATTTGATAGAGTCGATAAAAATGTCGTGTAACGCATACTATTGCAACGAATTTCGTGCTATTATCGATGCTTCGAAATATGGCTCAGCCCGTGAAGGTTTCCTTACATGGCAGTCGTATATCAAATCGTTTGGCTTGGGTAAACCGTTGGGAATTGACTTGCCAAGCGAGAAAAGCGGCAATATTCCCCGTGCGGAATCGTATGACAAAACTTACGGAAAAAATCGTTGGAACTCGTTAACGATAGTGTCGTTGGCGATAGGTCAGGGAGAAATAACGGAAACACCGCTACAAATGGCTAATATCGCTGCAACTATTGCAAATAAAGGTTATTATTATACTCCACATCTTGTGAAAGAGATTGCCGATACCGTGTTTGACAATAGTTTTATTCAACGGCACGAGTTGCCTATAGCAAAGAAATATTTTGACATTGTTACCGAAGGAATGTATCAGGTTGTGAACGGTGGAGCGGGAGCAACGGCGTGGTGGTTGGCGATAAAGGGGTTGGATATTTGTGGAAAAACGGGTACGGCTCAGAACCCACACGGCGAGGACCACTCCATGTTTATGGCGTTTGCACCACGAAACAATCCTAAGATTGCAATTGCTGTTTGTGTTGAGAATGGTGGCTTCGGGGCTACTTTGGCGGCTCCTATGGCAACGTTGATGATAGAGAAATATTTGACAGATACGATTACTAATGCTTGGAGAGAACAACAAGTTCTTGAAAAGTCCATAACATATAAAAACTAATGGCACAACAGGAAGGAAGCATATTTCGTAAACTTGATTGGCAAATAGTCCTTATCTATTTGTTCCTTGTCCTTGCCGGTTGGGCAAATATATACTCTGCGGTATATGACGAATCAATGTCTTCTATTTTAGACACAAGTCAGAAATACGGGAAACAGTTTATCTGGATTTTAGCAGCTTTCTTTATTGCCGTTTCCATTCTAATTATCGATAGTAAGGTTTATTCTTCTTTGGCATACTTTTTCTACGGAGTAGTTATTGTCTTGCTCGTCGCGGTTTATTTGTTCGCTCCTGAGATTAAAGGTGCTCGTTCGTGGGTTGACTTTGGATGGGTTAGATTACAACCATCGGAGTTTGCAAAACTGACGACAAGTCTTGTCATCGCAAGGCTTCTGGGAGAATTTGGGGTAAAAATCACACGATTTTCTGACGCGTTACGTGTATTTATCATAATGATTCTTCCTATCGCGTTGATTGTGTTGCAAGGCGATGCGGGTTCGGCTCTCGTGTTTTTGTCGTTTTTCTTTGTGTTTTATCGTGAAGGAATGCCGTTGAGCATATTACTTATAGGATTTGGACTGATTCTGGTATTCTCGTTGTCAATTGTGTGGGGGAGTGATACAATTTCTATTGTTTCAATTTCTTTAAGTTTATTGGTTTTTTATGTGTATGGGTTACAAAAGAAGCAAAAGTTCCCTCTCTGGGTACATTTATTGGTTACTCTTGCTTTTGTTGTGCCTATTGGCGCCTATTATCTTTTAAAACTTGAGATACCAACAATCATAGTGTTCTTATTTTGTTTTGCAATATTGCTTGTGCCTACGTCTATTTATGTGTATAAAAAGCGGCGATATACATTGTTATTGCTATTTGGGCTTTGTTTGGGTGCCGTGCTTGTATCACAATCCGTAGGATATGTATTTACGAATGTTCTGGAAGAACACCAGCAAAAACGTATTAATGTGCTTTTCGGTCTCGAATCCGACCCACGAGGGAGCGAATTTAATGTGATTCAGTCAAAAATTGCCATTGGCTCTGGTGATTTGACAGGGAAGGGCTTTTTGGCAGGAACGCAGACGAAGAACGATTTTGTGCCAGAACAAAGCACCGACTTCATTTTCTGTACAATAGGGGAAGAATGGGGTTTTATGGGTGCTGTTTTCATAATTGGTTTGTTTGTGTGGTTGATAATTCGTATTATGTATGATGCGGAAAAGCAACGTTCTAATTTTAGTAGAATATATGGATATTGTGTTGCTTGTATATTGTTTTTCCATTTTACTATCAATATAGGAATGACTATTGGGCTTATGCCTGTAATTGGTATCCCTTTGCCGTTTTTTAGTTATGGTGGTTCATCGTTGTGGGGCTTTACTATCTTGTTGTTTATATTTGTTAAGTTAGACGCATGTAGAGATGAAAAGATACAGTAATTTTTTTCATTCAAAAGGAATAGAAATCTGACTTTCTTTGTTGCACATCTTAAAAAAAGACTATTTTTGCGATGAATTTTAACCAATAAATAATACATCATGATTAACAAAGTTATTTTAATCGGAAATGTTGGTGCTGATCCTGAAGTGCGATACATCAAGGAAGACCAACCAGTAGCTCACCTTAGTTTAGCAACCACGGAACGTGGTTTCAAACGTCAAGACGGAACGGAAGTTCCAGAACGTACCGACTGGCACAGATTGACGGTTTGGGGACGGACTGCTAAATTTTGCGAAAGCTATGTGAAAAAGGGCGACCAATTGTATGTGGAAGGCAAAATCCGTTATTCTCAGTATCAAGACAAGAATAATGAGACTCGCTATTCTACTGAAATTGTCGTAGATGAATTGCGTAAATTAGGTAGAAAATCTGACGGTGACGGATTATTGAACCAGCCAGAACAACAGACGGCTTCTGCCGAGACGGCGGCAAGCGTTGTGGCTGAGAGTCAGGAAACGTACTCGGCACAAGATATTCCAAATGATTTACCATTTTAAGTAATGTATAATCGCATATTCTTCGGAGTATGCGATTATTTTTAAATGAAGAGCGTGAAGAAACTATTTTTTTTCTTGGTGATTATTGGCTGTTTGCAGGCGTGTGAGGAACGAGAAATCAAGGTTCCCAAGCAACGGGGCTATTTCCGTATCGACTTGCCTGAACGAAATTATACACAGTTTAAGCAGTCAGATTTCCCGTATTCGTTTAACATTCCTTCGTATTCCAAAGTAGAAAAGGATACCGATGTGGGTGCTGAACCATATTGGATAAATGTGAATTTCCCGACGATGAAAGCAACCGTTCACCTGAGTTATCACAAATTGCATAATAATTTGGACGAAGTGGTTGAGGATGCTCATCATTTGGCGTTCAAGCACGAAGTTCGTGCCGATGCAATCAACACAAAGGAATTTCACTATGACGAGAAAAATGTTCACGGATTGCTATTCGATATAAAAGGCGATGCGGCTTCCGTCTTGCAGTTTTGCGTAACTGACAGCACAAAGAATTTTGTACGTGGCGCGTTGTATTTCAACGTCCCTCCCAACAAGGATTCTCTTGCTCCAGTGGTTACGTTTATCCGTGAAGATATTATTGAAATGATTAGCTCGTTTGAGTGGCAAAAATAGACTGATACAAAGAATTATGGCAAAGATATTGGTTACTGGCGGTCTTGGATACATCGGTTCTCATACGGTTGTGGAACTGATACAATCTGGTTACGAAGTAGTGATTGTTGACAACCTTTCAAATTCGGAACAAACCGTGCTTGATGGTATAGAAGCAATTACAGGCGTTCGTCCTGTTTTTGAGCAATTGGATATTTGTGATGAGAATGCGTTTCAGGCATGCCTGACAAAACATCCTCATATAGATGCGGTGATTCATTTTGCCGCATATAAGGCCGTGGGCGAGTCAGTAGAAAAATCTCTTGACTATTATAGAAACAATGTTTTCGGATTGATTCAACTGCTTACATTGATGCGAAAAAATACTATTCCCAATATCATTTTCTCTTCATCATGCACGGTATATGGTCAACCCGATAAACTTCCCATTGACGAGTCCGCTCCTCGAAAACCTGCAACTTCGCCGTATGGTAACACTAAACAAATGTGCGAGGATATTATTCACGATGCGGTTGTTTCGTATCACGATATAAAGGCTATCTTGCTCCGTTATTTCAATCCTATTGGGGCTCATCCGTCTGCCAAAATTGGCGAATTGCCCAAAGGAGTGCCAAATAACTTAGTACCGTTTGTCACGCAGACAGCCGCTGGTATTCGTAAGGAATTGTCGGTGTTTGGTGACGATTATAACACACCCGATGGTTCCGCCATTCGCGACTATATTTATGTGGTAGATTTGGCTAAAGCACACGTAAAAGCGATGCAACGACTTCTTTCGGGTGAGAATAAAGCCGAGGTTGAGGTGTTCAATTTAGGAACGGGGAAAGGCGTTTCGGTGTTGGAGTTAGTAAAAACTTTTATGGAAGCCACTGGCGTAAATCTGCCTTATAAAATCGTTGGCCGTCGTTCTGGTGATACCGAACAAGTGTGGGCCGACAATACTCTTGCCGAAAAGGAACTTGGCTGGACGGCAAAGACACCCCTTGATGAAGTTCTTCGTTCTGCGTGGAATTGGGAAAAACAAGTAAGAGGATTATAAGTTAGGAGAAATTCAAATTCTTTTTATGACAATTTCAATGATTGTCGTTTTTAGTGTTCCTTTCTCACAACTTTTTGTATTGCGGTAATTCCGCTCACCTTCCCTACCGTCAATGCGCCAATTGAAACGCCGTCGCGGACAACCGACGAAATGAGCAGCGGATAGTCGCGGGTGATGGTTGAGAGAGTAATCACATCGTTTTCTTTCAATTTCGCGTTGATTGATTCCAGTACCTTGCATTGCATATTTCCGAGATATTCAATCGTGACTTTTCTCATCGGTTCGTAGCAAAATTCATAGCAGTCACCAATACTTAAGGTATGGATGGCAAGTTCCTCAATATTGACAAATTCGCTACTTTCGCTCTTGTTGGTAAGCAAGTCGAGATATTCGTCCCAATTTTTGTAGCCAAGATAATGTGACAGCACGTCAAGTGTGTACATTCGTGGTTCGGTGTTGGGTACAAAACCGAAAAAACGTTTGAGCGTCGAGGCGCTTATCGTTTCGCCACATTGTTTAAAAATATCTATTGCCAACGCCTCACAGTCGAGAGGATAACGAATTTCACGACCAAGTTTCTGTTCTATCTCCGCCTTTATGTGTTTTGAAACCATACAATTTTGATTTTTTTCACAAAGATAGAAATTTATTTTTCCACATTTTGAAATGAACGAAATGAACGGAATGAATTGAGTGATTATCCCCAAAATTATCTGTATTCTTCTCAAAAAAACTAGTCTTATTTAAATATGCATTTCCCTTTTTTTGAGATTTCCATATTTGCTCCTGAAATAGAAGTTGTAACTGATTAGAATAAAACATTAAAGAATCCATGTACATTTGTCTTTCTGCCTCCATCAAAGAGTCAAATGTTTCAACTGTAATCTGTTTTGCATCTAAACTTTCTTGATTTATTTTCATATTTTCTTCATATTTTTTATTCAACCGTTCTTGATGTCTTTTATACGTTGCAGAAGCGTCAGCAATTACCAAGGAATCTTCATTCTCGTAATGTGACTTTAATTCGTTTATTGACGAACCCAAAGGCGGCTCAGAAGAACTTTGATTTTCGATTGTTGAAGAAAACTTTTTTGAGCTTGATTTTGTCGTGGTTTGTTCGGCTGAAAATGCTTTATTTTGTATGGGACTTTTATTAATTGAATCTACAACTTGCTGTTTCTCAACAACAACGGTGTCGTGAGTAACCTGCGACATCTCATTTTTTTCTTCTTTACGAAGCATAATTAAAATGAATCCGACAACGACAAGCACAACAAAAAGAATCGCAAAAATCCAAACTTTTCGTTGTGGTTTCTGCAATAATGCCAACGCTTCATCGGCGGTGATTCGTGCGTTTGCATTTTCCTCTAACGCCGACTTTATAATTTGCCGTTGCCGCTTCGAGAGCGAAAGTTTTTTTGCCTCAGCTAATTCCTGCATAGTTTTGGCGAACGCATACATATCGGTTTTGCCAGTAATGTCGTCGGTTCGTTCCGAGAACTCGGGAGCCACATATTTTTTCGACGTTCCTAATGTTTTCTCGTTACTACTGGTGATAGCAAAACCAAAGTCAATCAGTTTTGCTATATGTTCCTTATGCGTTACAATAATATTTTCGGGCTTAATGTCGAGATGGTAGATTTGTCTTCGATGCAAGTATGCAAGAGCCGAAAGGATAGAAGAGAAAATTGAATCAAAATCCCGCTGTGTTACTGGAGTTTCGCCATCTATCACTTCACGCAAGGTAAAACCGTCAATGTACTCCATAACCAAGCGTGGAACGCCGTTTTCGTATTCTTTTTTGTCAATATAACGGACAATGTTCGGATGGTCGAGCTGATAACCGATTTCAAATTCCTGATTAATTGACTGGCGATGTTTGGCATCGAACGCAAATTCGGGGGCAATTTCCTTTGAAACCTGCCATTTCCCAAATGTTCTGAATTTCTTGACAATAGTGTTCTTCGAGGTATAGAGTACAATCTCGTCAGCCGCTGGCGACACTATTTTTTCGTTTTCAAACTCAGAACTGATTACCATAAAAAGAGAACATATTTCTTTTCACAAAAATAACACGATTTGCTATTCAAACAAATCCAAAAGATTCATTTGAAAGAACATTTCAAGCGGTATGCCGTTTGTTCCGACAATGTATGCATGTTTTGGAGCAAATCTATTTTCAAAGGTGTTCAAGCCCAAATTGTAGCCTCTACGACCACTTTTGACTTCTAATGCGACGGTTTCCCCTTGATATTGAAGTATGAAATCCACCTCCTCGTTCCGCTCTCGCCAATAAAAAATTTTGCACCCCAAATCCTCGGATTGTGTCAAAAGATATCCACCAACAGCCGATTCTACCCAGCGTCCCCAAACTTCCAAATCAACACGGTCTTTTTCTAAGGTTTTCCCTCTATATGCCGTTAGCAAAGCGTTGTTATATACCACAAATTTGGGTACTGATCGATATTTTCGTGCATCATCGTTCGCATATTTCTGCAATCCTGCCAATAAATTACATTGATTCAAAATCTCAATATATGACGCCAAAGTCGTAACATTCCCCGCATCCTGAAGTTGTCCTAACAGTTTGGTCAGAGAAAGCATTTCGTCCGAATAGGAACAGCCCAAATCAAACAATTGCCTCATAAGTACTGGTTTGTAGATGTTCGACGTCATAATCACATCCTTCTCAATGGCAGGCGAAACGAGCGAATCTTTAATATATTTTTTCCATCTCAGAAGATTCTCTTTGAAACGTGCCGCACCGGGGTAGCCACCAAAATAAATCCAGTCTTCAAGACTATAACCAAACGCATCGTGCATCTCTTTGTACGTCCAATGCCCCATGCGAATCAATTCAAAACGCCCCGCCAAGGATTCTGTCAATCCCTTCCGAATCAATAAGCGCGAAGAACCTAACAAAACAACTTTCAAGTTCAACTTGTTTTTTGTGTCATCGTCCCACTCTTTTTTTACCACTTCGCTCCAGTTCTCTAATTTCTGGATTTCATCAATGACAAGAATTGCCTCCGACCGATTTTCCATCCTCATTTGCAAGCGAACCGACTCCCATGTCCTATGAATCCATTTCGAATCCTTTGCTTCAATGCCATCGGCGTTGTATGAATAGGTAGGAACTGCAATGTCTTGCATTACTTGGTTCACAATTGTTGATTTCCCGACCTGCCGAGGACCAACAATTACTTGTATGAAACCACGAGGTTCCGTCAGACGTTGTTCTATCTCCTTATACTGTATTCTACGATACTCTGCCATAACGATATTCTACTAAGAATGCGAATCAAAATGTTCAAAATGATAACGCAAAATGTTCAATTCAGCATTACAAAATGTTCAAATCTCCACTACAAAATGTTCAAATCTCATTGCAAATATACAAGATTTTCCAAAACAGCAAGAGAATCTCAATAAATTGAAAGAAAAAAGCAAGCACCGTTCTAAATGAACGAAATGAACTAAAAGAACTAAATGGTCTTTGGGTTTACGGATAATTCACTATATTATTGCAATATGGAAATTCTACAGGGAAATAGAAGAAAAGAACTCGGAGGGCTTGACGCTGAAATAGTTGCAAATTGCCTTGAGGGTGCTTACGGAAATGTTGGTCTTACCACGTTCTATTCTCCCGATGTGGATGTTAGTGTCGTTATAAAAAACTTCTTGCGTTATGCCACGGGAAACTCGCATTTGCTTGATGCCACAAGCAATTTGTTTCAATAATTCCTCATCCGTGATTTGTGCAGAACCTTTAGCCATATTTGCACAAATTGAACATTTTATCCAAAATTTCACAATGACATATTTGTCATTTCAGCAAAATTGTTTTAGATTTGTGGGAAATATTTTCATTATGAAAATAATAATTTACAGGAGTATGCCGAAAATCCTTCAAAGAGTAGGCACAATTTAAATTTTTAATGTTATGAAGTCTTACAAAAAAGCAACGTTGGTTGCAAAGAATGCAAGAAACGGTTCTTACGCAGCAGGATGTCCAGTTCACACACCTCCTGCAGGAGATACTCCTAATGCATGTAGGTCGTGCGAGGTTGCAAATTAAATGATCTTATGAGACCGCCTTATAGGCGGTCTCTTTTTAAAATTTATTTGTCAAATCATTTAAATTAAATAATTATGATTTCAGGTACACAACAAAGAAGTGCTGCAAAAGCAAGAATAGTAACAGTAAAATACGATCGTTTACAACTTCCCAATGGAGAATATGTAGAGGGATCTTTTGACAAAATAGAATATACAGACGAAGGTAATGATATTTTCAATGTAACGCACAAAGGAATAACTCAAAAAATGAAATTAGTTGATAATAATTTGATTAAGATACCATAAACAAACATTAAAAGATATGAAAGATTTCTCAAATTTTCACTTTTTGGATAACGAAACTGACGAAGTTAAAAATACGATTAATGACATATGGGGAAGCATTGAAAATCTCTATAAAGAACTATATAGGATAGCTTCCAAGGTTAAACAACCTGAATATAATCCTAATAGCGATTTATCAATAATACGTGAAAACTATGAAGAGACAGGTGCTAATAGCAATTTTGATGACCTCTATGATGAGATAAGTGCAATCGTAGATAATGAGGTTTTGTCTGAAAATAAAGATCAGTTATTTTAAATCAAAAGATAATCTTGACTATGTTACTTCGTCAAACTAAAAACACATTTATCCGTTGTACCGATGATTACGGATATATAACCAACCAACTGCTTCGTCACGATAGAACTTACGACGAATATGGTGCCGATTTATTAAAACAAATTTCCCGTGAACCGCATTCAATTGACGACATTGTTGACAGACTGATGACGGTTTACAAAGATGTGGACAGAGACACGCTCTACAACGATTTTATGGAATTTGCCACCG
>JAEEGG010010574.1_pt1 | contig 20352 bp, 12 predicted proteins | sample 9134161 | NCBI WGS metagenome assembly JAEEGG01 (sample SAMN16246543, study PRJNA631951) | gut metagenome | biome: gut microbiome; feature: rumen; material: CR-attached | host: Bos | place: Iran: Karaj | collected 2018-10 | reverse complement strand
TCCGCTTCGACTTCAGCCACTTCAACGCGATGACCGCCGAAGAAATCCAGAAGGTGGAAGACATCGTGAACGCGAAGGTGATGGAATGCTTGCCGGTCAACACCCAGGTGATGGGGGTTGATGAAGCTAAGGCTAGCGGTGCTATGGCTCTGTTCGGCGAAAAGTATGGCGACGAAGTCCGCGTCGTGAAGATGGGCTGCGCAAACGAAGAATTCTCCAAGGAACTCTGCGGTGGCTTGCACGTGCAGAACACCGGTAACATCGGCCTCGTGAAGATTATCTCTGAATCTAGCGTGTCCGCTGGCGTGCGCCGTATCGAAGCGGTCTCTGGCCGTGGCGCCTTGAGCCTCCTCCGCGCTGGTACGCAGATTCTTACGGCTCTCCGCGAACAGCTCCGCTGCAAGGACGCCGAAGTTCTCGATCGCATTCAGCAGTCTTTCGCCAAGACGCAGAACCTCGAAAAGAGCCTGCAGTCTGTGAAGCTCGAACTTGCGACCCTCGCTGCTGCCGAACTTTTGAACGGCGGCATCAACGTGATGGGCGTGAACCTCTACGTTCGCGAACTCGCTTTGCCGGACGAAAAGTACAAGAACTTGCTGGACGGCGTTCAGAACAAGCTCGATACCGATAGCGTCGCCGTGATTGCGAACAAGGACAACGGTTCCGGTAGCATCGCCGTGATGGTGGGCAAAAACGTTCAGGCCAAGGGCATCAAGGCCGGCGACCTCGTCAAGGATCTCGCCGCTGCTTGCGGTGGACGCGGCGGTGGACGCCCCGACCGCGCTCAGGCCGGCACCAAGGAAGTCGAAAAGATTGCCGGTGCTATCGCCAACGCCAACAATTGGATTAGAGCTAAACTGACCGCTCAGCCCTAAGTTCAGAGAAGAACTTGTGATTGGGCTTCGCTCTCGCCACCACGACTTGTTAATACAAGTCGTTTGTGGCTCACGAAACTCGGCGCTTAGTTAGACGAAAGAACGCCGCGTTGCGGCTACAGACGACAAATGCATAAGGCGAATGTTGTAGGGCTGCTTGCAGACCTATAACTGAGCCTAGCATTTGGTACTTGTACAGAGACGAAAGAATCTCAAAATTTTAAAGGCGTTCCTCGCATTTGTGCGGGGCGCCTTTTGCTTTTTTTTGTGTAGAAGTTTCTAAATTAGCACTTTAGCATTCGTTCTGTTAGGAGTTTCAACGATGGTCGATTTCCTGAACACTGTTGACAATGTTCTTTATTATCCCATATTGATTGTGGTCCTTGCGGCTGCGGGAATTTATTTCAGTATCCGCACGCGGTTCGTTCAAGTTCGGCTTTTTGTGGAGGCGATTCGTACGCTCGCTGAAAAACCTCAGGAAACGGGCGGCGTATCTTCGCTGGAGGCGTTGTTTGTTTCGACGGCATCCCGCGTGGGTACGGGAAACATCATTGGCGTATCTACCGCGATTTGTCTGGGCGGGCCGGGGGCTGCGTTCTGGATGTGGGTGCTTGCGATTATCGGTGCGTCTTCTGCGTTTGTCGAAAGTACGCTTGCGCAGGTCTATAAGCGTCGTGACCGTCACACCGGCGAATGTTATGGCGGGCCGGCGTACTATATCGAGACTGCGTTGCATAGCCGCTGGCTCGGTGTCGTTTTTGCGGTGTTCTTGATTTTGACATACGCATTCGGCTTTAATTTGCTTTGTTCGTACAATCTGCAATCGACGTTCGAGACCTACAGTTTCTACAATCCGTCGGTGACTCCTTGGATTATCGGCGTGATTCTTGCTTTGCTTGTGGGATTTTGCCTGTTCGGTGGCGGCAAGCGTATTGTAAAATTGACTAGCGTGCTGGTGCCATTTATGGGGCTTTTCTATGTATTCCTCGTATATATTATTTTGGTTGTAAATTACGACATGATTCCTTCGGTTATTGTGGCTATAATGCGAGATGCGTTTGACTTCGAGGCGATTGGCGGCGGTATCGCGGGCTCTTGCCTGATGTATGGCATCAAGCGCGGGCTTTATTCGAACGAGGCTGGCGTGGGGTCTGCTCCGAACGCGGCTGCTGCGGCCCATGTCTCGCATCCGGTAAAGCAAGGGCTTGCGCAGGTGATTTCGGTGTATATCGATACGCTTTTCCTCTGCACGGCGACGGCCATGATGTGTCTTGTTTCTGGCGTGCCGGGAACTGCGGAAAATGCCGGGGCGATGTACGTGCAGCAGGCGGTCTCGAAGACGTTTGATGCGGCTGGACCTATCTTTATCACGGTGGCGATGGCATTGTTCGCTTTCACGACGCTGCTTGGCAACCTTTTCTATGTGCATAATGCAATCGCCTTCATCAATAACAAGAAAATGCCGAGCAAAAAAGTGATGACGGTGATTCATATTGCGTGCTGCTTGGTGGTGCTTTTCGGCGCGGTGACGCCGATGGATGCCTGCTGGGCTTTGGCTGATATTACGATGGGCGGCATGGCGTTGATTAACTTGCCTGCATGCGTCATTTTGGGCAACGTCGCTTTCATGGCTCTTCGTGATTATGAACGCCAACGCAGGCGCGGGCGCAATCCGGCGTTTATTGCAAGGTATATCAAGCTGGACCCTCTAGGATTGGATTATTGGAGGCACAAGGAAAGAGACTCCAAAGTTTAGCTTTACTTTCCCTTCTTTGCTTTGCAGGGTAAAAATAAAATGTATAATTGCAGAAGAAGGAAAAAGGAATGGAGCCGCTTTTCAATCTAGAAAGCATTTATGTTGCAAACGTAATCGGGATTGTTCTGATTGGCGTTTTGATAGTATGCAATTTGTGGCGTTTCCAAAGTAAGAGCCGTGCCAACAGGAACCTGTTGTTGATGATGTTCCTTGCTTTGACCAGTTGCATTGCCGACCCGATTTCTTATACCATGAAGGGGGTGCCGGGCTTGTTCCCCAAGATAGCGGTCTATGCGGCGAGTACGTGGCTTTTTGCGGCGAATATGCTTGCGGTCAATTTTTGGGTGCGGTTCCTCGCGTACCATTTAAATGGAGGAATGTCACGGCGTTCTAGGATTGCCCTGAATTCGGTCGTCGTTGTCAGTCTTTTTTTGCTTGTTGTCAATTTATTTGAGCCGATAGTGTTCACTATTGACGAAAACAACCTTTATTCAAGAACTTATCTGTATTTTTATTACGTGGTGGTTGACTATATGCTGGTGATCAACAGCCTTGTGACTTACTTTAAGAGCAAAGCCAAGGGCGGGTTCCTCAAGTTTTTCCCGATTTGGGTCTATATTGTGCCAATTCTCATCGGGGGGGTGTTGCAATCGGTGTTTTACGGAATTTCTGTGATACCTACAAGTATCGCGATTTCGATTGCGGGCGTACTTGCTAGCCTTCAAAACGAGATGATTTATCAAGATCCTCTTACGGGTCTTTTCAACCGCTCTTATATGCATTACTTGCTAAAAAAGTACATCAAGATGCCGAAACTCAATATTACAGGAATCATGATTGACTTGAACGGGTTCAAGCATATAAACGATGAATTTGGACATGCAGTGGGTGATGAGGCTCTGCTGATTGCATCGCGTATTTTAAAATTGGCCGTTGGCGATGCCGGTTGCGTTATCCGTTATGCAGGGGATGAATTTATTATTTTACTTAATACGCAAGATGATGCAAAGGTGGAAAACTGTATTGCGAAGATTCGCCATCTTTTTGACAAATTTAATAATAACAAGTCGAAACCTTATATGTTGTCTGCGTCTATCGGGGCACATAAACTCGATATGAAAACCGAAAGTATTGATACTTTTATTAATATCATTGATGCCCGCATGTACGAAGACAAGAAGGTCTTTTACGCGACTCATGCTGGGATGGATCGCCGTATGCACTAGGGGAAGGTTGGAGGGCGTATGTTGTGATGCTCTCTTTTTCTATCTTTGGCACTATGAAATTTGAAGAACTTCCATTGGCAAATCCGTTGCAGCGAGCCGTTCGCGCTATTGGTTACGAAACTCCGACTCCGATTCAAGAACAATCTATTCCGAGCCTGCTCGAAGGCAAGGACTTGTTGGGGATAGCACAGACGGGTACTGGGAAGACTGCTGCGTTCGCTCTCCCGATTTTGCAGCGACTTTTGGATTCCGGAAAGTTCCGTTCGCCAAAGACGTGCCGTGCGTTGATTCTTTTGCCGACGCGAGAGCTTGCGATTCAGGTGGAAGATTGCTTTAAGGAATATGCGCAGTTCACGGCGATTTCGACGGCGTGCATATTTGGCGGTGTGGGCGATGGACCGCAAAAGAATAAATTAATTCGCGGTGTCGATGTGCTTGTGGCGACTCCGGGACGTTTGTTGGATTTGATTGGGCAAAAGGCAGTATCGCTCAAGAAACTGGAATTTTTCGTGCTTGACGAAGCGGACCGCATGCTCGACATGGGCTTTATCCATGATATCCGCAAGGTCGTGGCGATGCTTCCGCCGGATAGGCAGAATTTGTTCTTTAGCGCAACGATGCCCGATGAAATTTCGAAACTCGCTGCGACGATTCTGCGTCCGAACCCGGTGCGTGTGGAAGTCGCTCCGCAGAGCACGCCGATTGAACGCATCCGTCAGGAGCTGTACCGCATCGACAAGCGTCGCAAGGGGGCGCTCCTCAAGGAACTTTTGGCGGAACACCCTGAAATGAAAAAGGTGCTCGTGTTCTGCCGTACCAAGCATGGTGCAGATAAAATAGTGCGTGTGCTCGAAAAGGCGGGTGTCAAGTGCGCTGCGATTCACGGAAACAAGAGCCAGAATCGCCGCCAAGAAGCTCTTGGAAACTTTAAGTGTGAACAAATTCGAGTACTTGTCGCGACAGATATTGCGGCCCGCGGCATTGACGTGGATGATGTGAGCCATGTGTTCAATTACGATTTGCCGAATGAACATGAAACGTTCGTGCATCGCATTGGCCGTACAGCTCGTGCAGGGAAGGAGGGCGTTGCAATTTCGTTCTGCTCGCCGGACGAAGAATCCGATTTGCGCGGTATCGAAAAACTGACCCGCGTGAAAATTCCGGAAGGTGACCAGAGCATTTATGACAAATTGCCACCTCCGCAAAAAGAAACCGTCGAAAGCATGATGCGCAATTCTCGTGGTCGCATGTCCCGCGAAGAAGCTCAGGCACGTGCTGAAGAATCTCGTAAAAAACAAGGTAATCATGGAAATCGCGGAAAGCAGAATTCTGATAAAGTGATGAAGGATGGAACTGCGCAAAGTGCAAACACTGAAAATGTGCAGCTCCATGCGAATGAATCGCCCCGCAATCAAAAGCATGGTCATGGCAAACCGCATCCGCAAAATGCGCCGCGCAATCTTGAGCTGAATTCTCGCAATCCCGCTCAAAATGTTCCGACCGACAACTCCCCGAACCCGCAAAATGGTGGTCGCCATCATCGCCGCAACCGCCCCGGCTCCCGAGCCCGCCGCCGCATGCGCGAATCGCAAGGCCAACAGCAATAAATTATCGAAAACGTGCAACGCCCGCGCATCTTGTCATCCAGAGGGCATAAGCCCGAAGACAACCACAAAAGGCGAGAGTCGCAGTTCGTCATCCTCGACCGTTAGGGAGGGGATCCAGTGATGTTTTGATTTGCATCGTCATCATGGCCTTAGGTCCCTGAGCCTGCCGAAGGGCCGGGGCCGCCTTACACGGCACTAATCGCAGATACTGCACTCATTGCTGTCATCCCGGACTCCGTTCCGGGATCGGCATTCTCGTTTCTACAATACGTTTGTGTTGTGAAAATTGATTAAAATTTTTCAATAATTTCTAAAAACATCTAAAATTTTGTAAAAATTGATATTTTGTATTGTCAAACTATTGCTTTTTTAAATTTTTTGATGTATATTTGATTTCAAGAACGAAACGGACAAAAAGAGCCGAAACTCGTTTTAACACTCGGCCATGGAAAAATAGAGGCCGCAGTAAGGAGGAAAAATGAAAGAAATACTAGAATATACGAGCTATCGCCTGTATATTGCGGATTATTACGCCGACAAAAAGGCGAAATCTGCGTTTACTTGGCAAGAGTTCGCAAACGAAGCCGGTTTTTCGTCGCGTGTTTATCTGAAATACGTGAGCGAAGGCCGCTTTAACTTGAGCGATTCAGCGACCGCCCGCGTTGCTGATGCCATGCGCTTGGTCGATTACGAACGCGATTATTTTACTGAAATGGTCAAGTTCGATCATGCGAAAACAGATGATGAAAAGAAGGCCGCCTTTAACAATATGCTTGCCATTGCTGATGCGCACAAGGCGAAAATCTTGGAAGGCGATTCGTTCCGCTTTTTCGAAAGCTGGAAAAATCCTGTCATCCGTGAACTTGCACCATCAATGCCTGGCGCAAAACCGCTTGCTCTTGCTCATGCCTGCCGCCCAGAAATTACCGCTGCCGAAGTCAGCGATGTGCTGAACTTTTTGGTCAAGGGCGGTTTCCTTGAAAAGAACGACGAAGGCAATTACGTACAAACGGACAAATCCTTGACGACGGGCCGCATGGAAGTGACTCCGTTGGCTGTCCGCACGATGCACCGCCAAATGGGTGAACTCGCGCTTGATGCGATTGAGGGTGTGACTCAGGATAAACGAAATTTCTCCGGTGTCACATTCGGCATCACAAAAGAAGGCTACGACGAAATCGTGCAAGAAATTGCCGATTGCCGTAAAAGAGTTGTCGCGATTGCTCGAAAAAATGCCGCAACGGACGAAGTCTATCGTCTGAATATGCAGCTTTTCCCGCTGACGCAAAAACAGAATTTAAAAAAATAGAATGGGAGGAAACTATGAATTACTTGAATTTTAACAGAACATTTGTTCGCAAAATGGCGATGCTAACCGCTTTGGTGTTCGCAGCGTGCTCAGAAAATAATGACACTGTTGCCGGTGGCACTGTTGAAGAAACGGGTGTCTATGCCTTGGTGGGGCAGGTGGGTGATGTTTATCCTAAGTTGTTACGAATGGATGATGGTGGTACGGTGGAAGAATCTTCAAGGTTTGAAGGCTCTGTATTTGCTGCTAAAGGATCTGTTGTTACTGTTTATGAATTGGATTCTTTGACTTTTGATACAACGGGTCGTTTATTTGCCGATACTGTTGATAATGATGAAGGTCGATTTGCTTTTGATTCGCTTGCTCTAAATAGTCCGTATGTGTTGATTGAAAAGTGGGAACCCTATGATTCTGTTAGTGTGCGTTTGAACTCAGATGAAGAAAAGCTTGATACTACTGTTAAATATAGGACGTTTAAAACAATTGTTGATTTGCGAAAAAAACAGAGCGTGAGTGTAAACTCATTGACTAGTGCGAAAATTCCGCTTTTGATGAGCTATGTTGCTGAGGGAAAGGCGTTTGCTGAAGCGACAAAAATGGCTGAACGTAAGATTCTTGAAGACTTTGGCGTATATGAAGATCTTGGCGCATTTGAAACATTGAATGAGGAAAATTCAGATCTGCCTTATGTGAGTGCTTTGATGCAATATGATGATTTTAATCTTCGATTTTATCTTGAAAGAGAAGATAAATTTCTCTATTATGCTTCATCCAAAAATTTTGTCGGAAAGGGTAAACTGGTGGAGCAATATTATTTGAATTCTTTGAAAATGACGGATTATGAAGTTGGTTATTTGGCCAAACTAGATGGCTTGGGACTGTGTACGGAGACTCGTGAAAATGATGTGGGTAAGATAAATAGCCTAAACAATGGTTCATTTATTGATGTCGTGTGTCGCTCGGGTAAATGGACTATGGGATTTAAATCAATAGAACATGTAAATGGAAGGATGGTGGACAACCGCGATGGAAAAGAGTACAAGACGGTGACGTATAATTGGAGCGATGGCTCTCAGACTTGGATGGCTGAAAATCTTGATTTTACGGGTGTTGACGGCGTATCTTGTATGCAACGATTTGTTGAAACGGACTGCGAAGCGTTTGGACGTGAGTATCCGTGGCTTGCTGCAATGAAAATAAATTATGATGATTTAAAAGTGTATTCTGTTGGTGCAAAAGGTGATACCGCGTTTATGGAAAAAGGATGTGTAGATGCTTTAGAGCAGGAATGGGATGGTAATAATCCTTGCGATACTTTGTTTGTTGATGTGGATTTTACGACTGGTCAAGTGGAATACAGAACTTGGCATTCAAACTATTCTGATCTTGTTAAAAAATCGGATGTAAATTCTTATCAAGGAATTTGCCCGGATGGTTGGAGAATCCCGACATTGAATGACTGGGTGTCTTTGCTTCGTAATTTGGGTAATGAATATGGAGTTGATTATGGTAATGTAGTGCCTGTTCTTTACGATGAAACTGCGACCGGTTTTGGTTTGTATAGTTCAGTCCAGTTGTCGTTTGACAATCTCTTTAATATGATGCGCTATAGAGGAGGTGCTTTTTATAATAGCTTCTTGGTAGTAGATAATCCTTGGTTTGTTGTGGGGTTGTTTAATTCTAGTGAATTTGGAAAAGGATTCGGACTTGATGAGCTTTCTGGTACGCATTCTGTTATGTACGGGCTTGAAAATGATTGGTCTGATAAAGATATAGTGGATCCTTATGCTCCATATGGATCAGCTGCTATCCGTTGCATCAAGAACTAAATCTGTCGAGACGCGTTGGGAATATTGTTAGGAGGAAAAAGGAAGACGGGCTTCGGCCCGCCTTCTTTATGCATTGTCATGCTCATGCGTCTCGTCATCCTTAATGCTGTCACCCCGGATTTGTACAAGTACAAAGCACTTCGGCTCAGTTATGAAAATGCAAGCATTTTCGCAACATTCGCCTTGGTTGCTTTTATTCCGGGGCCGGCTTACACGGATCCAGTCATTTCTTGAACTTTTCATTGTCAAGGTTCAATCCTGCGATTTGGCTTTCGAGCTTTTTAGCTTCTGCGTGTAGCTTTTGAAGAAATGTCGCGGTGGCGGGGGAGTCTGCATCTTGTATGTGGTGATTCGCCATTTTCAGGAACTTCTCGACTTGCTTGATATCTTCGTGCGTTTTTTCGCTGCAATACGTTTCGACCATGCGTTCGAATATGTATTCTTCAGCGGTTTTGGACAAGTGAATCATGTCGCTGTCGTAAAAACGGTAATCGCGTAGCTCGTCCATTACGATTTCGTAACTTGGGAAATAACTGACCATCGTGGGTTTCGCCGCAATTCCAACATTCTCATTGCGAGATTCTGCAGCGAATCCAACCTTGTCATCGCGAGCCTCCGCAGCAATTCCTGCCTTGTCACCGCGACCCCCTGCAGCAATTCCAGCCATGTCATCGCGAGACTCCGCCGCGAATCTGGCCTTGTCATCGCGAGACTCCGTAGGAGTCGTGGCGATCTCTCTTATGAACTTATCTATCGCAAGTTGCAGTGTCGCTTTCGAAAGCGTGTTCCCGTGTGCACCGTCGCTCAAGTGCCGTAGCGGTGAAACCGTGAAAACAATACGCATATCGCTTTTTATCTTCCGCAAGTCTTGCACGATGCTTTTCAGTGCTGCTACTACGTGATCTACGGAAATCATTTTGCGTATGAACAAATTGGGGTTTTGCTGGTGGCAATTCGAAACGGCCGTCCCGATGCTCTTCAAAAAATAAACGAATGAAGTTCCGAGCGTGATGAATGCGACATCGGTCTTTTGCAAAAATTCCAGCGCATGGGTCGAGGCTTCGTTTAGCTTCGCAACGCAGTCTTCACGGGTTGCCGCCGAAAGTGAACCGTGCGCATCCCAGCAGTGCCAAGGGGCGTTGCTCCCCGCTCGATCGGGACGCATGTCCTGAAAAATTTCCTGGCCTCCAAAAATCTTCTTATTCGCAATCGCTTTAATTTGCATTGCTACGGAGAGCGGGTTATATACTGTCCCGAACGGATTCGCCAAAACCTTGAATTTCCGCGATGCGAATTGTGCAGAAATGTTATCTGCGAAACACGAACCGAAAAATGCGAGTTGCGACGTGTAGTCGATTTGCCAATTTGTGGCCGGAATGTCGATTTTTGTGAAAAGATTCATGGAAAAAATATAAAAACATTTTTTTGTGCGTAAAATCAAGCCAATTTTTACATACTAAAAAGCCTTTTTTCCTTTTTGGTATGTAATTGGAATCTTGTTACTTTATATGCTTACATACTAAAATTACTTTTGTGGCTTTTAGTATGTAATTATTGCGGCAAAAGTCTGCTTTGAAGTCGAATTTGAAGAGAAAATGTCGAAAAATCGAGTTTTGCGGCGCTTTTGAAGCATTTCTCTGCCGGATTTTACATACTAAAACGCCTGTTTTTTCTTTTTAGTATGTAATTGAAGTTCTGTTACTTTGTGTGCTTACATACTAAAATCCCTTTTGTGGCTTTTAGTATGTAATTTTTGCGGCAAAATTCAGCTTTGAAGTCGATTTTGGAGAGCGTATGTCGAAAAATCGAGTTTTGCGGCGCTTTTGAAGCATTTTCCTGCCGAATTTTACATACTAAGATGTCGAATTTCCTTTTTTAGTATGTAATTGAAGTAAAGTGATTGACTTTCCCCGTGCGGATGATTGCGTCAGACCTTCCGACACCGGCGGTGTAATTCAAACTTAAAAATTCATATTGTAAAAATGATTTATTTTTAAATCTTTTTATAAAATCATAAAAATTTTAATAAAAATCAATAAAAAATATTGTAAAACTATTGTTTTTTGAAAATTAAAAGACTATATTTGGAATATCAACAAACGGCCCACTGGCGACCCCGCTCAAAAAGTTGCTAGAAGAGGCCGTCTTGTAAGGAGGATAAATGAAAGATATACTTGAATACAGGGACTACCGGCAGTATATTGCCGACTACTACGCCGATCGAAAGGCGAAGTCTGCGTTTTCTTGGCAGGAGTTCGCTACTGCGGCGGGTTTCTCGTCGCCGGTTTACCTTAAATACGTGAGCGAAGGTCGCTTCAACTTGAGCGAGGAAGCTGCGGCTCGTACGGGCAAGGCTATGCACCTTGCGGATTATGAATGCAAGTTCTTTGTCGAAATGGTCAAGTTTTGCCATGCAAAGACCGATGACGAAAAACGTTCTGCGTTCAGCAATATGCTTTCTATTGCAGAATCTCGCAAGATGAAAATTCTGGAAGGGGAGTCGTTCCGCTTTTTCGAGGACTGGAAAAATCCGGTGCTCCGTGAACTCGCTCCCGCGATGCCTGGCGCAAAACCTTTGGCACTCGCTCATGCCTGTCGCGAAAAAATCAGTGCTGCCGAAGTGAGCGAGACCTTGAATTTCTTGGTCAAGGCCGACTTGCTGAAAAAAGACAAAGACGGCAATTATGAACAGACGGATAAGGTCGTGACGACCGGTCCGATGGAAGTGACTCCACTGGCGGTTCGCGGAATGCATCGTCAAATGGGCGAGTTCGCGCTCGACGCTATCGAGGGCGTGCCGCAGGACGAACGCCATTTTTCGGGCCTTACGCTTGGCATCACCCGCGAAGCGTACGAGGAAATTGTACGGAAAATTGCCGAGTTCCGCAAGGACATCATCGCGATTGCGACACGTGAATCTGCGACAGACGAAGTCTATCGCTTGAACGTGCAGTTCTTCCCGATGACAAACAAAAGTTTAAATAAAAAGGACTAGGAGGAAACCATGAAATATTCAAATCGTAATACGCTTGTGCGTGATTTTATCGGGGCGGCGTTCTGCTTGACGATGGCGTTTGCCCTTCTCATGATATATTCGGGTTGCTCCGAAGACAATTCTCCGATAAACGGAGCTCATGGCGGTGCCGCCGAAGAACAGGGCGTGTATGCTTTGGCGGGTCGCGTGGGCGATGTGTATCCCCGATTGCTGAAATCAGCGGAAGAAGGGGCGAAGGATTCTTTGAAATATGGAGGATCTGTATTTGCCGGTAAAGGAACCGTTGTCGCTGTCTATGAACTTGATTCTTTGACTCTTGATACGACAGGTCGCTTCTTTGTGGATACTGTAGATAATGATAGCGGACGCTTTGCGTTTGAAAATCTTACGCTGAACAGTCCGTATGTGCTGATTGAGAATAAAGTGCCATACGATACGAATCTTTATAATCCACAGATGGAGCCTTCTAAAGATACCTATAATCCTATGGTTCATCTTACTAAGTATAAAGAGTATAGTGCCGTTGTAGATTTACGGAATGTGGAAAAGGTAAATGTCAGTACCTTGACAACGATGAAAGTTCCACTTTTGCAAAGATATTTTGCAGAAGGAAATTCTTTTGCTCAAGCAAGTAAAATGGCTGAGCGCGAAATCCTTGAAGGCTTCGGAATATATGAGGATTTGGGAACATTTGAAGAAATGCCTGAAAGTGGTTCCGAATTAGATTTCGTAAATGAACTGTCTCAGTTAGATGAACTCGATGTGCGTCATTATGTGGAAACTATGGGTGTTTTTCTTTCTTTTTTGTCGCTCAAGGAGTTTTCTAAGAGCGAGGCGATGGAACAGTACTATTTGAATTCTATGAAAATGATTGCTTATGACATTGGCTATTTGGCGCATCACGATAGTTTAGGACGTTGTACTGAATCTCGCGAAAATGAGGCTAGTAAAGTAAAGGGGCGTGTCGGTGATATTGCAGTTGTATGTCGTTCTGGAAAATGGGTCATGGGCTTTAAAGCGGTTCAATATACCAAGGGCGCTATGACGGATAACCGTGATGGAAAAACCTATAAGACCGTAACGTATAATTTTGGCGGAACTTCGCAGACATGGATGGCTGAGAATCTTGATTTTACGGATACAGCATCCTTGAGTATTGATAGTTCGTTAAGGGCGAATTTGTCTGGAAGTATATATTGCTACCGTGAACATTATTTGGGTAATGAAGAAGAAGGATGTGGTATTTATGGACATGAATATTTGTGGAGAGCTGCGATGAATATCGATGACGATGATATAAAATCGTATTTAGTTAGTGCCCAGGGCGATTCGTTACTGGTAAGTAAAAGATGTATGGCGGCGTATCGTAATCTTCTTCCTGAGGATTCTGCAACGGCTGTTGAAGATTCTTGTAATGCTGTATTGTTTGGAGAAAATGACACGGAAATGTTTTCTACTAGGACGTGGACTTGGAATTATACGGACTTTATTACGTCTTCGAATCAAAATTCTTATCAAGGTGTTTGCCCGGATGGATGGAGAATTCCGACGCTTGAAGATTGGTTAGCTTTGCTGCGGAATCTGGGTGAACAATATGGCGTTAATTTTGAAAGCGTTGTGCCGGTGCTGTATGACGAGGCCGCGACTGGATTTGGATTGAATAGCGTTGCTAAGATTATGGGAGTAGAAGTTGATCATGTGGTAGTGCGAGGTTTTAGTTTTTACAATTATTTTGTCATGGCGGATGCTTCCTATTATAAGGCTGAATTTTTCAATATGTGGGAGAAATTCCGTGGGTTCAATCTGTCTTATCCGGATAGGTGGCACATTCTTCTTTACAAGTACAATAATCAAGAAGAACTTCAGAGCATTGGGAAAGATCCATATACATCTGCCGCTGTCCGCTGCATCAAAAATTAATCTCTCTCTCTCTCCCTTTTTGTAAGGAGGAACGGAAGACGGGGTTCGCCCCGCCTTCTTTTTTATTTGGGCCAATGGTTGATAGTCACTGGTCGATAGTTGTTAGTCAATAGTTGTTTGTTATTGTTTGTCCCCCTCGGCTTTCGCGATGTACTGCCTACGCTGAATTCATTCGAAGTGGGCCATGCCGAGGCGTAATCCGCCATCTGTATAGCTGTTCACTAATGAACGTTGACTGCTGATTGATAGTTGATGTATATTTTGTCTGTATTATAAAAAATGACAAAAATTTTTATCAAATGTAAAAATTACTTATTTTTGAATAAAAACTAAAATTTTTTATGATGAACTATTGACTTTTTTTTAAAATTGAATTATATTTGAAAATGTAAGACAGCACGGACTTTTCAGTCGAGATGTTGTTTGTGTTAGGAGGAAACGATGAAAGATATACTTGAATACACAAGTTATCGCCAATATATTGCGGATTATTACGCCGAGAAAAAGGCTAAATCCGCGTTCACTTGGCAGGAGTTTACCCGTGCGGCGGGTTTCTCTTCGCCGGTTCATCTAAAATATGCAAGCGAAGGTCGCTTGAACTTGAGCGATGCGGCAGCATTGCGTGTGGCGAAGGCCATGCACCTTGTCGATTTTGAACAAGATTATTTTTGCGAAATGGTCAAGTTCGACAACGCCAAGACCGATGCCGAAAAAAAAGTTGTTTTCAGCAAAATGCTTGCAATCGCGGATGCGCACAAAGCGAAAATTCTGGGGGGCGATTCTTTCCGCTATTTTGAAAGCTGGAAAAATCCGGTGCTCCGTGAACTCGCCCCTGCGATGCCGGGTGCAAAACCGCTTGCACTTGCGAAAGCGTGTCGTCCGGAAATTACAGCCGCCGAGGTCAGCGAATCGCTGAATTTTCTTGTCAAGGCGGACTTGCTCCACAAAGATAAAGATGGAAATTATGTACAGACTGAAAGGGGTATAACGACGGGGCCGATGGACGTGACTCCTGTGGCGATCCGCGGGATGCACCGCCAGATGGGCGAGTTTGCACTGGAAGCCGTCGAGGGTGTCGCCCAGGACGAACGCCATTTTTCGGGACTTACGCTCGGCATCACGCGCAAGGCTTATGATGATATTGTTCAAGAAATCGCTGAATTCCGCAAGAGGATTATTGCGATTACGACGCGGGACGACGGTACGGACGAAGTTTATCGTCTGAATGTACAGTTTTTCCCGATGACAAAAAAGAGTGTTAATAAAAAAGACTAGGAGGAAACCATGAAACATTTAAATCGCAATACGCTTGTGCGTGATTTTATCGGGGCGGCATTCTGCTTGGTGATGGCATTTGCTCTGCTCATGATGTATTCGGGCTGTTCAGAAGACGCGGGCCTGTCTCAGGTTGCGTATGACGGTGGCTACACGGAAGAACAGGGCGTGTATGCCTTGGCGGGGCAAGCTGGCGATGTGTATCCCCGATTGCTGAAATCGGCGGAAGAAGGGAAAGATCCGAAGGATTCTTTGAAGAACGAAGGTTCCGTGTTTGTTTCAAAGGGAACGATAGTCTCCGTTTATGAACTTGATTCTTTGACTCTTGATACGACGGGCCGCTTCTTTGTGGATACTGTAGATAATGATAGCGGACGCTTTGCGTTTGATAACCTTACGCTGAATAGCCCGTATGTGCTGATTGAAACCCTAGATTCTTGCTATCAGAAAGATTGCTTAGATCGAGGAATGCTCTTTGGTGGTCAAATGAAAACGGGTTATGATCTTCCTTCGTATTGCAGTGATTCTCTACTTGCGGAATCAGAAGGGTGCTCTAAAAAATATTTGAATGTGTTGAGCGCTGTTGTGAATTTGCGAAATGTAAAAAAAGTAAGAGTCAGCACCCTGACGACATCGAAAATCCCTTTATTGAAGAAATATTTTGCAGAAGGCAAGTCTTTTGCCGAAGCGTCTGGATTGGCGGAACAAGAGATTCTTGAAAAATTGGGAATATATGAAAATTTGGGTGCGTTCGAAGATCTTTCCCGCAATGATTCGGAATTGTCTTATGTGAATGAACTGTTCCGGTTGGATGATTTTGATATCCGCTTTGACGTTGGTAGAGTTGATGTTCCGATTTATTTTGCTCCGTCTAAGGCGTTCTCTATACGAGGCCCGGCGGTGGAACAGTATTACTTGAATTCAATGAAAATGATTGAATATAAAATAGGTTATTTGGCGCGTCAAGATAGTTTGGGACGGTGTACTGAAGTTCGTGAAAATGAGACAGGAACGGTGAAGGAAGCTCATGGACATGATATTGCAGTGGTGTGCCGTTCCGGAAAGTGGACTATAGGATTTAAATCGATTGAGCACGCTAAAGGGACGATGACGGACAATCGCGATGGAAAAAAATACAGGACGGTGACGTATAATTTTGGCGGAAACACGCAGACTTGGATGGCCGAAAATCTCGATTTCGCGGATGCTGCCGATACTTGTTATCGCTTTAAGTTAGATAACGGAAATTGCGAAGCTTATGGCCGTGCGTATCAGTGGAATGTGGCGATGAATATCAAGAGCGATGATATAAAAACGTATTCTGTCGATGCTCAAGGCGACACGCTCTTTATGAGCAAGAGATGCTTGGATGCATATATTGGTGAGTCGAATTGGATTTCTCTGTTGGTGGAAAAGTATGATGAAGCAGTTGTAGATTCCTGTAATGCGGCGTTATACGGAAGCGACTCTTTAGAAAGTGAAAGGGGGTCGGTGCGTTGGACTTGGAACTACGAAGATTTCATTACTTCGTCGAATCGAAGTTCTTATCAAGGCGTTTGTCCCGATGGATGGAGGATTCCGACGTTTGGTGATTGGAAGACTTTGTTGCAAAATTTGGGCGAACAATATGGCGTTCATTATGGTTCTGTTGTGCCGGTATTGTATGATGATGTCGCGACAGGATTTAATATGAAAAGCTATGTCCTTGCTGTAGGCGACTCTTTTCATGTGATTCTTCGCTATTATGGATTCCACAATAATTTTGTTATTGCTGATGCGCGTTTTTACGAGACGGATTTCTTTACTGGATGGGAGGCGAGCAGTGGGTTTGGGTTGCATTTTCCCTCTCATTATCACGCGACTATTCATATAGACGAGAATATGGAAGAAAATCCAGAATTACTCCAGAGTGATTTTATCGATCCGTATCGAAATGCCGCTGTCCGCTGCATCAAAAATTAATCTCTCTCTCTCTCCCTTTTTGTAAGGAGGAACGGAAGACGGGCTTCGGCCCGCCTTCTTTTTTGTTTTTGGTTGTTGGTCGTTAGTCATTAGTTGCTGGTCAATTGTCATTCTGGAGGGAGCCGCGGGCGACCGATAGAATCCAGTGCTATAAGCTGGATTGAGTTATTAGTAGTTGGTCTTTAGCTATCCTCTAATGACCATTGACTATTGACTAATAACTATTCTTCTATATTGTGAAAAATGCTTGATTTTTTATTGAAATTTTGCAAAATTGTTAAAATTTGATAAAAAACTAAATTTTATATTGTAAAAACTATTGACTTTTTTGAAAATTGATAGTATATTTGAACTATAAAACGGCGCGACGCTTTTAACCAGGCGTGAAATTAAGAAGCCGTTTGTAAGGAGGAACAATGAAAGATGTGCTAGAATACACTAGCTATCGGCAGTTCATTGCGGACTATTACGCCGATAAAAAAGCCAAGTCCGCGTTTACTTGGCAGATGTTCGCCGAGATGGCGGGCTTTTCTTCGCCTGTTTATCTTAAGTACGTGAGCGAAGGTCGCTTCAACTTGAGCGAAGAGGCTGCGCTCCGCGTAGCTTCTGCGATGTCCCTTGTGGAATACGAACGGGATTATTTCTGTGAAATGGTCCGCTTTGATCACGCCAAGACGGACGAAGAAAAAAAGATTTTCTTCAACAAGATGCTTTCGATCGCCGCTGCGCACAAGGTAAAAATCATAGAGGCTGATTCTTACCACTTTTTCGAAGACTGGAAAAATCCGGTGCTCCGTGAACTTGCCCCTTCGATGCCGGGTGCAAAACCGCTTGCCCTTGCCCGTGCCTGTCGCCCGGAAATTACTGCCGCCGAAGTAACGGAATCGCTGAGCTTTTTGGTCAAAGCGAATTTATTGCAAAAGGACAAAGACGGAAATTACGTACAGACGGAAAAATCCGTGACGACGGGTCCCATGAAGGCGACTCCGGTTGCGGTCCGTACGTTGCACCGCCAGATGGGCGAGTTCGCGCTCGACGCCATCGAGGGCGTGTCTCAGGACGAACGACATTTTTCGGGACTTACACTTGGCATTACGCGTGAAGCCTACGAAAAAATCGTTCAGGAAATTGCCGAGTGCCGCAAGCGCATCATCGCGATTGCAAGAGAAGACGAGGCAACGGAAGAAGTGTATCGCTTGAATATGCAGTTCTTTCCGATGACGAATAAACGTTTAAATAAAAAAGGTTAGGAGGATATCATGAAAAATTTAAATCGAAACTCGATGGTGACCGATTTTATCGGGGCGGCGTTCTGCTTGATTATGGCTTTTGCGCTTCTCATGATGTGTTCGGGCTGCTCGGAAGATTCCAATTTGCCAATAAATGTTGCTCATGGCGGCACCGAAGAAGAAACTGCTTATGCCTTGACGGGGCAAGTGGGTAATGTTGTTCCCATGATGCTGAACAGCTCTGGAAATTCGTCTTCGTTGGAATCTGGAACTTATAGCGGGACTATATATGCTCAAAAAGGGGCTGTTGTGACTGTCTATGAGCTTGATTCGTTGACGCTTGAAAAAACAGGTCTTTCGATTGTGAATGCGGTTGCTGATGATAATGGTCGATTTGCTATTGACAGCATTTCTTTTAACAGCCCTTATGTGATGATTGATGTTCTGGATTCTTGTGAAACGATTAATTGTGGCGAACTAAATGATCACTATACAGGTCTTTTTGTTGGGAATGGTCAAAAATACCCGTATCTGTTGAGCGCGATTGTGGATTTGCGTAATTCTGAAAAAGTGGGTGTCAATTCGTTGACCCGTGAGAAAATCCCATTTTTAAGAAAACGTTATATGGAGGGCTTGTCTTTTGCTCAAGCTAACGAAGCCGCTGAACGTGATTTCCTTGAAAGCCTTGGAATTTACGAGAATCTGGGACATTTTGAAAAAATGACTGATGATGAAAATTCGGAATTGGCTTATGTGTCTGCTCTGTTGATGGAACTGGATCTGACCCGCGAAATGTCTCCTTTTTTAAATTTTTATTCTTTAAATCGTCATTTAGGAGTTGCTTCGCAAGATGCATTTGTTGCTTTAGGGGAACGATTTGAGCAAAGTTATTTTAATACGATGAAAATGATGGATTACTTTATTGGATATTCTGCGAAGGAAAATGGTCTTGAGCGGTGTACGGATGCTCAAGAGGGTGTTGTCAAGACTATTGTAATTTATAGAAATTATAGAGATACTGTGTCTGTGATGTGCCGTTCTGGAAAATGGACTCCTGGATTTAAGTTGATGGAGCATACGAATGGGACGATGACTGACAATCGTGATGGAAAAACGTACAAGACGGTGACGTATAATTTTGGAGAAGTTTCGCAGACGTGGATGGCTGAAAATTTGGATTTTGTCGATACAACATCATCTGTTACTGATAGTGCTCTAAAAATTAATTTACTTGGAAAAACGAGATGCTATACGGGTGATCCTTCGTGCAGCGTTAATGGCCGTTTGTATCTGTGGATGTCGGCGATGAATATTGGCGTGGACGATATTCGGTTGATTGCTACCACGGATACGCCCAATGTTACGATAGTTGTTGATGATACGTGCAAGCGAGTGTTTTTATGGGAAGCGGAAAAAAATAACAGCGAATACGAATTTGCTGATGAAACGCTCCGTGATAGTATGATGAGTGCATGTTTTGACAGGCCGTATAACTATATGAATTTGGATTATACAAAATTTGTTTCTGATGATAGACCTGTTGTTCATCAAGGTGTGTGCCCTGACGGTTGGAGAATTCCGAATAAAAATGATTGGAACGTTTTATTCGAAAATTTAAGTGCTTATTATGGAATCGGTGTCGAAAAATTAGGAGGCGTTTTGGTTGATGATTTTGCAGCGGGTTTCGCGCTTAAACAACCTGTAAGGGCCGAATTTTTGGATAATGGCAGAGTAATGAGTATTGGGTTTAGCCCCTTTAGAATTGCTGTGGTTTCTGATGATAATGCTCCGGTGTTTTTTGTTAGTTTTCATCTCCATCAAGCTGGACTCGGTTTGTCTGATGGTGATGTGCATTATTACGAAGGGGACGCGTCAGAAGCGGTTGCGTGGGAAACATTCGTCCGCTGCATTAAAAATTAATCTCTCTCTCACTCCTTTTTGTTAGGAGGAAAAAGGAAGACGGGGCTTTGCCCCGCCTTCTTTTTTTTGGTCAATGGTCGTTAGTCATTAGTCGCTGTAGTTTCGTCGATTGAATAAATTGCGGAACAGCGTCATGGCGGACTAAGGTTGGTGATTTATTTGCCTTTGATTATTAACTGTTAGCTACTTTATATGTATCATAAAAAACTCTAAAAATTTTAGAAAAATTAGAAAAAGTATAAAAATTAACGGAAAAAGCTAATTTTTTATCATAAAAACTATTGACTTTTTAATTTTTTGTGTTTATATTTAGAACATAAAGCAGCACGGGCTTTTCGGTCAAGATGCTGTTTGTGTTAGGAGGAACAAATGAAAGATGTACTTAAGTACACGGACTATCACCAGTATATTGCGGACTACTACGCCGAAAAGAAAGCGAAATCCGTGTT
>JAEEGG010010573.1_pt1 | contig 20354 bp, 16 predicted proteins | sample 9134161 | NCBI WGS metagenome assembly JAEEGG01 (sample SAMN16246543, study PRJNA631951) | gut metagenome | biome: gut microbiome; feature: rumen; material: CR-attached | host: Bos | place: Iran: Karaj | collected 2018-10 | reverse complement strand
ATCCATGATTATCTGGAAGACATGCTGGCTCCGGCGTATCTGAGCAATGCCATGGAGATGAGCGAGCCGTCATCCGCTTTGTACCATTCGAAGAAGAAAGCCAGGAAAACACAGTCGGTCGGGCCGAAAACAAAAAAAGAAACATCGATCATCTATCACGAAGAAAATGTGTCTTATAAAGAAGAAACGATGGAATCGATGGATCTGTGCGGCTTTGCCCCGGGCGTCCGTTTCGAACCGGACGAGTCTTTCTCGGAATGTCTGATCCGGATGATCGACGAACGCGGACTGACCGATCCCGAAGTCTATAAGAAGGCCAACATCGACCGCAAACATTTCAATCACATCAAGAACAACAGGGATTACCGTCCGAAAAAAGAAACGGCCGTCGCACTGGCCATCGGCATGCGGCTGGATCTGAAAGATACCAATACACTGCTGGAACGGGCCGGTTTTGTCTTAAGTCAAAGTTTCTGCTTCGATCTGATCATCCGATACTGCATCGAACAGAAGATCTATGACATCTACAAGATCAACGAGATTCTTTTCGAGAAGGATCAAAAAACGCTGGGCTGTTAGAAATGTCGTCTGTCAGACGACCTTTTCTTTTTCCGCATCGGGTAAGATGACATCGTAGAGATACGAAGGAGGAAAAGAAAATGAAGAAAGATCTGACAGAACTGGTATTTATCTTGGACCGCAGCGGTTCCATGCATGGATTGGAGGCTGATACGGTCGGGGGTTTCAATTCGTTCATAGAGAAACAGAAAGATGTCGATGGCGAATGCCTGGTATCGACCGTCCTGTTCAACAGCCGCAGCGAAGTCCTCTATGACCGGATCCCTTTGAGAGAGATCCCGGAAATGACCAGGAAGGAATATGTGCCTTCCGGCAGTACGGCGCTGATCGATGCGATGGGAGATGCCATCCATCATATCCGCAATGTCCACAAGTACATCCGCAAGGAAGATGTGCCGGAACATACGATTTTCGTCATCATCACGGATGGACAGGAAAACGATTCGCATCGCTATTCTTCGGATGAAGTCAAGAAAATGGTTTCCCAGCAGAAGGAAAAGGATTGGGAGTTTCTGTTCCTGGGAGCCAATATCGATGCTGTAGAGACGGCAAAACATTATGGGATCTCAGCTGACAGGGCAACCAATTATGTCTGCGATGCGCAGGGAACGGAAGTCAACTACAAATCGCTCAGCAAAGCCGTCGGCAAGTTCCGTAAAGCGGGAGTCATCCAGGAAGACTGGGATGCGGAGATCTGTGCGGACTACGAAGCGCGGAAATAATCACTCTCTCCTGAAAAAAAGCTCCGGATCGTTCCGGAGCTTTTTCATGCATTATTTCTGTTTTTTCTTTGGCTTATACAGGAGCAGACACAGCAGATCCAGGACAGCCATGACAATCATGATGATGCCCAGGATGTAGACAAAATCGTTTTTCCCTGCATAATTCATGGTAAGATCGCCTGCCAGTATCTCCAGCAGCATCACAAAGAACAGAAGGCCTTTGCTGGAAAAGATGATCCCGAACATGCAGTTGATGAGATTGATGCCGGGAACGATATAGATGCACAGCCGCAGCAAAGTCGCCGTCGCATCCGTTTTGGCCAGTATCCTCATGATGACCGGGTCCGTCTCGAAATGATAGGCAAACGCAAAATAGGCGGTTACCGCCATGAACAGCTGCAGGATCGAGATGTAGCCGATCGTCTTCTTGCTCATACTGCTATTGTATGGCTTGTCAGGTATTTTTGCAAAGCATCTTTATCGTTCTTCAGTTCCTGCCGATGAACCAGTTCGGTCAGCGTTTTCTTGACAAGCCCGATTTCCTTGTTTCTGTAGCCGTAGCTGGCGATCGTATCGCCGTCGATCTGAAGCTGATCCAAAGTGATCATGTATTCTTTCAATTTTTCATACCGTTCCCGCAGATCCGCATGATGATATTCCATCAGAAAGGTCAGACATTCGTTCTGATACGGATTGGACAACGTCCTGACAAAAGCATCGTCATTGCCGATATCGGCTTTCGTCGCTTCGATCAGCGTCTTGACAAGCGCGATCTCTTCTGCGGAATACTTCAGTTTTTTCAAATCGTTGTCTTCGTTGTCTTTCAGAAGATAGGCTAAAGCGAACAGCGGCTGCGAGAAATCGTTCCGTTTCCGGGCGATAGGTCTGATTTTCATGAAGGTATCGAACACATCCAGGTATTCGTTGATGATGCGGAAGGCTTCGGGGGAAGCCAGGATCTGCAGCAGTTCCGCCCGTTTCCTTTCATTGGAGACATGTTTCAGAAGATCTTTGCATTCATGGATGGCTTTCGCGGTCTTTTCTTCGATCTGAAAGTCCAGTTTTGCCGCGAAGCGCAGCGCCCGCAGGATGCGCAAGGCATCCTCTTCAAAACGTTCGTACGGATCTCCGACCGTCCGGATCAGCTTGTTATGCAGATCGTCCATGCCTTTGAAGAGATCGATGACTTTGCCTTCGTGATCCAGGCACATGGCGTTGACCGTGAAATCGCGGCGTTTGAGATCTTCCTTGAGATCCGCCGTAAACGAAACAGTATCCGGATGACGGTGGTCATGATAGCCGGATTCGAAACGGTACGGGGTGACATCGATCTTGTCTTCGCCGATCAGGATCGTCACCGTGCCATGTTTCTTGCCGACATCATAAAAACGGTAATCCCTGAAGATCTCTTTGATGGCATCGGGATCGGCCGAAGTCGTGACATCATAGTCGTCGCTTTCGATGCCCAGAAGATGGTTTCTGACCGCTCCTCCTACCAGATAGGCGTCCTGTCCATGACTGATCAGTTCATTCAGAACGGTGTATACCGCATTCGATAACTGCATATATTTATTATATCTTTTTTACTTTTTTGAATGATAGTGATAGAATAGTAACGTTTAACAAGAAAGAGAGAAAAGATGAAAGAAGTTTTTGAGTATGATTTCTATGGTCGTAAGTTACGCATCGAGACTGGCGAAATCGCGAAACAGGCCGGAGGGTCTGTACTGGTAAGGTATGGTGACACGGTCACATTGTCTACTGCTTGTGCATCCAATGTTGCCAAAGATACCGATTTCTTTCCGCTGACCGTTTCTTTTGAAGAAAAACTGTATTCGGCAGGAAAGATTCCGGGAAGTTTTTTGAGAAGAGAAGGCCGTCCTTCCGAACACGCCACATTAACGGCTCGTCTGATCGACAGGCCGATCCGTCCTTTGTTTGCGGAAGGCTTCCGTAACGAAGTCCAGGTCGTCAATACCGTACTGTCTACGGATACCGACTGCTCGCCGGAGATGAGCGCGATGCTGGGTGCGAGCCTGGCACTGTGCATTTCGAACATTCCGTTCGACGGTCCGATCGCCGGCGTGAAGGTCGCTTATGTGGATGGCCAGTTCGTGGTCAATCCTTCCAGCGAACAGGCAAGCCGTTCCGCGATCGATCTGACGGTCGCCGGTACGAAAGAAGCCCTGAACATGGTCGAAGCAGGCGCACACGAGGTCAGCGAAGAACTGATGCTGGATGCGCTGATGTTCGGTCATGAGAAAGTAAGAGAACTCTGCGAGATCGAGGAACAGATCATTGCCAAAGTCGGCAAAGAAAAGATGGAAGTCGTTCTTTACGAGTTCGCCGATGAAGTGAAGGATTATATCAATGCCAATGGCAAGGAAAGACTGGAAGCAGCCGTTTCCATCCATGACAAGCTGGAATCCTACGCTGCCCAGGAAGGCATCACGCAGGAAATGAAGGATCATTTCGCCGAAGATGAGACGCACAGCGAGAAAGAACGCGATCTGTTCGTGAAACAGGCAGGCGAATACTGCACGGAAATCATCGCGAACGAAGTCAGAAGACTGATTTCCGATGAAAAGATCCGTCCGGACGGAAGAGCGCTGGATGAGATCCGTCCATTGGATTCCCAGGTCGATCTGCTGCCGCGTGTCCATGGTTCTGCCATGTTCACAAGAGGACAGACGCAGGTCCTTTCTGTCACGACATTAGGTCCTTTAGGCGAGAATCAGATCGTCGATGACCTCACGGAAATCGAAGAGAAACGATTCATGCATCAGTACAACTTCCCGCCATACTGTGTCGGTGAAGTCGGCAGAATGGGTTCACCGGGCCGCCGCGAGATCGGTCATGGCGCCTTAGGCGAAAGAGCTCTGCTGCAGGTCATGCCGAGCGAAGAAGAATTCCCGTATGCGATAAGAACGGTTGCCGAAGTGCTGGAATCCAACGGTTCCAGTTCCCAGGCTTCGATCTGCGCAGGATCGATGTCGCTGATGGCGGCAGGCGTTCCGATCAAGGCTCCGGTTGCCGGCGTGGCGATGGGTCTGATCACGACAGGCGACAACTATTCCATCCTGACGGATATCCAGGGTATGGAAGACCACTATGGCGATATGGATTTCAAAGTCGCCGGAACCAGAGAAGGCATTACTGCTTTACAGATGGATATCAAGTGCAAGGGCATTACCAGAGAAGTCTTCAAGGAAGCTCTGGCGCAGGCACACAAAGGCCGCATGGAGATCCTGGACAACATGGAAACGGCAATTGCCGCTCCGCGTCCGGAAGTCAGCAAATATGCTCCAAAGATGGTCACGTTCTATATTCCTACCGATAAGATCAGAGAAGTCATCGGTACCGGCGGCAAGACGATCAACGAGATCATTGCCAACTGCGACAATGTCAAGATCGATATCGAAGATGACGGCAAGGTCGTGATCTATCATTCCGACAAAGAAGCCATCGATAAGGCGAAAGCGATCATCGACGAGATCTGCAAAGAAGCGAAAGTCGGCGAGATCTATGACGCCAAAGTCGTCAAACTGGAGAAATTCGGCGCATTCGTCGAACTGTTCAAAGGCCAGGATGCGTTGCTTCATGTCTCCAAGATCGCTCATGAAAGAGTCAACAAGCCGGAGGATGTCCTGAAACTTGGCGATATCGTCAGAGTCAAGGTCATCGAAGTCGATGAAAAGGGCAAGGTCAACGTCTCTGCCAAGGATCTGCTTCCGAAACCGGAAAAGTCTCAGAACAGGAAGGAAAAGGAAGAACCGAAGAAAGAGAACGAAAGCCATGGCGGCGAAGTCAGAGTCTTCGGCAAGAAATAAATCTAACTTTTGAACGAAATGGTCCCGGATCGAGCGGGACCATTTTTCTATCCGAAACAGTGCTAAAATGACAGTAAGAGATCCTTACAGAAAGGAAACAGCATGAGTAAAGACATCTTCCGCAATATGATCGCATACGAGATCTATCCGACTTCTTTTTCCGACGGCAATCATGACGGCATAGGCGATCTGAAAGGAATCATATCAAAACTGGACTATATCCGGGGAATGGGTTTCAATGCGATCTGGCTGAATCCCTTCTACCGTTCGCCTTTCAAAGACGGCGGTTATGATGTCGAAGATTTCTTTGATGTGGACCCCCGTTTCGGAACCATGGATGATTTCAGGCAAATGGTGAAACAGGCGCATGCGAAAGAGATAAGAATCATCGTCGATCTGGTCGCCGGCCACGCTTCTTTCCGGAATCCGGATTTCCTTGAAAGCGCGCAAGCGGAACGGAACGAAAAGAGCGATCTGTTCATCTGGAACGATAACCCCTGGGAGAAAGGAAACGGTCTGATTTCAGGCATGTTCGACCGGCATGGTTGCTACATGGTGAATTTCTTTGCCCATCAGCCGGCATTCAATTACGGTTTCAAGAAAATCGAAGAGCCTTCCTGGCAGATGTCCTACAAAGACAGAAGGACTTTCCTGGCCAGGGAATACATGCTCAAGGTGATGAGATACTGGCTGAACGAAGGCGCCGACGGCTTCCGGGTCGATATGGCTGATTCTTTAGTCAAGAATGACGACGATAAATCCGCGACCATCGAAGTATGGAAATGGATGTTTCAAAAGATACGGAGAGACTATCCCGAAGCGTTCTTCGTAAGCGAGTGGTCGCATCCGGAACGGGCGTTCAAAGCGGGATTCGATGCGGATTTCGTGCTGGATCACTGGGATAATTTCTACCATCGCTTCTTCCGCAGCGACAAAAATACCCGAGGGACTGCCGTGATCCACGGAAACAACGATGTGGCATTCACGCTGAACGATATGAAAGAACGCTTTGCGCAGGCTGAGAAAGCAAAGAGCTATCTGGCGCTGATCAGCGGCAATCACGATACCTGGCGTATCGCCAATTATCTGGATCATGAAGAGCTGAAGGTATTCTATATGATGCTGTTCTGCCTGCCGGGGGTCCCTTTCGTCCTGTATGGCGACGAGATCGAAATGAAGACCTCCCATATCCCGTCAAAGGATGGCGGCTATCAGCGGACAGGAACCCGCATCCCAATGGTCTGGGACGACAGAGAGCCGAATCACGGTTTCACGGAAGGGGAGGAGCCTTATCTGCCTCTTAATACGGAGAATACGCTTTCTGTGAAGCAGGCGATGAAGGATGAAAACTCTCTATACCATTTCATCTGCAAACTGATTTCTTTACGGAAAACGGTAAAAGACCTGACAGATCCGCATGTCGGGATCACAGAAGAAAACAGGGTATTCCATTTTGTAAGAGGACGGTATGAGCTGATTGTCAACATGTCCAGGAAAGCATATTCTTTTGAAGGAGATAAAATCATATCTTCAAGGGAATTCACAGGAAAGCTTCCTTCAGGCTGTGCGGTGCTGATCGAAACAGAATAAGGACTGCAGGCTAGCGACTTATCATTTGCAAAATAGAAAGAGACAGCGGGATTTATGAAGCCAGCAAAGAAGATGACAGCCTTTCTTATCCTGTCGCTGATGATTGCGGCAATTTTCGGATACAGAGAATACAGTGATCCGTTCAGCAGGATCAAAAGAACAGGAGTCATCAGAGTCGGCATGACCGGGGATTATATCCCGATGTCCTTTCTGAATGAAGATACAGGAACTTATGAAGGTTTCGATGTGGAGCTTGCGGAAATCATCGCGAATGAACTGGGCGTGAAAATCGAATATGTTCCAACAACGTGGCCGACTCTGATGGAAGATACGCTGAATCACAGATTCGACATGGCGATCTGCGGCATCACGATCACCGATGACAGAAAGGAAAAAGCTCTGATGTCCGAAGGTTATCTGGCCAACGGAAAAACCATTCTGATCAGGAAGGAAGATATCGGCAGATACAAGACGCTGGAAGATATCAACCGCAAAGAAGTCACGGTCATGGAGAACCCGGGCGGGACCAACGAAAGATTCGCGAAGGAAAAGCTTCCGGAAGCCACGCTGGTCATTCATGAGAAGAATGCGGAAATCCCTCATCTGATCGCAGAAGGAGAAGCGGATGTGATGATCACCGAAATCGCGGAAGCGGGATATTATGTGCAGATGGATGACCGGCTTGCGGCGCCGCTGATCCATGAACCGTTTACGCATGGGGAAATGGGCGTCCTGATGCCGAAAGGGTATGAGAAACTGCTGCATCATGTCAATGCGATCATTGCAAGAGAAAAAGACAGCGGACTGATCGGAATGCTGGCGGAAAAGTATATCTATCATTAACAGAATCAGGGACTCGATACCCGATTAAAAGAAAAGGATTGCTCGGCAATCCTTTTTCTGTTGATTTGGTTTTGCAGGCTAATCAGGCATATCTTCGAAGGCTTCGAGGCCTTTCTTGGCATCCGCTTTCTGGTCGCCGTGTTTCACCTGCGTCATCGTGACGAAGGACAGGAGCACGAAAATCGCGGAATAGATGAACAGTACCTTGTAGGAAATCAGCCGCATCAGCGTGCCCGCAAACATCGGCGTGACGATCTGAGCAGCCATGGAAGCAGTGTAATAGTAGCCTGTGAACTTGCCGATATCGGAACCCTTGCACATCTCGACGACCATCGGCAGGGAGTTGACGTTGATGGCTGCCCAGGCAAGACCGACCAGTGCGAAGCTGATAAACATGATCACGTTGATATTCTTAAAGATGCTGGTAAGTACGAAACCGGCAAAAAACATCGCCGCCAGCAGAAGGATGCCCATCATGATGGTTTTCTTTCTGCCGATTCGGGAAGCCAGGTTGCCGATCGGTATGTAGGAAACGATGGCGCCGGCGGTCGCGATCAGAAGACAGGTACTTGCGCCGCCGAGACCCTGGCCCATGACGACGGACACATAAGTCGTGAACCAGGTCGTCACGGCATTATAGCCGATGAACCACAGCGCGATCGAAGCAAGCAGGAAACCCAGGGATCTTTTGACATCCTGAGGAAGCCGCTCATTGCCTGATCCGTCGTCTTCCGCAAGATTCCACTCGGGATGCTGTTTTTCGAGTTCCTTGTTCTCTTCCACAAGTTTCGGTTCCTTGATCATCAGGAACAGGATCCCTACTGACACGAACATGATCGCCGATACCGCGATGAACAGGATCTGATAGTTGATGTGTGCCAGACCCTGAGTCTTGGAATTCGGATATAATACAGCCGCGATCGCCAGATAGATGATGCCGCCGACCGCACCCATCAGGTTGATGATCGCATTGGCTTTCGAACGTAAAGGTTTCGGTGTCACATCGGGCATCAGAGCGACGGCAGGGGAGCGGTAGGTCCCCATCGCGATCAGCAGCAGACCCAGCACGATGACGAAGGATACGACCTTCAGATTGCTGCCGACAGCGTAATAGGAATTATCCAGGATAGGCAGGACATTCATCAGTATCACTGCACAGCCCGTACCGAAGAGGATGAAAGGCATTCTCTTGCCGATTTTCGTATCAACCTTATCCGACAGGGAGCCAAACAGCGGAAGCAACGCCAGAGCCAGTACGTTGTCGGTGGCCATGATCGCTCCGGTATAGGTCTCGTTCAGATGAAAGGTATTGGTCAGGATCAGCGGAATGACATTGTCATACATCTGCCAGAAAGCGCAGATGGATAGGAATGCCAATCCGACGATAAACGTACGTTTGTAATTGAGTTTCATATTGCATCCTTTCTTCTATCAGGATCTTGCGATCTGTCTCGCATCCTGTTTCGTGAAGTCCATGTCATGCATCTCATAGACTTCCGGGAGCGCTCTTGCGGCGGAAGCATCGATAAGACCGTCCGCAAACGTCTCCTTCAGATAGTTTAATCATATCAGCGAAACGATACGGATGTAAATCGAAGGAAAGGAGATATCTGTCTGTTTTGAACGCTAAGATAACAGGTCGCAACCGCAGGCAAGCTGCTTTATAATGAAAATGTATAGCAAAAAGAATATAGAAAGGCAAAAGAATATGAGCATAACAGTCAATATCTACTATCATGGAGAAAACGGCGCGGCACGCAGATTCGCCGAAGAGATGGAATCCTCCGGTACGGCGGATGCGATCCGTGCCGAAAACGGAAATCTGCGTTACGAGTATTTCATCCCGATGAACGATCCGGAAACGATCCTGCTGATCGACAGCTGGAAAGACCAGGCTTCCATCGATTTCCATCACGCTTCTCCCATGATGGCAACGATTGCCGAACTCAGAGAGAAATATGATCTTCATATGAAAGTAGACCGTTTCATCAGTGATGATGCGGAAACGGATAGTTCTTTTATAAGGAAATAAGAACCCATGTTTTCTGAAGCCTTGAACTGGACGAGAGAACCTGACCGCTACGTGATCCGGCCGGACCGCATTGAGATCACCACCATGCCGCATACCGATCTGTGGCAGCGCACATATTATCATTTCCGCAACGATAATGCCCCGGTGCTTCAGATGGAAACGGAAGAAAAGTTTTTCTCGTTTATCGTGAAGACGGATTTTACCGAAAGCCATCACCGTTTCGATCAGTGCGGCATCGTCATGTATCTTGATTCCGAAAACTGGCTGAAAGCTTCCGTGGAATATGAGAACGGATCTTTCCAGCATCTGGGGTCAGTCGTCACGAATCACGGATATTCCGACTGGGCGACTGTCGCGATCCCGGCGGATATCAGGACCATGTGGTACCGTTTGAGCCGCAGAGAGGACGACTATCGTATCGAATGCTCCCGGGACGGAACAGAATTCACGCAGATGAGGGTCTGCCATATGTGGGAAGGCGCCGGTAAGATCCGTTTCGGTATCTATGCCTGCAGTCCCGAGGACTCCAGTTTCAAAGCCATATTTACCGATATGCGGATCACGGAATGCGCATGGAAAGCGCATGACGGTCAGCAGCCCGACTGACAGATCTTGTCTTGAAGAAACCGAATACATTCTGAATACGTCGGACGGGAAGAAGACGATTCTCAGGATAGATGAAAAAGAACTCAGACCAGTCTGAGTTCTTATATTATTACGATATCCGAAAACTTGAACGTATGCTTCGACTTTGATCGATCTTACAATGCGTGTTCCATTTCCTTCAATATTTCGGCAACTCCGTTCGCGACTTCTCTGATCGTTTCTTCTTCAAACGGATTCTTCAGACCGGCTTCTTTCAGCAGATCGAAGTAGCCAAGAGAACCGCCAAGCGAGCACAGTTTCATATAATCGCTCCAGGCGCCTTCTCTGTCCTTGCGCATCCTGAGGTAGAACTGCAAAGCGCAGATCATAGCCAAAGCGTAGTCGACATAATAGAACGGATACATGAAGATATGCTGCTTCTGCATCCAGAAACCGCCGTTGTTCAGGAACTCGTTGTCTCCGTAGCTGCGCCAAGGCATGAATTTTCCTTCGATGTCTTTCCAGATCGCACGCAGTTTCTGTGCCGAAGGCTGGTCGCCTTCAAAGACCCGGTGCTGGAATTCGTCGACACTGACCAGATAGGTGATATTGGCAAGGCTGTCCGCAAGATGTTCGTAGACATAGCGGTTTCCTTCGCCTTCCGGATAGAACAGCGGATACCACGGTTCCGTGAAGAATTCCATGGACATGGAATGGATCTCGTTGATTTCCGAAGTGGAATGGGTGTATTCCGTCAGGACCTGTTTCCTGTTGGCGATATAGGATTCGAAAGCGTGACCCGCTTCATGGGTCAGCACTTCCGTATCGGCGCTGGTCTTGTTGAAATTGGAGAAGATGAACGGCGCTTTGTACTTCGGAAGTCCGCTGCAGTATCCGCCCAGACGCTTGTTCGGTCTGGTTTCCAGATCGAACAGATCGTGTTCGACCATGAAATCGAAGAATTCGCCGGTTTCTTTGGAAAGTTCGTGATACATGACAGAAGCGGCCTGGATCATGCCGGCGGTATCCTTGTCCGGGGTGGAATTGCCATCCGGGAAGAACAGCTGCTCGTCATAGTATTCCAGCTTGTCAAGACCGAGCCTCTGTCTCTGCAGTTCGTGGATCTGCTCGGCTACCGGCACGATATAAGCCGCAACAGCCTTGCGGAAGCGTTCGATGTCAGCCGGTACATAATCGAAACGGTGACGGGAAAGATAGGCGAACCCGATATAATCGTCAAAACCGAGCTTATCTGCGATCGTCCGGCGTACGGCACACAATCTAGCATAGACGTCGTCCAGCTGATCGGATACGGATTCGTATAAAGCCGCCCAGCTTTCCAGGGCTTCTTTTCTTTCGACGCGATCGGTCGACAGCATATGCTTCAGCAGACCGTAGAAGTTGCATTCCTTGCCTCTGAAATCCGTTTTGCATGAAGCTGCGATCTTGGAGTACTCATTGACCAAGGCGGCCTCTTCGATCCGTTCTTCGATGATCTCGCTGCTGTTGGTACGGATATCCGCGTCCAGCAGTTTGAACAGCTGATCCCCGAATTCGTTTTCAAAGTCCTTTCTGAATCTGGAAGAAGCCAGCGCTTCATTGAACCCTTTCATCACGACCGCAAGCTTTGGCGAGACCGTATTCAGATAGCGGATCTCTTCGTCATAGAAAGGATCTGCCATATCGACGTCATGCCTGATATGAGCGATCGACGCCATCGTCCTGAATTCATTGCCTATCGTCTGTTTTCTTAATAAAGCCTTCCTGGCCGTTTCATAATCGGCGGCTTCATTGAATTCTTTCAATGCCGCGTAAATGTCTCTTTCCGTTTCCTCAAAGGAAGGACGGATGTATTCCAGGTCTTTGAACTTTTCCATTCTGATGCCTCCTGTCTTGTTGGCATTATTATGACACAACTGTCAGGAAACAAAAAAAGAAATGCCTGCAGACATGAGAGAAAAGCCTGGAAAAGAATCTGACAGGAATTATCAGATTTCTTATCTTATAATAGAGATATGCGAATGCGTAAGAAAAAGTGGGTCGCGCCATTTCTGGAAAACGAAAACAGGTATCTGATCGAAGGACATTACACTCATGACGGCGATCTTCCTTTATATGTGGAGATCGGCATGGGCATGGGCGATTTCATCACGGAGTCCGCTTCGATGCATCCCGGGATCTTCTATGTCGGGCTGGAAAAAGAAGAAACTTGCGTTGCAAGAGCGATCAGGAAAGCGATGGACCTCGATCTGCAGAACTTCAAGGTCTTCCTGGCCGATGCCGGAAACATCGAAGAGTGTTTCGATCCCGCTTCCATCGATGTGATCTATCTGCATTTCTCCGATCCCTGGCCCAAGAAGCGCAACCACAAGCGCAGACTTACCTATCCGCCGTTTCTAAGCCGCTACGCGAAGATATTGAAAGACCAGGGAATTCTTATCCTCAAAACCGATAACGAAGCATTCTTCGACGATTCCCTGCTGTATTTTGAATCCTCTGATTTCAGTCTGCTGGAAACCGACCGGAACTATTACGTCGAAGGCGAACCCATGACTGCCTACCAGGCGAAATTCGTCAGCGAAGGCAAACCGATATACTATGCGAAATACATCCTGAATAAGGTATAATGATTAATGTTATGAAAATGATAAAAAAGCTTACGGTCGTCCTGATGATCCTGCTGATGACATCCTGTTCCAGCGTCAAGCGCTATACGGCATACACGATCTATCCGATCGGCTATCTTTTGAACAGGATCGGCGGAAACCGGATCGAACCGATCTCCATCCAGACCCGTACCCTGGTCCAGACGGCGAATATCGTCGAGGACTATGCCGAGATCCTGGAAAACTCTTCGGTCCTCTTCCATATCGGCGATCTGGAGCCTTACATGGATCTATATGAAGACAGGATCAAAGAATTGGGCATCGATCTGAATGCCGGCGATCTTTCGGTACTGAACTGTCTCTATGAATACAAACGCTATACGCCGATCATCGTCGATGGCAAGGCGACGTATATCGAAGGCCCATATTACGAGGGCGATGTCTTCGACGAGATCGATACCTATGATCTGGATCCCTATATCTGGCTATCTCCGGGCGCGATGTACTGCATGGCCAAAGACGTCTATGAGTATCTTTCCGCCAACTACGTGGAGCAGTCTGCCTATTTCGAAGAAAACTACAAGGCTCTGGCCGATGAACTGATCGCCCTGGATGCGTCCTATCAGGCCCTGGCGACCAGACTGGTCAAAGAAAACAAAACGATCCGATTCGTGGCCATGACCGGATCCTTCGGCTGCTGGCAGAAGGACTTCGGTTTTCAGACCTATCCGCTGTCTCTGTCCAGATACGGTGTCGTACCGAATCAGGAACAGCTTGAGATCATCAAAGCCAAGATCATCAGTGACGGGGTCACGTATATCGCCTATGAACCAAACATGACGGAGGAAATGATGACTGTCTTCAACCAGCTGGAAGAAGAACTCGGATTGAAGAGGGTCACTCTGAACAATATCTCATCACTGACCAACGCCCAGATCGAATCAGGAAAAGACTATCTTTCCCTGATGTATGAGAACCTGAGCATCCTGGAAAACATGGCGGTTTCTGCGGTGCCGAATACCGTACCGGAAACTGTCGCCGAAACCGAGACGGGGGAATAAATGAAACTTTTACTGATCGACGGGAATTCCGTCCTATTCAGGGCGTATTATGCGACGAGCTACGGTAATATCATGCAGACGAGCAAAGGCGTGTATACCAATGCGGTCTATGCCTTTGCGAATATGCTGAACAAGGCTTTGAAAGAGATCAGGCCTGACTACTGTGTCGTCGCTTTTGATAAGGGGAAACATACCTTCCGGCATGAGATGATGCCGGATTATAAGGCGGGGAGAAGAGAGACGCCGCCCGAACTGGCGATGCAGTTCGATCTGGTGCGGGAGATGCTGGAGGCCTATGAGCTTCCTTATCTGGAATTCGACGATATCGAAGCCGACGACATCATCGGCTCTTTAGCCAAGAAATACGATTTCGAAACCTGCATCCTTTCCAGCGACAGGGATATGCTTCAGCTGATCGATGATACGACCAGCGTGTATGTGATGCGGAAAGGCATGTCGGATATCGCCAGAATGGATGAGAAGGCATTGATGGAAGAATACGGTCTGACACCGAAACAGATCATCGATTACAAAGGCCTGGCGGGAGACAAGTCCGACAATATCAAAGGCGTCGAAGGGGTCGGAGACAAGACCGCGGTCAAGCTTCTGAATGACTATGGAAGCTGCGAAGGGATCTATGAACATATCGGCGAGATCAAGGGCAAGCTGCAGGAGAAGCTCCTCAGAGACAAGGATTCCTGCTTCCTTTCCAAGACGCTGGCAACCATCAAGACGGATGTCGAGATCCCGAAGGAACTCGAGGATTTCCGGCTGCATGTGAACAACGCAGGCAAGAACGCTTTCTATCAGAAGTACGAGATGAACTCTCTGATCCGGGAAGGCGATAAAGAGACAGCGAAGGTCGAAGAAAGAGTCAAAGCAGTCAAGAAGATCTCTTCATCGCTGCGCAACGAACCGGTCATCTATGTCGTCTCGGACGAGTTCTCTTATTACGAGCGCAAGATCATCGGATTGTGTTTCGTGAATGAAAAAGAAGCGGAGTATATCGCTTTTGAAGACCTTCTGAAAGATCGGGATACTCTGTCGTTCCTGTCGGATGGCAGCAGGAAGATCTTCTATGACCTGAAGGCGGCGCTGCACTGTTTCGAATACAATCATATTCCGTTAGGAAAAAACAATGACGACATCATGCTGATGGCTTTTTTAGCCAACAACTACAATACGGATCTCAAAACGATCCTGAAGAACTACTGCGATCTCGATATCCCCGAAAGCAAGGATGTTTTCGGGACAATCAGGAAGCCTTTCGAGTACAAAGAAGCAGATATCGTGAATTATCTGAATCGCGCTGCAGCGCCTTTAAAACAGGTCTACGGGCGTCTGAAAGAAGAACTGAAACAGAAAGAGATGGAATCTCTCTACAGCGAGATCGAAGTGCCGCTGACCTACGTACTGTATGAAATGGAAAATGCCGGGATCATCTGCGACGAACAGGAGCTGGACAAGATCGCTTCGGAAACGAAGGACAAGATCGATGCGCTGGAAAAGAAGATCTATGATTCCATCGGCCATGAATTCAATATCGGCTCTCCCAAGCAGCTGGCAGAAGTACTCTATGAGGAACTGGATCTTCCGGATCTCAAGAAGGGCTCTACCAACGCGGAAGTTTTGAATAAGCTGATCGACTACCATCCGGCGGTCGCCTATATCCTGGACTGGCGCAAATATGCGAAACTGTACTCGACCTATGCCGAAGGACTGAAAAAATACATCACGCCGGACGGACGTATCCATACGATCTTCTCCCAGACGATCACCGCGACGGGAAGACTGTCAAGCTATGACCCGAATCTGCAGAATATATCCATCCGGGACGACGAATCGAAAGAAATACGCAAAGCGTTCAAAGCTTCTCCGGACTCTTTCCTGATGAGCTCCGACTATTCTCAGGTCGAACTGCGCGTCCTGAGCTCTCTGGCGGGAGAAGAAAAGATGATCGAAGCCTTCAATTCCGGTATCGATATCCACACCAAGACGGCCATGGACATCTTCGGATTGAAGAGGGAAGAAGTGACCGACATCGACCGCCGTCATGCGAAAGCCGTCAATTTCGGCGTGGTCTACGGGATCAGCGATTTCGGACTGGCAAATCAGACGCAGCTGTCCTTCAAGGATGCGAAACGCTATATCGATGACTATTTCCTGACCTATCCGAAGATCAAGGAGTATCTGGACGGACAGGTCGAGTTCTGCCAGAAGAACGGCTATGTGAAAACGATCATGAACCGCCGCAGATATATCAATGAGATCCGGGACAGGAACTATATGATGCGGGAGTTCGGCAAGCGCGCCGCGATGAACGCTTCGATTCAGGGAAGCGCCGCCGATATCATCAAGATCGCCATGATCAAAGCGTATGACTTTCTGAAAGAAAAAGGCCTGAAGTCGAAACTGATCCTGCAGGTCCATGACGAACTGATCTTCGACGTACCGGACGAAGAAGCCGCGCTGATGAAGGAAGCGATTCCCGAGATCATGACGAACGCCTATCGGATGAAGACCCGCCTGGATTCTTCCCTGGCAATGGGCAGAGACTGGTACGAGGCGAAATAATGCCGGAACTGCCTGAGGTACAGACCGTTCTCGACACGCTGGCTTTGCGCATCAAAGACCGTGCCATCACGGATATCAGGATATTATACAAGCCGATCGTTTCCTGTTCGGAGAAACGTTTTAAACAATCACTGATCGGACAGCATTTCCGCACGTTCAAACGCAGAGGCAAATATCTGCTTTTTGAGATGGATGATCTTACGCTCGTTTCGCATCTTCGGATGGAGGGAAAGTACTTCATCCTCGATGGTGATGCTCCCATCGGCAAGCACGATCATGTCATCTTCGATCTGGATGACGGAAAGCAGCTGCGCTACAACGATGTCCGGAAATTCGGCAGGATGGAACTGATCGAAAAAGACGGGGATTATGAAAACTTCAAGGACCTCGGTCCGGAGCCGTTTTCCGACAGTTTCGATCGCGAATACTGCAAAGAATATCTGAAAAACAAGAAAATGCCGATCAAGTCCGTTCTGCTGGACCAGTCTTTCGTGGCCGGGATCGGAAACATCTATGCGGATGAGATCCTGTTTGCGATGAAGATCGATCCCAGAAGCAGAGCGGATCTTTTGAATGAAGAAGAGATCGATACGATGATCCGCGAGACCAGAAGGATCCTGAAGGAAGCCATCCGGGCGGGAGGGACGACCATCCGTTCCTATACATCATCCCTGGGCGTGACCGGGCTGTTTCAGCTTGACCTGATGGTCCATACGGTGAAGAACTGTCCTGTCTGCGCTTCAGAAATTCAGAAGACCGTGGTAGGAGGAAGAGGGACCTATTACTGTCCAATCTGCCAGAAAAGAAAGAAACAGAAAAGGATCGCCATTACCGGAACGATCGGTTCCGGCAAGAGCGAAGCTGCGAGATATCTAAGAGAAAAAGGTTATCCGGTTTTCGATTGCGATGCGGAAAACAGGGATCTTCTCGAAAAAGGCAATGCCGGCTATGAAGCGGTAAAAGATGCCTTTCCTGAATGCATCACCGATGGGCAGCTGGACAAGAAAGCCCTGTCTGCGCTGGTGTTCAATGATCCGTCGCAGAAGAAGAAACTGGAAAGCATCATGCATCCTTTGATCCTGGAACGTCTGAACGAGAGGAAAGAAGAACTTCTGTTTGCGGAAGTGCCGCTGCTGTTTGAAGCGAAGTGGGACCGCTATTTCGATCAGAACCTGCTGGTGGTTACCGATCGGAAGATCCTTCTGGAGCGTCTGAAGGATCGCGGCATGAGCAGGTCCGAAGCGCTGCGCCGTCTGAAAAAGCAGATGCCTGTCTCAGAAAAAAAGAAAAGAGCCGATAAAATCATATATAATAATGGTAGTTTGCAGCAGCTGCACGATTCCCTCGAGGAATGGCTGAAAGAGGTCCGATGCTAGGAAAAGAAAGATATAAGACCGATATCCGTTGCGAGTTATCCAGCGAACATCTGCGTTCTCTGGTCTTTTTCTATGCGCCTCTGATCGGCAACGATGCGCTGGTCCTGTATGAATACTTCATTCTGAAAGGTTCACAGCTGTCTTTCGAAGAGATCAGCGATGTGCTTGCTTCATTGAATATCTCCATCGATATCTTTGAAAGAGATCTGGAACTGCTGAACATGTACCGGCTTGTCAAGACGCTGAAACAGGAAGACCGCTATGTCCTGATTTTCAATGAACCGATGAAGATGCGCGAATTCATCAAAGACGACATTCTGGTAAGGGAATTCATCATAAAGACTTCCGGCAACTATTACCGCAGCATCCTTTCGACGATGAAAAGTCTTGACAGCTACTATGGCTACGAGGACATCAGCAAGGTCCTGTCAGCCAACGATTTGAGCAGATGGTCGATGAGCGATGAATCCTATTTGAATAACAGCAATCCTATCCGTTACAACTACAACACCCTGTTTGATATCAACGTCTTCCTGAAGGACATCTCTTCGCTGATGTTTCCGATGCGCTACCGTACGGACGAAGTGCTGCGCACGATCGCCACTCTGGCTGATCTCTATGGCATCAGCTATGACAAGATGCGTTCCTATGTGGCGACCGCCGTCAACCGCAGCAAGGAAGAATTCAACCTCAATGAACTGCGAAACCTGTGCATGAACTCCCGGGCCGATTTCCAGAGGGTCAAGGAAGATGAATATGACGTGGACTGCCAGACCTATCTGATGAATCTGCAGGATGGCAAGGAGGTCACGGAATACGACAAGAAACTCTTATACAATCTGGCATTCAAGTACCATCTCAATAAAAGCGTCATCAATGTGCTGGTCCATCATGCGCTGAAAACCTGCAACAACCGTCTTTTAGAGAACTATATCTATCCGATCGCCGCGGATTTCCATCGCAACGATGTGAATGATCCGAATAAGGCACTGGATCGTTTAAGCGAAAGACGTCATGGCGTAAAAGAAGAAGAACAGCCTCCTGTCTATACGGAAGAGAACAATACGGAGATCAGTACCGATGAACTGGATGAAATACTGAGGATGATGGGGAAGAAATGACCAAAGAGATCGGAACAATAAAAGAAGACCTTTACCTGCGCGAACTTATCGAAAGATACGGCTTTTCGGACGGCTACCTCAGCGATCATTACAACAGTTTCTTAAGAGTGCTGGAATCGCGCAAGATCTGCCGGAACTGCCGGGGACTGGAATACTGTGCACAGCCGTCGAAAGGGCAGAGGCTGGCTTTTACTTATGACGATATCCTCATGGAAGAGGTCGAATACTGTCCGTATGCGCGGAAGGTCGAAGAAAAAACGGACCTGAAGAGCCGGTATCTGTACTGCGATATTCCGACACAGCTGCTGGATCTCGATATGAACAATGTCCGTTATACGCAGAAGCAGGAGAAACTCTATGCGCTGCTGGCGGCGATCCTTCTGAAAAAGAGCCGCAAAGGTCTGTACATCTATGGCGATCTGGGGGTAGGCAAGACCTATCTGTGTATCGCTTTGGCGAATTCCCTGGTCAGAAACGGGGAAAAGGTGGCATTCGTGAAAGTCGCAGACTTTTTCTACGATATCCGTAACAACGTCTATAACAATCCCGATCTCGCTCAGAAGAGCATCAGCGCCTTGAAAAGGGCGGACTATCTCTTTCTGGACGACATCGGATCGGAAAGCGTATCGGAATTCATCCGGGACGATGTGCTGCTGGGCATTCTGGAGTACCGTCTGGAGAACGATCTTCTGACGGTCTTTACGTCCAATCTGAGCAAGGAAGAACTGCTGAAGCATTATCAGTACGACCGTAAAGAAAAGTCCAACCTGATGAAAGCGAGACGCCTGCTGGAGAGGATCGATATCCTGGCGGATGATTTTGTCCTGACAGGTGACAACATGAGAAGGAGAACACAGGTATGATAAAGAAAATTGGTGTATTGACCTCGGGCGGAGACTCGCCTGGGATGAACGCCGCGATCCGGGCGGTCACAAGAACGGCGCTGATGAGCGGGATCGAAGTCGTCGGCATCAGGGATGGCTACAAGGGGCTGGTCGAAGGCCTGTATCTTCCTTTCAAGAGAAGTTCGGTCTCAGAGACGATTTCAACAGGCGGTACGATCCTGGGAAGCGCCAGACTGCCGGAATTCAAGGAAGAAGCCGTTCTGATGAAGGGCGTAGAAAAGCTGAAAGAAAACAACGTGGATGCGATCGTCGTCATCGGCGGGGATGGCACATATCGAGGCGCGGCTTCTCTGACGAAGCATGGCATCAACTGTATCGGATTGCCTGGCACGATCGATAATGATATCGAAGGGACCGACTTTACGATCGGTTTCGATACGGCTTTGAATACGATCGTGGAATGCGTGGACAAACTGAGAGATACTTCCAATTCGCATCACCGCTGTTCGGTCGTCGAAGTCATGGGCAACCATTGCGGCGACCTTGCGATCTATTCAGGCATTTCCTGCGGCGCGGAAGTCGTGATCACG
>JAEEGG010010570.1_pt1 | contig 20357 bp, 17 predicted proteins | sample 9134161 | NCBI WGS metagenome assembly JAEEGG01 (sample SAMN16246543, study PRJNA631951) | gut metagenome | biome: gut microbiome; feature: rumen; material: CR-attached | host: Bos | place: Iran: Karaj | collected 2018-10 | reverse complement strand
TCTCGACGGTCATCTTTATGTTGAACATGTCGAAGGCGGACTTAGCGGACTGGTAAGCAACGACCAGCTAAGAGAAGCGGAGGGTGAATCCGATTCATGAAGATAGTTTTTATGGGAACGCCGCAGTTCGCGGCAACCATTCTCGAAGGCCTTTATGAAAGCGGCGAAGATATCGTGGCGGTATATACCCAGCCCGATAAGCCGGTTAAGAGGTCCGGAACGCCTGTGGCGTCTCCGGTGAAGCAGTATGCCCTTTCAAAAGGACTTAACATATATCAGCCCACCCGCATCAGAAATGCCGAAGAGGTGGAACAGTTAAAAACCTTTGATGCGGATCTCTTTGTGGTGGCTGCTTACGGACAGATACTTTCAAAGGAAGTGCTGGACATTCCCCGTCTTTACTGCGTAAACGCCCACGGCTCCATACTCCCCAAATATCGCGGTGCTTCTCCCATACAGAGAGCAATTGCAAACGGGGAAGAAGAAACCGGCGTCACATTAATGAGAATGGACGAAGGGATAGATACCGGAGATATGATCGCCGTATCGAAGATACCCATCGAAAAAGGCGATGACGAAGCATCGGTATATGAAAAACTTGCCCATGTTGCCACCAAACTTCTTATCGATAATCTCAAAGCGATAGAAGACGGCACGGCTGCATTTACAAAGCAGGACGATGCCCTTTCTTCGTATGCGCCCATGATAAAGAAAGAAGAGGGACTTGTTGACTTTAATAAGTCTGCTCATCTTATAGACTGTCTCGTAAGGGGCTTTAAAGAATGGCCCACGGCATACACATTTGTGGGCGGAAAGCTTTTAAAGATACTTGAAGTTAAAGAAGCGTCGGAAGTTACGGGCATCGGTGAGCAGGGACTTGCCCCGGGACACTTTGTGGTCACAAAAAAGAACCTCTATGTTACAACAGGCGACGGACTTTTGGAACTTCTGGCGGTTAAGCCCGAAGGCAAGAAACTCATGTCGGGTATGGACTATCAGAGAGGCTCGCATATAGCTACGGGCGATAGCGCCGTTAAATAAATATGGATAATGATAAAAACTTAAGAGTGATCGTATTTGACAGCTTGATGGAATGCTTAAAGAATGGGCGTAAAAGTCACATTCTTATAAAGGACGTGCTGGACAAATACGATTATCTTGATAATACGGACAAAAACTTCATAAAGAAACTGTTTGAAGGAACGATTGAAAAGATGATCGCCCTTGATCATGTGCTTGACGAATGTTCCTCCAAACCCATGTCTAAATGTAAGTTCGAGATAAAGCTCATTCTTGAGATGGCCGCTTATCAGATTCTTTTCATGGACAGAGTGCCGGACAGCGCTGCATGCGATGAAGCGGTGAAATTGTGTAAAAAGAAAAGTCGCGAGGAACTTTCGGGTTTTGTGAACGGTGTTCTTCGTGCATTGGTAAGAAGAAAAGACGAACTGCTTAAGTTCGATTCGATCGAACCCTTAAGTACCCGCATGTCAGTCAAATATTCCGTTCCCGAGTGGATAGTTTCGATGATGATAAAAGAGATCGTCGGAAAAGATCCCGTAAAGGCGGATAAATTTTTCAAGGCATTAACGGATAAACGCCCAACCGTTGTAAGAATCACGGACAAAGATAAAGAATCGGACATTCTTTCAAAGTGGGATGAAAAGAAGATAAATTACGTTAAGAGCGAAAAATCCGAAAGAGTTTACAGACTTTGCGACCACGGTTCGGTGTCCGAGATACCGGGCTTTGGCGAAGGGCTTTTGTACATACAGGATGAAAGTTCGATGATGGCGGTTAAAGAGGCGGTTTCTTTTTGCCCCAATGCAAAGACAATGCTGGACCTTTGCTCGGCTCCGGGAGGAAAAGGAATATATGCGCTGGAACTTCTGGGCGCGCAGACGCAGGGAATACTTGCCGATGTTTCCGAAGAAAAAGTTGCATTGATAAATGACAACTTACAAAGATTGAACATCAAAAACGCCACAAGCGTGATAAACGACGCAACGATCTTAAAGGAAGAGTTCATCGATCACTTTGATATGGTGATAGCCGACGTTCCCTGTTCGGGGCTGGGTGTCATTTCAAGAAAGAGCGACCTTAAATACAACATCTCCAACGAAGGAATGGCAGAGATCTGCAAACTTCAAAAGGAAATTATTGACAAAGCCATGGGATATGTTAAGAAAGACGGCATTCTTCTTTATTCCACTTGTACGCTTCACAAAGCGGAAAACGAGAAGATGAGAGCATATATTATGGATAAGGGCGGATTTGAACTGTTGAGCGAGAAAAGACTTTGTCCCGACAGCGATGATACGGACGGTTTCTTTTTCGCGGTATTTAAAAAGCAATGAAGATCGACATTAAATCACTTAATCTAAATGAATTAAAGCAGATCGTAAAAGATATGTCACTTCCCGCCTTCAGGGCTTCTCAGATATACGACTGGCTTCATAAAAAGCTTGTCACGAGTTTTGATGAGATGACGAACCTTTCAAAGGATTTAAAAGAGACTCTTTGCGAGAACTTTGAACTCACGGCGCTTTCGACGGAAACGATGCAGGAGTCGAAGATCGACGGGACAAGGAAGTATCTTTTTAAGCTTTCCGACGGAAATTTTGTGGAAAGCGTTCTTATGCGATATAAGCACGGAAACAGCGTATGCATATCCTCTCAGGTAGGATGCCGCATGGGCTGCAGATTTTGTGCATCCACCCTGGACGGACTTACAAGAAATCTTACTCCCGCCGAGATGCTGGATCAGATATACCGTATCGAGAATGATCTGGGTGAACGTGTTTCAAACGTCGTAGTGATGGGAACGGGAGAGCCGTTGGACAATTACGACAATCTCATTAAGTTCATCGAACTTTTGACGGATGAGAACGGTCTTAATATAAGTCAAAGGAACGTAACGGTTTCTTCCTGCGGACTTTGCGAGAATATAAAGAGACTGGCTGACGAGGATCTTCAGATAACCTTCGCGTTATCCCTTCATGCAGTAACGGACGAGAAGAGAAGATCGATCATGCCCATCGCAAACAAGTATACGATAGAGGAACTTCTTGATGCCGTGGGATATTATTTCGAAAAGACAAAAAGAAGGGTGACTTTTGAGTATGCACTCATCGCAGGAGTAAACGATACCGATGCGGACGCCAACGGGATCATAGCTTTGGCCTCCAAGGTCGGAGCCCATGTAAACCTTATTCCGGTCAACCCCATAAAAGAGCGAGAATACCGCGAAACCCCCAAGGATGCGGTGGAGGCGTTCAAAAATAAACTTGAAAAAAGAAGAATAAATGTTACTATTAGAAGAGAAATGGGGCGTGACATTGACGGCGCATGCGGTCAGTTGCGCAAGAAAACCATGGACGCAAATTCCTGAAAGGAGCCGGGGTGTTAAAGACTTTTTCCATTACCGATATCGGTAAAAAAAGAACAATGAACCAGGACTATGTCTTTTCCTCGGAAAAGCCCGTCGGTGTGCTTCCCAACCTTTTTATCGTCGCTGACGGTATGGGCGGGCACAACGGAGGCGGATTTGCTTCCAGTTATGCGGTAGACGTATTTTTGGAGTCGGTTGAAATGTCCAATGAGATAAGCATAAGGAAAGTCATTTCCGAAGGCATAACGACAGCCAACCGAAGAATAAGAGAGAAGGCCGCCTCGGATGAGGAACTTTTCGGGATGGGCACGACCCTTGTTGTGGCAACGATAGACGATGAGTACCTGCAGGTGGCTAATGTGGGAGATTCGAGACTTTACGTGATCTCCGACGAGATAAGACAGATAACGACGGACCACTCCTACGTAGAGGAAATGGTCAGGATGGGAGGCCTCGACAGAGAAAGCGCCAGAACTCATCCGAAGAAGAATATAATAACCCGTGCAATAGGAGCCGACGACGAAGTCACGGCAGACTTCTTTACGGTAAAGCTTAATCCCGGCGATACCGTGCTCATGTGCTCGGACGGACTTACGAACATGCTTGACGATGAGGAAATACGAATGATCCTCTCAGGTCAGCGGGATATGGTTGAAAAGGCCGAAGAACTTATTAAAGCGGCCAATAACAACGGTGGTAAAGATAACATCGCGGTAATTCTTATCGATCCCTTCGGAGAATGATAAGACACGTTTGGAGATATAGATGATCAAGATAGGAATGATGATAGGGGACAGGTACGAGATCCTTGAGAAGATCGGGACCGGCGGCATGTCCGATGTCTATAAAGCAAAATGTCATAAACTGAACAGAATGGTTGCGGTCAAAGTGCTCAAGCAGGAGTTTTCGGAGAACGCGAACTTTGTTTCGAAGTTCCGTACCGAAGCACAGGCTGCAGCAGGCCTTATGCATCCCAACATCGTTAACGTATACGATGTAGGAGATGAGAACGGCATCTATTACATAGTAATGGAGCTGGTGGAAGGTATTACCTTAAAGAAGTACATCGAAAAGAAGGCGCGCCTTTCGGTTAAGGAAGCCATAACCATTGCGATTCAGATCTGCCTTGGCATTGAGGCGGCTCACAACAATCACATTATCCATCGTGACATTAAACCTCAGAATGTCATTATTTCAAAAGAAGGTAAAGTTAAAGTTACGGACTTCGGTATCGCGAAGGCCGCTACTTCGAATACGATCACAAGTAACGTAATGGGTTCGGTTCATTACACCTCTCCCGAGCAGGCAAGAGGCGGATTTTCCGACGAGAAGAGTGATGTTTATTCACTGGGCATTACGCTTTTTGAGATGCTCACCGGACGTGTTCCTTTTAACGGAGACACGACTGTTGCCATTGCAATTAAGCAGATTCAGGAAGAAATGCCCTCACCCAGAGAGTATGTTTCCGAGATTCCCCTTAGTGTTGAACAGATAGTTTTAAAATGTACGCAGAAATCGCCCGACAAGAGATATCAGAACATGGGTGAGCTCATAGACGATCTTCGTCATTCCTTCACCAATCCGGATGACGATTTCGTAAAGATCGCATCAGACGACGAAATGGGCGCAACAAGAGCCATGACCGATGAGGAAATGGAGCTTCTTAAGCGCGCTTCAAAGCCTGTAAGCACTGAGATCACGGGCAACCTTCCCAAAGCCAATCCCGAAGAGGATGACGATGATGAATTCGATCCGAGAATGAACAGGATCATGACGATACTTGCCATCGTAGTGGGTATCATCATCTGTGTTGTGGGCGTGCTCCTTATCGGTAAAGCTATCGGTATATTCAAACTCGGAAAAGAGAATCCTTCCTCCACCAGTTCGGTAAGCACCGAAGTGTCGGTGGAGCAGGTCATCATGCCCGAGGTTGTTGACATGGAATATGTAAAGGCAGCCGAGATACTTAAGAAGAAGGGACTTCGTCCCAAGGCTAAATACGAAGAATCCGACAGTGTTGCGGAGGGTATCGTTATATCTTCTTCGGTACACGAAGGGTTAAGAGTAGAACAGGGAACGGAAGTTACGCTTACCGTAAGCGCAGGCTCCGTAACCGTGGAAGTTCCCGAAGTTGTGGGCAAAACATTAAGTGCCGCAAATAAAGATATCATGGACAGAAACCTCAAGGTGGACATTCAGGAAGAGTATTCCGACAATGTTCTTGAAGGTCATGTCATTTCACAGAGCCCCGAAGCCGGAAGAGCTCCCGAAGGCTCTACCGTAACGATAGTAGTCAGCTTAGGCAGCAAGACCGAAGTGTTTGATATGCCAAGCGTTCTCGGTATGCTCATGGACGATGCTATCCTTACCCTTACCGAGCAGGGGCTTGAAGTCGGAGAGTGTCTCCAGGTATACAACAACGTATACGGCGAAGGTTACGTATGCTATCAGAGCGTTTCTTACGGAAGCGACGTTACCAAAGGCACCAAGGTGGACATTCAGGTTAGTAAGGGACCCGAACCCGAGGTTGAAGACAAATACAGTTTCCAGGCGGATATTCTTGCTCCCACACCCGCAGAAGACCCTGAGTTTAAGAGCGGTACGGAAGTTAAGATCACCATAGCAAAGAAAGACGGCGCAGTCTTATTTGAGACGACTACGACTTCTTTCCCCGTGCCCGTAAACATGACGAGCATCTCCGGATCTGACGGCGGTATATTGAAAATGTCTTATACCATCAAGAAGCAGCCTACGGATCCCGAAACGGGACTTCCCAATATGACGGTTCCTCCCGAATCGGAAGACAGAGAGATACTTCGAGAGATCGAGTTTGTAAAGGAAGAAGACGACTAAGCCTATGCGTGGAAAGATCATTAAAGGCATAGCCGGGTTTTATTACGTAAATGTTGAAGGAAAAGGCATCTTTGAGTGTAACGCCAAAGGGGCCTTTCGTAATGCAAAGATAAAGCCCCTGGTGGGGGATGATGCAGAGCTTGAGATCATCAGCGAAGAGAAAATGACAGGCAACGTTGTCGATATCGTTAAGCGTAAAAGCGAGATGATACGTCCTGCATGCGCTAATGTCGATCAGGCTCTTATTATTTTCAGTGTTAAGACGCCCGATCCGAATTTCAATCTCCTCGACAGGTTTTTGATCTATATGGGAAGCCTTGATATTCCCTGCAGTATATGCTTTAACAAAGACGATTTGGCTGATGAATCGGAGATAAGCGAGATTAAAGCGGCATATAAAGACAGCGGCTACGATATGTATTTCGTAAGCGCAAAAGAACGCCTCGGCATAGATACCGTAAGAGAATATCTGTCCGGAAAAACGACGGTTGTGGCAGGCCCCAGCGGAGTCGGTAAATCATCGCTTATAAATCTTTTCTGTGATCGTGACGTAATGGAGACAGGGTCCATCAGCAAGAAGACCGAAAGAGGAAAGCATACTACAAGACACAGCGAGCTTTTGTATGTGGGCAAAGAAACCTACATTATGGATACTCCGGGTTTTTCCTCCCTCGATGTATTCGGCACCGACACGGATACACTTAAGTTTTACTATAAAGAGTTTGAGCCTTACGCGGAGAATTGCAGGTTCAGAACCTGTGTACACATTAACGAGCCCGGCTGCATGGTCAAAGAAGCACTGGAAAAGGGCGAGATATCAAAGATGCGTTACGAAAACTACGTAACCCTATACAACGAACTTTCAAACATCAGAAAATGGTGACAAACGGGTAATTTATGACTAAAGAGTTAAGCAACAAGATAAAAGTATACAACATATTTTTCATAATCTTCATTTTCTTTTTCCATTGCGACGCGAGGTTTTACGTTCCGTATATGGAGCCCCTTTCATACATAATCGGCTCCTTGGGTCTTTCATTTTTCTTTACGATCTCGGGATACTTCATGTTCGCGGGAATGAACGACGAAAATGCCTTGAAAAGAAGTCTTAAGAGGATAAAGACACTGTTCTTGCCTTATGCATTCTGGAATGGGGTGTTCTACATCTATTTTATCGCAAGCGATGTATATTTCAGACAATCCCAGCCTTACAAGGTGCTCTACAGATTTCTGTTCCAGCCTTACAACGATGTTCTGTGGTATCTGTTCGCACTGTTTTTATTCTCAATAGTGGCGTTTTTGACATACAGGGTTATAAAGAACGTTCTTGCGGCCTGGATATTCCTGTGTGTTATATCGGCCGCGATCGTGATCGTATTTGTTATAAATCAGGCGTGGGTGTGCGAGCACATTTCCATCGGCTGGTGGCTTACCAAGATAACGCCGTATATACCGATGTATCTTTTCGGAGGCATTGTGGGACTTCATTACCGTGACGGTCTTAAAGTAAAAGCAAGATCTTTCGCCTGGCCTGTCTTTTTACTGGCTTCGTTTGCGGTGGTGCTCATCAAATACAAGTTTGACGAGGTGCCGATCGTTTATTGGCTTTCGATGTTCTTCGGCCCGGTCATTTTATGGAAGGCGATACCCGAGAACATTTTCAAAGCCGGAAAGATCATAGACTTCATATGCGAACCGTCATTTCTTATCTATGAATTTCAGCTTATGTCGTTTTGGATATGGCAGTCGGTATTTTACAGATTTGATATGACACCGGCTGCAAGAGAGAGGCTCATCTGCCTTTGCGCATATGTATTCATCTATATACTGTTCTATGCCTGCAAGGCCGTGTGTCCGCATCTTTTGGGCATTGCTACAGGCTTCAGAAACGGTAAGGATTTCACCAAAAAGGAAAAGAAAGCGTAATTACTTGCCTTGTCTTTGCCTGTGTATGGTGCTATAATTGCTAAATTGTAATCAACACAAGATTTTTGGAGGATTTATGGTACAGTCAAGAACTCACAATTGTAATGAATTAAGATTGTCCGATGTAGGTAAGAAGGTTACTTTAGTCGGATGGTATGAGAATATAAGACGTGTCAGCAAGAATCTCGGATTCGTTATCTTAAGGGATTTCTACGGAACAACGCAGATCGTTCCCGAAACCGAAGAGATGATGGAGAAGTTCTTAAGCGTGAACTGCGAGTCCACACTTCTTGTCGAAGGTGAAGTAAGAGAGCGTTCAAATAAGAACAATAAGATCGCTACGGGTGATATCGAGGTCGTTCCCACACGTGTTGAGGTGCTGGGAAAATGTTTGCATGCCGAGCTTCCTTTTGAGATCAACCGTTCCAAGGATGCCGATGAGAATGCTCGTCTTAAATACAGATATCTTGATCTCAGAAATCCCGACGTTAAGAAGAATATAGTTTTAAGATGCAACGTCGTTGCGGAACTCAGACGTGCTATGACCGAAGAAGGATTTTTGGAGATCACAACGCCCATCCTTACCGCTTCATCTCCGGAAGGCGCAAGAGATTTCCTTGTTCCCGCAAGAAAGCATCCCGGAAAGTTTTATGCTCTTCCTCAGGCACCCCAACAGTTTAAACAGCTTTTGATGACTTCGGGGTTTGACCGTTACTTCCAGATAGCTCCCTGCTTCAGAGATGAGGATGCGAGAGGAGACCGTACTCCCGGTGAGTTTTACCAGATGGATATGGAGATGGCTTTCGCAACTCAGGACGACGTACTTAACGTACTTGAGAAAGTACTCGTTCCCGTATTTGAAAAGTATGGTATCTATAAACGTATCACTCCTGCTCCGTTTAAAAGAATTCCTTTCAGAGAGTCAATGGAGAAATACGGTACAGACAAGCCCGATCTACGTATCGATCTTGAACTTAAGGATGTTACCGATGTACTCGGCGGTATAGATTTTGAGCCTTTTAAGGCAGGATGTGTTGAAGCCGTTGTTGTAAGCGGATTTAGTGCAACAAGAAAACAGATCGACCAGCTTGTGGCTGACGTTGAAGTTCAGACAGCACAGAAGTCTTACTGGTTCAGACTTGATGAGAACGGAGAGATCGTCGGCGGTATAGCTAAGTTCATCCAGCCCATAAAGGATGAAGTTATAAAGAAACTGGGTCTCACAAACGGATGCTTCGTAGGACTCGCAGCAGGTCCCAAAGCTGCGGCATTAAAGACCGCAGGCGTGTTACGTACCAAACTTGGCACCCTTTGTCCCGAGCATATGGACAAAGAGCAGTATCAGTTCTGCTGGATAGTAGATTTCCCGATGTACGAGATCGGAGAGGAATCGGGTGAACTTGAATTCTGCCACAATCCTTTCTCAATGCCTGTGGGAGGTCTTGAAATACTTGAAAAGGCAGCTAAGGGCGAGGCAGATCCTTTGGAGATCATGGCCAACCAGTACGACCTTGTAATAAACGGATATGAATCGGCATCGGGTGCAGTTAGAAACCACGATCCCGAGATAATGGTAAAGGCATTTGAACTTGTACGTCTCGGTGAAGATGACGTTAAGGCAAAGTTCCCTGCAATGTACAATGCCTTCACTTACGGAGCACCGCCTCACGCAGGTGCGGCACCCGGAGTGGACAGAATGATAATGCTTCTTACGGGAGAAGAGTCGATAAGAGAAGTTATCACCTTCCCCATGAACAAGAACGCTCAGGACGTTATGATGGATTCTCCTTCGAGCGTATCGCAAAAACAGCTTGACGATGTACATATCGCCATCGTAATGCCCAAAGAAGATTAATACGGTATAAAGAAAACAGTTGGATTAAGTTCCAACTGTTTCTTTTTGCCTTAATATATCATTATCTCTTGTCTGCCGCTATAACCTTACGCATCGCTTCAACGGCTACGCGGACCGACATGGAAGTGTCTTCACTCATCTTTTGATCCAGTCCCGCGGCTTCCCGTTCCTGATTCCATATTACGTGGAAGCACGAACCTGCACGGCACTTAAGAGCACTTGCGATAACAAAGAGTGCCGCGGACTCCATTTCGGAAGCCTTTACTCCGAGACGTTTCCAGGATTCCCATTTCTGTAACAGTTCATATGACACGGGACTTTTCTTCGGAGAATGCTGTCCGTAGAAAGAATCTTTACATTGTACAACGCCCATGTGAGTCGTATTTCCGAGCTCTTTTGAAGCCTCTCTTAAAGCAAGCGCTATATCAAAATCCGAAACGGCCGGGAATTCAATAGGTGCATATTCCATTGAGGTATGCTCGTATCTTATGGCCCCGGTGGCAACCACGATGTCCCCCGACTGTACGTCAAGATCTATGCCACCGCACGTTCCGGTCCTTATGAAGGTGTCTGCGCCGATATTGTGAAGCTCCTCAACGCATATAGCGGTCGAAGGTCCGCCGATACCCGTCGATGCGGCGCTTACCTTAACTCCGTCAAGGTATCCCGTATATATATTGTACTCTCTGTTACATGCCACCTGCTTGGCGTCTTCAAAGTGTTCCGCAATCTTCGGAATACGTCCGGGATCACCGGCAAGAATGACATATTTACCCACATCACCTTCTACGCACTGTATATGGAATTGCTTTTCGAGTTCCTGCATAAGATTGCTCCTTTAAGGATTATTATATTCATATAATACCATGATAGACACATTTGTGATAGGTAATCAATGAATAAGATAGGATAATTTGTTACAATTTACAAAATAATCAGGACATGGTAAATTAACTGACACAAGGAGGGCGATTTAATACTGACAATTTTATAAAATGAAGAGTAGAATTGCTATGCGGAGAAAAGAAAAGACAATTATTTGGATTATGTGTACTACTGTAGTAGTTCTGGTATTATACTTTGGGGTTTTGGTTTTTGACAAAAGAGCAAAATCAGATGTGATGGAGGAAAGCACGGATAGCATTAAGATTGTAAAGACAGTGGAAGAAAGCGGCATAAAATCAGACGAAATAAATGATAAGGAAGAAATAGACTATGATGCGCTAATTAATCAGGCGCGAGATTGTTTGATAGGCAAGAGCAAAATATTTAAAATATCAGATGATTTGAGAATCAGTATCGAATTTGAAGGGTACAACAAAGATTATCAGGATCTAGGATATTGTATAGCTGATTTCAATAATGATGGGGTAGATGAATTGATTTTCGGAGTAATATCAACACCGAATAATCCTGCTTGGGAAGGATATGTATATGACATTTACACTCGTGAAAAAGGAAAAACAGTACAACTTGCTGATGGGGCAGCCAGATATCATTGGTACATTTGCGAAGATGGTATCTATAGCGAGGAGTGTTCATCGAATGCTTTTTCAAATGGATTTTCTTATTATTCATTGAATGATGGAAAATTGAAATTGCTTGAAACAGTTATAAAAGAACGGGTTCCGGTTGACGAGGATAAGAATGAAGATATTTGGCTATATTCTGACTCATTAACTTACGAAATGCATTATCAATCTGACAGGTATGATATTATTAGCGAGGAAAAGGCCAAAGAAATAATGGGAAAATATAAAATTATATATCCCAATTTTGTCCCATTTGAATAGTGAAATTTTTTATCATTATATTTCTTACAAAAAAAACGGTGCATTTTGCACCGTTTTTTACTTATCACTCGTAAAATAACATTATTTCACATATTTGCGGAAGAGTTTTCCTATGCCGGCTTTGTGGTACAAAAGAAGGCCGACTATCGCGCCGATGGCTGCCTGAGCGATCTCGTAGGGAAGTTTGATGATGGCGTATTCTCTGGTGGAGTATACGTAGATCTTTCCCAGAGTATATCCGACCACCATGATGATCGCGCCTATCGTTACCGCAATGATCTGAGCGGAAAGCGGATGTTTCTTAAGTGTCTTTTGCGCGATGAGAGAGATGACCACACCTTGTATGCCGTGTGTGACAAGGGAGACGAACATCGGAGCGGGATAGAAGATGAGGTCTCCAAGGAACGATCCCACGCCGCAGGCAACAAATGCTTCAAGCGGATTTAACAATAAAGCGGCAAGACAGATCACTATATCGCAAAGGTAAAGGTGTCCGCCCGGCACCGGCACACCGAAACTTGAAAGGGCGATGTTCATTGCCATCAAAACGCCGGTAAATGCAATTCTTAGGGTTGTTTCTTTTTTCATATATGTACCTCTCATTTCTTTTTACCTAAGATTTTGAATCTGTGGTAAAAATGTATTTTACAAATCTTGTTTAAAAGATTACAATCAAACTGGTATTATAAAAATGACCAGAAACGGTATTTTGAATATAACCAGATTACACAAAGAAAGCGTATCACATGAACTACAAGATCGACATATCTTCACCAAAATCCGCATATCTGCAGCTATACCGCGCACTGGCGGACGATATAATCTCGGGCGTCTATCCGTATGGAACAAAACTTCCGTCCAAGAGAACGATGGCTTCGGAAACGGGTGTGAGCGTCATCACGGTACAGCATGCGCTCGATCTTCTTTCGGAAGAAGGCTATATTGAACCAAAAGAAAGAAGCGGGAACTTCGTGATCTTTAAGGAGGCTGATTTTCAGTCCAATCCGTCGCATGAGCGGTTTGTAAAGCGCGAACTTCCCAAGGTGATCCACACGTTCGGAGAGATATCCTACGACATCCTTTCAAAGACCATGAGGAAGGTAATACTCGACTGCGGCGATTCCATTCTTATTAAATCTCCCAATCACGGAAGTCCGGAATTAAGAGAGGAGATATGTGCGTATCTGGCGCGAAGCCGAGGAATAGCAGTATCGCCCGACCGGATCGTTATAGGTGCGGGTGCCGAATATCTTTACGGTCTCGTAGCCCAGTATTTCGGGGCGGGAAGCGTCATGGGGATAGAAGATCCGTCCTATGATAAGATTGGAAAAGTCTACTCTTCAATGGGACTTACCATACGAAAGCTTAAACTCGGAAATGACGGTATTTCGAAAAGAGCACTTTTTTCGACGGATGCAAAAGTCATACACGTTACACCGTTTAACAGTTTTCCTTCGGGCATAACTGCCGGTATATCCAAAAAACTTGAATATCTCAAATGGGCCGAAACAAAGAACGGATTTATAGTCGAGGACAATTACGACTCCGAACTTACCGTTTCCGCAAAGCCCGAAGATGCACTGTTTTCTTTGTCGAACGGTGAAAGAGTTATATATCTTAACACTTTTTCAAAGACTGTGGCTCCTTCTTTGAGAATGGGATATATGGTGTTGCCCAAAGACGTTATCGATGGATTTGACGAAAAACTCGGATTTTATTCATGCACGGTCCCGATATTCGAGCAGCTTGTCGTAGCGGAATTGTTAAAGAGCGGGAATTATGAACGTCATATCAATAAGATAAGACGCGAAAAAAGAAAAATGATGCAACCGGTTCAATAATACGTTATTTTATATGTAGTATCATATATGGAAAACTATGACAAATTATAAGGGAAAAGTTTTTGGAGGAGTTCATAATGACTAAGGATGAGATACTCTCGCTCGATCCGTACACTGCGCGCCTGACCGATAAAGATATAGAGTTCGGAATGGAATTGTATACCGAAGACGCCGAAGAAAAAGCCGTTTTTATACGTGAATACAGCAGCTTTATCGGCAATGTGATAAATACATACGGGCACAAGTATTACCACGAGTTTCATATAATCAACAAGAAATATCTGGCCAATCTTACCGCTCAGCCAAACCCAGACAAGACTTTTATCGGTTTTCTTTTTATAAAAGAGGCAGAGTATTTTCAGAATTTTAACGCATATGCAGAGGTAGTAAGGAATATAAACAGCGCATTGGAACTCGAAGAAGATCTTCCGATACATTTTAAAGCGGCGGCTCTTAACTGCGTGGTCGGGGCTTTGTGGAATTGTAATCTCTACAAAGAATCCGAGAAATATATGACTAAGATGGAAGCACTCATGGAGTCCGAAGAAATGACTCCGCTTCTTAAGTTTACCGTCGGATGCAATCTGATGAACGGATTTGCGGTTTTGGGAGATCGAATCAAGACCGACTACTATTACGATCTTTTGAAGGGTTTTTCAAGAGAAGATGTCGGAGACAATTTCTATTGCTTTTTAGAGATATTTAAATTGAGCGATGAAGCAAAGCTCAATGCTGACAGCATTCCGTCACAGGAATACATAGAGAAATTAAGAGAGAGCATGAAGTTCATTTATCCCGGAAACGGAATAGAAGAAGATTATGCCGACATCTTTATACCGATAGTCAAATACGTTCGAGGCTTTGCAAAAGATGCCAAGCTTGTTGAACTGTGTCTTAAGATAATCGAGACTACCTATTCACTTCCCGACAAGATAAACATTTATATGTTCATGTTCAAGGAATTCGGCATGACCAAAGAAACAGAGCCGGTACTGTATTCGAGATACTACGACGCGCTGGTAAGTCATTACAAGATGATCGCCGAGAACAGAAAGCATGAGATCACCAATGAGATCATGAACGAAGAACTTGCGGAAAAATACAGGATATCTGCGGGAACCGATGCACTTACGGGACTCGGAAACAGAACTTCGTACGAAGAATGTCTCGACGAGATTGCAAAGCAGCCTGAGTTTCCCGATAATCTTTATGTTGTCATGCTCGATCTTAACGGGCTTAAGGGTGTTAACGATACATACGGCCACGATGCCGGAGATGAGTTTATAAGGGCGGCGGGAGAGTGTATCACCAAGTCGCTCAATTCACCCGGAAAAGTGTTTAGGATAGGCGGAGATGAGTTTATGGCGATCGTATACAACACTCCGACCGGTATGGATAAGTTTATGGAAGATCTTGATGCACAGTGTGCCGCATGGAAAGGCTCGCATAACACGCCGCTTTCGATATCAAAGGGATTTTCACAGACGCGCGATATAGTTGCTCTTGAGCAGGAAACGAGGCGTGAGAGAATAGAGAAGATGGCAAAGATCGCTGACCGCAGAATGTATGAAGACAAGAAAGCGTACTATGAGCGGACCGGTAAAGACAGAAGAAGATAGAACGATCGATTCAAAATAAAAAGAAGTTCCCGTTTTGGCGGGAACTTCTTTCGTTTGTCCGTTTAATTGTTTCCGTAAAGGATTCTTGCATATTCCGAATCCTTGTCAAGGATAAGAGTTTTGTTGGTTCCGGTAAGCGCTTTTAACGAGTCGAGACTTCTTATGAAAGTATAGAACTCGGCTTTGCTTTCATCGTTGTAGGCGTTTGAAAGGATATGCATGTATTCTGCCTCGCCTTCGGCTTCAATCTTGGCAGCCTCAGCCTGAGCGTTTGCAACGGTGATGTTAACCTGCTTATCGGTTTCGTTTCTTATCTTCTGAGCCTCCGCCTGACCTTTTGCGGTGTAGCTTGCGGCGATGTTGTTTCTCTCGGATATCATTCTTTCATATACGGCTTCCTTGTTGGCATCGGGAAGATCAAGAGCCTTGATCTCTGCGATCTTTATTGTGATACCGTACTGAGAGATATCTGAGTTTGCTTCTTTTGTAATGAGTGATGTAAGTGTGTCACCACGTGCCGAAATGATGTTGTCCTGTGTCATAGAGGAGATCGTGTTCTTTGTTGCGTTAAATACCGCAGCCTCAACACGTTCGTCCGCACGGCCCTGAACGGCACCCAGTGTCTGATAGTACTTTGTTACATCCGTTACCGACCAGATAAGGTAGTTATCTGCGATCATCGACTTTTTGTCTGAAGTGATAACGTCCGATACCGGTATATCGTAAAGTATATCGCCAGTATATACGCTTGTAACGTTTTCAATGAAAGGTACGTGGAAGTGAAGTCCGGGATTGGCTTCAATGTTACTGATCTTACCAAATCTTACTATTATCGCTGTTTCGTTAACTTTTACGGTGTATACCGAGCTAAGGAAAACGACCATGGCAGCGAATAAGACTATCAATGTGACTGTAAGTTTTGCTATTGCTTTTTTCATGTCTTTTTCCTCCTTATTCTTCTATGGCCGGAACCGTGTTTGCAAAGCTGTCAAGCGGAAGAACGGTGCTTGTGTTGCCGTCTGTTATTATGACTTTGACACCCGGAAGAAGTTCTTCCATTGCCTCATAGAACATTCTCTGCTTTGTTATGAGAGGATATTTCTCATACTCTGCATACATCTGGTTAAATCTGGCAACCTGTCCTTCGGCTTCTGCGATACGTGCTGCCTTTGTAGCGTTTGCTTTCTGGATGATGGCATCGGCATTTGCTTCGGCTTCGGGAATCTGCTGGTTCTGATACTGAAGAGCATTGTTTTTTGCGGTATCGGCGCCCTGCTTAGCAGTTTCAACGGCCTTAAATGCCGAAACTACTTCTTCAACGGGAGGACGTGAATCCTGGATGGTGATGTTTACTACGGTAAGACCGACATTTCTTGCTTCAAGTTCCCGTAAGAGAGCATCTTTAATATCTGCCTGGATCTGTCCTTTGCTAGTCGTCATGGCTTCATCAACGGTGTAATTTGATACGACCGTTCTGATGTTGGCCAATGTTACGTTTTTAAGTATAGCTTCGGGCGCTTTTGAATTGTAAAGATAAGCTACGGGATCGGATATTCTGTATTCGATGTAGAAGTCGATGTTAAGCAGGTTGAAATCGGATGTGATCATAACACCGCTTGACTCATCTACGGGATAGGCACCTTTTTGTCCGTCTTTGTCGATGATGTAACCGATCGATGTACCGTGTGTCGTCATATCGACTTTCTTGACCGACTGCCAGGGAGCTTTGAAATAAAATCCTGCAGTATTGACTTTTACTACTTTACCAAATTGTGTGACAACCGCGTTGCTCTGCTCGTTAACGGTGTAGAAACACTTTAAGATGCAGATCGCAAGTACGATGCCGATCACGAGTAACACTACCGTGCTGACACCTTTTTTGAAGGTTGTCAATTCGTCTACTTCGGCGTTCGAGAATCTGGTTTTGTTTTTACCAAACATTTTCTTTGTACCTCCTGAATGTAGGTTTTTTGATTATCCTCATCAATAAAATATGATATTTCCGATATTGATTATTGTAAAGGAAACTTTTTATAAAGTATACGGCGGGTGTTGCGATTTGAGGGTAGATAATCCGCACCATATAATATATAATAGTCTAAGTTAATGCTATTAGCGGAGGGTTATTTCATGACTAAAGAAGAAAAGAAATCTTTTATATGGTATGACAGAAAGCGTACTTTTTTGGGTCTTCCCTGGAGTTTTACAAAATATGCTTTTTCGGAAGACAGATTATTTATAGAAAAGGGTTTTTTCACGACCACATTTGATGAGGTTCGCCTTTACAGGATACTTGATCTTAAACTTACCCAGAAACTGTGGCAGAAGATATTCGGAGTGGGTACGATAAATGTTTTTTCTTCAGACAAGTCACAGGGTGAGTTCCCCATACTTAATATTAAAAAGCCAAGATATGTCAAAGAGATCTTAAGCAAGCAGATCGAACTTCAAAGAGACGCCAAGAGAGTTGTTAACCGTGAGATGATGAACGGTCTGGATTTTGATGCCATGGATCCCGATCATGACGTTGACGGTTACGATTCCGTAGAAGACATTCACTGATATCATATTTTGAATTTACCGGGCAACAAGCGCTTATTTAAGCATAAGCGTCTGTTGCTTGACTGTTTTATATGAAGACATTTTTCAAGGAACACAAAAAACTTATAAATGCGATCATAGTTGCACTCATTCCGCTGGCGGCGTGCATCATTATGACAAGGTTTGACCATAAGACCATTGCCGATGTTTATCCCGCCGCAAGCGAATGGAACGATGAGCTGTTTTACTATAAACAGGTGGAGTGCAGCGTTCTTGACGGAACGCCGATGGGATATTTCGGATACAACGAAAGCAGTGCCGAAAAACTTTCTTACGGCGCCTGGAGCCCGCTCATAATGTCATGGTGGATCGTATTCTCAAAGGCGTTTGGTTTCACGCCTCTATCCATGATAATCGCCAATATCATATTGTTTTCAATCGCCGTGTTTTCATTTGGCATGTTTTCAAACATATCGGAGAACAGGCTTTATTTGCTTGCTCCGGTCTTTCTTTTGACGACTCCCCTGGCCAGATACATGCTTTCATACATGCCGGAGATCTTTATCATTTCTTTTGTTGTTGTGTTCATGGGGCTTGTTGTGGGCTACAGACATAGCGAACGTAAGCTTTTGCGCTTCATATTTATGCTTGTGATCGCCGCCTTTATGACGCTTTTAAGACCTTACATGGCCGTTTTCTTTCTGTTTGCCCTGGCAGTCACAAAAAAGGACGAGATGATAAAGCATCTTATTGTATTCATGAGCATGTTCGTATCCCTCATTCTTTACTTTTTGGTTGAAAAGTATTATACGGCAGAGTATCTCGGCAACGTATATTCAACCGATTGGATCTCGGAGTTTAAAAACTTCGGTATTGTAGCAGGCATCAACAATCTTTTCACAACGCTTCTTCGCATGCTCGTTGCAATCGCAAGGAGCTGCCTGGGTGCACTCAGAAGCGGTTATGCCATCGGCATTTATTTCTTTGTATTTTTGTTCTTCACGCTTATGTTCTTATGTGAATGGGTAAAAAGAAAAAGAAAAAAGGAAGATACTTCTGGGCTCGCCCTTGCGATGCTTGGCTGTGATCTTGCGATGCTCGCCGCAATAATCTATATGTACTCGCTTCATGACGGTTTCAGACATCTGCTGATCTTTATCGTGGCGGGGGAACTGTTGGAGATAGGCCTTTCAAAAGGGAACTATTCAAAGGAACTCATAACCGTTCTGGTTCTTTTGGTGCTCTTTGTGATAAAAGGAAAAGATCCCGTATATTTTAAACCATACTACGACACCGGACTTACGGGTGTAAGATCGGATAAGATCGACGGCTTTAATGAAGAACTTAAGGCCCGCATGGTGGCAACAGACGAACTGTCATGGGACAATACCGTAGTAATGGTTCTTACGGACTGTGAAAAAGACGAAGCTCCCGAAACCGCATCGATGATAAAATGGCAGTACGGTTATTCCCTTCCCGAAGGGTTTGCAATCTCTTTGTGTGAAAACGCTTATGTTTTGGATAATCTTGGGAAACTAAAGTCAAAGTATATATATTTACAGACCGGAGGCACGGTGGAAGAAAAAGTTAAAGGCCGGGCCGAACTCATCGCCTCGAACGAGGACGTGAGTGTCTACAGGTTTAAGGGGAAAAAGTGATCAATGTATTATCCGTTGAAAATATGAGAAAGAGCGATGCCAATACCATTGCTGCAAAAACTTCGGGTGCGGAACTGATGTTAAGAGCCGCTCGCGGAGTTTTTATAGTTTGCAAAGAATCGCCCATCGCCATTGTATGCGGAACGGGAAACAACGCGGGAGACGGCTATGCCCTCGCTTCGCTTCTTAAAGATGTGGGGAAAGAGGTTTCTTTGTACCTTACTAAAGAAAAGTTTTCCGAAGACGGAAAGTACTATTACGACGAGTGCGTTAAAAAGAACATCGATATAAGAAAGATCGGTGAAACAGATTCTTTAAAGGGTTATAAAACGGTTGTCGATTGTCTTCTGGGGACGGGCTTCAAAGGAAGCGTCCGCGAAGACATAAAAGATGCGATCGATAAGATAAATGAAAGCGGAGCCTACGTTATTTCCGTTGATATTAACAGCGGTCTAAACGGTGATTCCGGAATGGGAGAGACCTTCGTGAGATCGGATATCACGGTATCCGTAGGAGGTTATAAGCCGGGGCATTTCCTTAACATGGCAAAGGATGCCATGAAAGAGAAAATGAACATAAATATCGGAATAGATCCCGTCGACGAGCCGTACAGGCTTATAGAGGCTACCGAAGTGGCATCCTGTTTTGAGAAAAGACTCAATTACTCAAACAAAGGGACTTACGGATATACGGCACTTATAGGCGGAAGTGAGATGTACGGCGGAGCTATCAGGCTTGCTTATATGGCCAATGCGTCGATGCGTTCGGGAGCGGGGGTCGTTAAGGTAGCCGTTCCGAAATCGATAGCTCATGATGTGGCGCCGAATATCCTTGAGAGTACGCTGTTTCTTCTTCCCGAAAAGGACGGAAAGATTGCCTT
>JAEEGG010010567.1_pt1 | contig 20360 bp, 15 predicted proteins | sample 9134161 | NCBI WGS metagenome assembly JAEEGG01 (sample SAMN16246543, study PRJNA631951) | gut metagenome | biome: gut microbiome; feature: rumen; material: CR-attached | host: Bos | place: Iran: Karaj | collected 2018-10 | reverse complement strand
TTTTAACAAAAAAATAAGAATTTATCATTCCTCTATGCATAGAAATTACAGATTATTCTTGTACCTTTGCAATGCAAATATTTGAAGGATGAAAGAGGTGGAAAACATTTTAAATGAGTTGAATACGGCGCAGCAGGAGGCAGTGCAGTGTATTGATGGACCGTTGATGGTGATTGCGGGCGCTGGCTCGGGCAAAACCCGTGTGCTGACGTATCGTATTGCCTATATGCTGACGCAAGGTATTGACCCGTTCCGCATACTGGCGTTGACCTTTACCAACAAGGCCGCCGCCGAGATGAAGGAGCGTATCTACAAGTTGGTGGGCGGCAGCAATGCCAAGTCAGTGATTATGGGCACTTTCCACTCCGTCTTTTATCGTATCTTGCGTGCCGAGGGCGACAAGTTGGGCTATACCCACAACTTGACTGTCTATGACACCGACGACTCAAAGAGCGTGCTGCGTAGCATCATCAAGGAGATGAACCTCGATCCGAAAGTGTACGTGGTCAACACCGTGCTGAGCCGCATCTCATCGGCCAAGTCGAGCCTACTGTCGGCGGAAGAGTATGCCAACAATCATGAAATCACGCAGATAGATGCAGCCAACGGTCGGCCTCACATTGCCGAAATCTTTATCCGCTACAACCGCCGTCTGAAGAATTCGGACGCTATGGACTTCGATGACCTGCTCTATTACATGAACGTCCTGCTGCGCGATTTTCCCGAAGTGCTCTATAAGTATCAGAACCGCTTCCAGTATATTCTGGTGGATGAGTATCAGGATACGAACTATGCGCAGTATATGATTATCAAGAAGTTGGCCGCTGCACACCAGAATATCTGCGTGGTGGGCGACGATGCGCAGAGCATCTACGCCTTCCGTGGCGCCAACATCCAGAATATCCTCAACTTCAAACGCGACTACCCGACGGCCCGCGTGGTGAAACTGGAACAGAACTACCGTTCGACGCAAAATATTGTCAACGCCGCCAATGCCATCATCAAAAACAATAAGGATCAGCTCTTTAAGGAGGTATGGACCAGCAACGAAGAGGGCGATCGCATCAGTATTGTGCAGTCGGCATCTGATAATGAGGAGGCACAATTTGTGGCTAACACGATTTCCGATTATAAGGTGAATTATCATGTTGATAATAACCAGTTTGCCATTCTCTATCGTACTAATGCGCAGTCGCGTGCGCTGGAAGAGGCGTTAATCAAACGGCGTATCCCCTATAAGATTTATGCGGGCGTCTCTTTTTATAAACGTAAGGAAATCAAAGATATACTGGCTTACTTCCGTCTAACCATCAACCATTACGATGAAGAGTCACTGCGGCGTGTTATCAACTACCCGCAACGCGGCATTGGCGCCACGACGGTTGAGAAGGTGATTATCTGCGCCCGAGAGCACAAAGTGCATTTGTGGGATGTGGTCGATAATCCCGATGCCTTCCAACTGGATGTCAACACCGCTGCCAAAGTCAAATTGCAGGAGTTTGCCACGAAAATCAAGAGTTACACGGCCATGCTGCAAACCTCCAATGCTTACGATTTGGGTAAGCATATCGCCTTCAATTCGGGATTGATAGATGAACTAAAGTCGGACATTACTGAAAAAGAGCGTTTGGAGAATGTGGAAGAGTTGCTCGACTCGATGAAGGAGTTCACAGAGAAGGAGCCTGAAACCTCGTTCAACGAAGAGACGGGCGAGATTATCACCGAGTATTTTCCATCGTTGGACCGCTATGTGGAGAATGTGGCCTTGTTGATTGACGATGACCAGGAGAAAGAGAAGGATTTGGATGCCGTGAAGCTGATGACTATCCACGCTGCCAAGGGGTTGGAGTTCGACTATGTCTTTCTTACCGGTATGGAAGAGAATCTCTTCCCGTCGTCGTTGGCACTGAACACGCGACAGGAGTTGGAAGAAGAGCGCCGTCTGTTCTACGTGGCCATTACGCGAGCCAAGAAAAAGCTCACGTTAACTCATTGTAAAACAAGATATAAGTTTGGCTCTTTGCAGTTCTGCGAGCCGAGCCAGTTCTTGGATGAGATTCCTGAGTGTTATATCAAAACCACCAAAAAGGCGTCGGCTGGTCGCGGTGCTTTTGCCCAGCAGCGACAGGGTGGTTTGTTCTCAAAATCTTATCCGTCAACGTTTACAACTAACTTAAAACCAGTTGCTTCTGCACAACCCAAACCCAAGGTAATCGACAATCCGTTGGCTGCCCAAGTGGGCCGCCCGGCTACGCTTGACGATATTGAGGAAGATACCCGCGTATATCACAGCAAGTTCGGCTATGGCATGGTCGTTTCCACCGAGGGCGAAGGTCCTGAAATGAAAGCCATCATCAATTTTGATACGGTAGGCACCAAGACGTTGTTGCTGAAGTTTGCCAAGTTAATCATTCCGAATTAGTTACATAGTGAAAGATATACGACATCTTACCGATAACGAGTTGGTCTCTTTCTTAGAGTCCGTTAACGAGAAACCGTTCCGCGCCAAGCAGATAGGTGAGTGGCTTTGGAAGAAAGGAGTGTGCCGTTTCGAGGAGATGTCGAATCTGTCGGTGTCGCTGCGCTCGGCGCTGACCTCGCAGTTTTTTTTCCAAACCACTGATATAGAAGAGGAAGTGAAGGCTGGCGACGGTACCGTAAAGTTTGTTTTTCGTTTGCACGACGGCCAGAAGGTGGAAGGCGTGCTCATCCCGTCGGCTGGCAGAACCACGGCCTGTATCTCATCGCAAGTGGGCTGCCCGCTCCGTTGCGCTTTCTGTGCTACCGGCACCATGGGCTTCATCCGTCAGCTGCACTATTCCGAGATTTTCGACCAGTATCGGCTGATTAACGTCAAGTCGTTGGCCAACTTTGGAAAACAGCTCTCCAATATCGTCTATATGGGCATGGGCGAGCCGCTGCTTAACTACGACAATGTGATGCGTTCGGTGGAGATACTCACCGCTCCGTGGGGACAGCAGTTGTCGCCTTCGCGTATTACGCTCTCTACCGCGGGCGTGGCTCCCGCCATCAGGCGTCTGGCCGACGATGGCTTTAAGGCGGGTCTGGCAGTGTCGCTGCACTGTGCCGATGAGCTGAAGCGCGCCAAGTTGATGCCTGTCACCGAACTACATTCGCTGAAAACATTGCAGGATGCTTTAAGTTATTATCATTCAAAGACTAACGAGCGGATTACGATAGAGTATCTGTTACTGAATGGCCTCAACGACTCGACGGAAGATGCCCGCAAGTTGTGGGAGTATTGTAAGCCTTTCCCTGTGAAAATCAACATTATAGAGTATAATGCCACTGGCGACAAGTTTGCGCCCAGTTCGGCCTATCGGTTAGAAGCTTTTGTCAACTATTTGACTAACAAGAATATGGTTGTCAATATTCGCCGTAGCAAAGGCAAGGACGCTCAGGCCGCTTGCGGACAGTTGGTGCAGAAGAGATTTAAAACTGAAAACTGAAAATTGAAAACTGAAAGTTGTTGAAAGGGCATTCTTTTTCTATGACACACTAATAATCAAAATATCATGGCCGCCAAAGTATTAGTTGTTGACAAGGTTCACGAAAGCTTAGTTGCTCGTCTCGGCGAGCAAGGCTTGGTATGCGAGGTAAATCGCGAGTTGACTTACGATGACTTTATCGCATTACCCGATGAGTATCTGGGGCTGATTATTCGTAGTCGCTTTGTGGTTGACAAGAAGGCGCTGCTGTCGAAGCCGTCGCTGCAGTTCGTAGTGCGCATCGGTTCGGGTGTGGAAAGTATTGATACAGAGTTTGCTGAGCGTTGTGGGGTAAAGGTTCTCAGTACGCCCGAAGGCAATGCCCCGTCGGTGGCCGAGCATGCGCTGGGACTGTTGTTGGCCGCCCTCAAAAACATTGTGGTCTCCGACAAGGAGGTGCGTCGTGGCGAGTGGCTGCGTGAGAAGAACAAAGGCTGCGAGATAGGCTCCCGCACGATTGGTATCATAGGTTACGGCCATACCGGACCGGCATTTGCACGCCTGCTGAAGTCCTTCGGCTGCACAATCTATGCTTACGACAAGTTCAAGAGCGACTTCGGCTCGGCTGATGTGATTGAAGCTCCGCTGGAGACCTTGTTGGAAAAGTGCGACGTGTTATCGTTGCATATCAATTATCTTCCTGAAAATCATTATTTTATAAATAAAAATCTCATTAACAAAGTCCAACATCCATTCATTTTGATTAACACCTCTCGCGGTTTGGCTGTCAACACGGCCGATGTGGTGGAGGGTTTGCAAAAGGGTAAAATCCAATACGCTTGTTTGGATGTGCTTGAGTATGAGAATGTACGACTGAAAAATGCCGCCAAGGAGGATTGGCAGGAGCCGATGCGGCAGTTGGCAGAGATGGACAATGTGATTCTCACGCCGCACATAGCAGGGCAGACGACCGATGCCGAGCGCCGTCATGCCGAGGTGGCGTTCGAGAAAATCATGCAGGTGTTAAAGGAGTTATAGGGATTTTTTCCCAAGACTGCGTTTCAAAATATTGATATCTTCTTCGGTAAGGAAGCGCCATTCACCGCGCGGCAGGTCCTTTTTGGTGAGGCCTGCATAGACTGTGCGGTCGAGTTTGACCACTTCGTAGCCGAAATGTTCGAAAATGCGGCGCACAATGCGGTTCTTGCCCGAGTGGATGGTAATGCCGATCTCTCGTTTTGAATCGCCCACGTAGGCCAGTTCATCGGGTTTGATGACGCCGTCGTCCAATTCCACACCATTGCAAATTTCTTCAAAGTCGCTGGTTTTCAAATTCTTGTCCAATTCAACTTTGTAGATTTTGTAGATATTGTGCGACGGGTGGGTCAGCTTCTTGGCCATCTCGCCGTCATTGGTGAAGAGCAGCAGTCCCGTGGTATTGCGGTCAAGGCGGCCTACGGGATAGACGCGTTCTTTGCAGGCGCCCTTGATGAGCTGCATCACATCCTTGCGATCGAACTCGTCGCGGGTGGTGGTGATGTAGTCTTTGGGCTTGTTGAGCAGGATATAGACGGGCTTTTCGCGTTGCAGGATGCGGTCGCCGTAGCGCACTTCGTCGGTGGGCATCACCTTGGTACCCAACTCGGTAACGATTTCACCGTTCACCTTGATGGCACCGGTTTCTATCAGTGTGTCGGCTTCGCGGCGCGAGCAGATGCCGGCATTGGCAATGTATTTGTTGAGGCGGATGGGGCCGTATTGCTCTTCGTATTCGAGCGACAGGATCTTCTGTTTGCGGGGAGCCTGGCGGCCTTCCATCTTCCGCTTGTTCACGATTTCGGTCAGAATCTCCGATTCGGCAGTCACATCGCGGCGGCGTTTGGGCTTGTCATCGTCAAATTTGGCCTTGCGAGGTCTGCCTGTTGCCCCTCCGCGTTGGCCTGCAAACTTGCGAGCAGGCCTCTTGTCGCCAAACTTGCGTGCGGGACGCTCATTGTCTTGCTCGTCGTCATGGAAGCGGCGACGGGGCTTGTCGCTACCCTTGGTGGTTCTTTTGCCCTGAAAAGAGCCTTCTTTTCTCTTGGCGCTGAAACTGCGTTTGTTAGATTCTTTTTCCATTATGTAAGGTTGTTTTTGTCGGTATTAAAAAATGTTAACGTAAGGCTTTATGGCCAATGTCGGTGCGATGGAAGAGGCTATCGGAGGTTATCTGCTTCACCCCTTCGTAGGCGTCTTTTTGCGCCTCGGCGATGGTGTTGCCTTTGCCAACCACAAACAGCACGCGGCCTCCATTGGTTTGCCAGTGGCCCTCTTTGTGGGCGGTGCCGCTGTGGAACAGCAGGTGGTCGCAGGTGTCGATGCCTTCAATGGCGGCACCTTTGGGATAGCTACCCGGATAACCTTTGGTGGCCAGCACTACGCCTAGGCAGGCTTCGCGGTGCCATTCTATGCGGGTCTCTTTGTGGTTCAGCACGTCGAGCATGTGGGCGATGAGGTCGCTCTTCATGCGCGGCAGCACCACTTCGGTCTCGGGGTCGCCAAAGCGGGCGTTGAATTCTATCACCTTGGGACCGTCGGCGGTAAGTATCAAGCCGCCGTACAAGATGCCCGTGAAGGGCAGCCCTTCGCGTACCATAGCCTTGGCCACGGGTTCCATGATAGTCTTAACCGACTGGTCGATAATGTCTTGTGTGATGAATGGTACGGGCGAGTAGGCTCCCATGCCACCGGTATTGGGACCGAGGTCGCCGTCGTAGGCGCGTTTGTGGTCCTGTGCGATGGTGAGGGGCACTACCTGTTCGCCGTTCACCAGCGCCATCAGCGAGAACTCCTCGCCAGCGAGGAACTCCTCAATAACCACTTTGCCTTCGCCGAACTTGGCATCCAACAGCATGTCTTTCAGTGCATTGTCGGCTTCTTCCAAGGTCTGTGCCACTACCACACCTTTGCCGGCTGCCAGGCCGTCGTACTTGATGACGATGGGGGCACCATGCTGGTGCACGTAGGCAATGGCTTGGTTGTAGTCGCTGAAGGTGGCGTAGCGGGCGGTGGGCACGTTGTATTTCAGCATAAGGTCCTTGGCAAACTGCTTGCTACCTTCAATGATGGCAGCTTCGGCAGAGGGACCAAATACAGGTATATTGTTCTTTGTCAGCTCATTGGCTAAGCCGTTTACGAGGGCTGCCTCGGGACCGATGATGACCAGGTCGATGTGATTTTCTTTGCAGAAACGGACAATACCGTCGTTGTCTTTCTCATCAATAGCCACGCACTCAAAATCCTGCTTCATGCCGTCGTTGCCGGGGGCGACAAAAACCGTGCTTACCAATGGCGATTGGGCTGCTTTCCAAGCGATGGCGTGCTCTCTGCCACCACGACCTACGACTAATATTTTCATGATTAGGATTTTAAGTTATTGGTTGATAGTATTTTACAAAATAACAAGAAGATAGATTATCCATTATTTTGAAGATGCAAAAGTAATAAAAAAACTCCTTTTTTGAAAAGGGAAGGTTGGAACAATCCTTAGGCTGAGTTTGATATAAAAATTAACAGAAGAAATAAAGTCCTCTATTTGCAAAAATTGATGTAACTTTGCGCATTCAAAATAATTGATGATGATAGCAAAGCCAAAAATTGCAGTTATCGGTCTTGGCTATGTGGGTTTGCCCTTAGCACGCTTGTTTTCAACCAAATACGAAACCGTTGGCTTCGACATGAACCGCCAGCGCGTGGAGGCTCTCATGCAGGGCCACGATGCCACGCTGGAGGTGGATGACGCCCTGTTGCAACAGGCCATCCAAAACGGCTTCGTATGCACGGCCGAACTGGAACGTATTGCCGACTGCAATGTCTATATTGTGGCAGTGCCCACGCCGGTGGACCACCACAACCGCCCAGATTTGGCTCCCCTGATTGGAGCCAGCACCACCGTTGGCAAGGTGATTTCGCAAGGCAATGTGGTGATTTACGAGTCAACCGTTTACCCTGGTGTGACCGAAGAGGAGTGTCTGCCCGTGGTGGAAAAAGTGTCGGGATTGAAGTTCAACCGCGACTTCTTCGCCGGCTACTCGCCAGAGCGTATCAACCCGGGCGACAAGCAGCACACGGTGGAAACCATCCGCAAAGTGACCTCCGGCTCTACACCCGAGGTGGCCGACTTTGTCGATGGCCTCTACTCGTCGGTGTTGCTCAACGGCACCCACAAGGCTCCCTCTATTCGCGTGGCCGAGGCATCGAAAATTATCGAGAATGCTCAGCGCGATGTTAACATAGCCTATATGAACGAGTTGGCTAAGATTTTTAACGCCATGGGCATCGACACGCATGACGTGATTGAGGCCGCCTCGTCGAAATGGAACTTCATCAAACTCAGTCCCGGACTGGTGGGTGGCCATTGTATCAGCGTGGACCCCTACTATCTGATACAGAAAGCGCAAGTGTACGGCATCCTGCCGCGCGTCATGTCGGCGGCACGCCGCCTCAACGACGGCATGGGCGACTATGTGGCTCAGCAGGTCATCAAGCTGATGAACAAGAAAGGTTTGCTGGTGAAAGATGCCCACATTCTTATCCTGGGTGTGACCTTTAAAGAGAATTGTCCCGACATACGCAATACCAAAGTGGTGGATATCCGCAGCAGTTTGACCGAATATACGGAAAACATCACGGTTTACGACCCATGGGCAGATGCCAGTGCCGTGAAAAGAGAGTACGGTCTCGACATCGTCTCCTCTGGCCTCGACACGCTTAAAGGCCGCTTCGATGCTGTCATCTTAGCGGTGGCTCACAACGAGTTTGCCCATTATGATGTGCGCTCGCTGCTGAAAGAGGGTGGTGTGGTGTACGACGTGAAAGGCAGTCTGGACCGCCGCATGGTGGACGGAAGATTGTAATATTATTGAAGGTAGAGGCGGAACTCGCCCCGCCTCTATAAATCTGATAAACAACTGAATATGAAAAACTTCGCTCTTTTTGGATTAGGAGGATACATAGCTCCGCGACATCTGCGGGCCATCAAGGATACAGGCAACATCTTGTCGGCAGCGTACGACAAGAACGACAGTGTGGGCATCATCGACAGCTATTTCCCCAACTGCTCGTTTTTTACTGAAATGGAGCTGATTGACCGCCATTGCACTAAGTTGAAAAACACCGACCAGCGCATTGACATGGTCTCTATCTGCACGCCCAACTATCTGCACGATGCGCACATCCGTTTCGGTTTGCGCTTGGGTGCCGATGTGATCTGCGAGAAGCCACTGGTGCTCAATCCGTGGAACATTGATGCCATCCAAAAGATGGAAGAGGAGACGGGACATAAGGTGTATAATATTCTACAACTTCGTCTTCACGAATCCATCAAAAAGTTAAAGAAGCAGGTGGAAGAGGGTCCTCAAGATAAGGTATATGATGTGGATTTGACCTACATCACCTCGCGTGGAACTTGGTATTATGCCAGCTGGAAAGGCGAACCGCGCAAGAGCGGCGGCATTGCCACCAACATTGGCGTACACTTTTACGATATGCTTACCTATATTTTCGGCAAGGTGCAGGAAAACATTGTCCATGTGGCCTCGCACGACCGTGTGGCCGGTTTTCTAAGATTAGAGAAGGCACGCGTTCGTTACTTCTTGAGTATCAATGCGGAACATCTTCCTGCCAATGCTGTAGAAGGCGAGAAAAGAACTTATCGCTCCATCAAGATTGAAGGCGAGGAGTTCGAGTTTAGCCAGGGCTTCACCGAACTGCACACCGAAAGTTACAAAGAGATTCTGGCAGGCCGCGGCTTCGGCACCGAAGAGGCTCGCAACTGTATCGAAATTGTACACACCATCCGTAACGCGCAACCCATAGGTTTGGTGGGCGATTATCATCCGTTTGCCAAGTTCCCGCCGTCACGCCACCCGCTGGGCTGGGACCGGTAAAAATGGAGAGATGAGAGTGGAGAGATTGGAACCGAAAATTGAAAACTGAAAACTGAAATTTGTTGAGAAGGGGCGCGCACCGTCTCGACGGTTTTCCACTTTCACTTTTCAGTTCTCTACTACTTAACTCCTTAGTTTCTTAACTTCTTAACTATCAACTATTCACTTTTCACTTCTCACTTAATATCTTCGTAACCTTCAATCTCTTAACCTTTTCGGTTGTATTGTCTGTAAAAGACTACCGCCGACAGTGCTGTTATCGCCAGCAGGGTGCCAAAGACGGCGTAGCTGTTTTCGGTGAAGATCATTGTAACCACGGAAAATAGCAGGGTGCCGAGCAGCACGAAGATGAAGGTGACGAAGTTGAGATAGGCCATCATGTCGCCGAGTTTGCGGCCGATGTCGGCATGTTGGATGTGGGCGAGGCAGGGTACTTGCACAAAGCCGCCCAGGAAGGCGAAGACGAAGATGGTGGCGGAGAATACGGCGACATTCATCTTGAAGCAGAGAATAGCTATCAGCAGCAGGCTCATCCCTGCTAACCCAATGGCTACCAGGTCGGTGCGCACGCGCTCTTTGGAGATCTTGCCCACGAAAGTGCAGCCCGCAGCAATGCCAATGGCGGCGAATGAGAGGACCACGCCCGTCATGGTGTTGGAAATCTGCAATGCATGGCGACAGTGGATGATGAGGTTCATCTGCAATATGCCGCCGAGCAGCCAGAAGATGGAGTAGCCGAGCACGGCGGTATTCAATCCCTTATGCTGAGCGGCAAAGCGGTAATTCTGTTTTAAGAAGGTTATCGGGTTGACCGATGACACGCCGCTGTCGGTTTCGGGCAGCTCCTGGGTGCGGATGGCAGCCGCGGCCGCATAGCCTAGCAGGGCCAGTCCTATCAAAATGGCGGTCATTCCCCAAAATTGGTAGTGGTCGGAGATGATGGAGGCCATGACCGTGCCGATGAGGATACCCAAGAAGGCCATTGCTTCGATCATGCCGCTGCCGAAAGAAACCTTGCTCTCGCCGCCAATGTCGCGAATGAGGCTGTATTTGGCTGGCGAGTAGAGGCAGCTGAGAAAGCCCATCAGCAGTACGGCCACGATAGCCAGCATGACCCACTGGAAGTAGAAGGCTACGCAAGCCAGCATAATGACTGGCAGTTCAATGAGTTTCATCCTCCTGAAAAGCTTCTGCTTGTTGTATTGGATGGCCCATTTGCCAGCCAGCGGCGAGCAGATGAGGTAGGGGATGACCAACGCCGCCGAAACCAAAGAAATGAGCTGCGATTGCGACAGCCACGAAGGCATAGCCCATGTCACGGCAATAAATATAATGCAGTGTTTCAGGAAATTATCATTAAAAACGCTCAGGAAGTTAGCGGAAAAGAGGGCTGTCCAATTTCTGCCTTCAGAAGAAAAGGGCCGTTCTTTCATATACGATTAGTAAAGCACACTGAATTTCACCCCTGCAAAGTGATATAGCATGTGCGTTTCGCGATTGGTGGTCTTGTCTTCATGCGGGTTGTTGACACTGTATCGCATGTGAGAGTCCTGCAGTTTGTAATCGCCTACAACTAAGATAGATACCTTGTCATTGATTTTGATGTTGATACCCAATCCTGTTTCGCCATGCAAACCGGTGCGGCTGCCGTGAATCACGTAAGTGATATCTTCGGGTTTGGAAGAGATGTACCATTTGAAGGCGTAGCCGACATTGAGATACCAGTGCGGAGTGATTTTGCGGTCGATGAAGTTGACGCTCACATTGGCGTAAATCGGAATGAAAGCCGTATGTTTCCAGATATCCAAACCCACGCCGATGCCTGTAAATACATACGGATTGAATTGATAAGCAATCAATTGGTGAATGTCGAATACGGGAATATGGTTTGCAATACTGCGAGTGCCTTCTTCAAAGTTCAGTTGCCCTACACCAGCCGAAAAGCCAGCGGTGGTCATATAGACAAACTTGCGCTCTTTCATTTTCTGTCCGGGTTGGGCGTAGAGACAACCTGCCATAAGCAGAAAGGCGGTCAGGGTGAGGAGTGTTTTCTTCATCATAGAAATATGTTTTTTTAAGGTGTCAGGCGCGAATCAACTCTTTGGCGGCTTGCAGTGCTGCTGCGCTTATCTGCTTGCCACTCATCATTTTGGCTATTTCTTGTTCGCGTTCTTCTTCCTTTAGTTTTCGTATATTTGTGTAGGTGTTATCGTCAATAATTTCTTTGTAAATGTAATAATGTAGCTTGCCCTTGGCGGCCACTTGCGGCAGGTGGGTGATGACCAGCAGTTGCCGTTGTTGCGAGATGTCCTGCATCATGGCGGCCACTTTGCCCGCGGTTTCGCCCGAGATGCCCGTGTCAATCTCATCAAAGATGATGGTAGGCAGGAAGTTAGCGGCGCTGATGACTGACTTGATAGCCAGCATCAATCGCGAGATTTCGCCTCCTGAAGCCACTTTCTCAATCTCATTGGGTGTAGCGCCACGGTTGGCCGAGAAGAGGTACTTGACTTCATCGAGGCCGCTCTTGGCGGGTTGGCTGAGGCGGTTGAAGTCGATGTGCAGCACGGCGTCGTTCATGCCCAGCAGGTGCAGTTTGCCGACAATCTCCTTTTCAAGGCGGCTGGCGGCTTTCTGGCGTTGTTGCGACAACTTTTCAGCCGACGCCATCACTTGCTGGTACAGTTTCTCTTTCTTTTCCGCCATCTGGGTGATTTGCTGCTGGTGATCTTCCATCAGTTGCAAACGCTTCCGCCCCTCTTCCATCTTGGCCAGCAGTTCGGCGATGGTATTGAGGTGGTGTTTTTGTAAAAGAAAGAAAATCAGGTCGATACGCTCTTTTAGTTGCTCCAGTTTCTCAGGGTTAACTTCTATTTCGTCGCATTTTTTCGATGTGTCGAAGGCAATGTCTTCCAACTCTATGATTACCTTGTCGATGCGGGTGGCGTAATCGGCCAGCTCGCTGTTGTATTGGGCCAGTTCCTCGTACTGTTTTCTGACGGCCTTGAGCTGTTCAATGATGTTGGGCTCTTCTTCTGCCAGCAATCGGGCGGCCGTGTAGAGTTTGCCCTTGATCAATTCGGCGTTGTCGAGTAGTGTGATCTGTTTTTCGACATCCTCTTTTTCTCCTTCGTAGAGGTGGGCATTGTCGATTTCGTCGGAAATGTAAGTGATGAAATCGCGCTCGTTCTCATCTTCCTGCTGTCTCTGTACCAATTCATTGTATTGTCGCGAGGCAGCGTGGTATTCGGCCAATGTTTGGTTATAGGCCATGGCCTGGGCGGTAAGTCCCGCATATTCGTCGATTACCTTAATGCGGAAGGTGTCGTCGTTGAAGAGTAAAATATGATGTTGCGAATGGATGTCAACCAACTGAACGGCCAGTTCGCGTAGGGTTTGCAGCGTGACTGGCGTGTCGTTGATGAAAGCTCTCGACTTGCCCTTCTCATTCACTTCGCGGCGGAGGATGGTCTCTTCGTCATAGTCGATGTCATGCTCTTCAAAAAAAGGCTGCAGGGCCAGTTTGCTGAGGTCGAAGCGACCTTCTACAAAGCATTTGCGGCTTTTGTCGAAGAGTACGGAGGTGTCGGCGCGACTGCCCAGTATTAGCGACAAGGCGCCCAGCATAATAGACTTGCCGGCTCCCGTTTCGCCCGTGATGACGGTGAAACCCTCGTCAAACGTGATGTTCAGCGAGCGTATCAGCGCATAATTCTCTATTTGTAACGAGCGTAACATGGGAGATGGCTGTTGAGGCTATTGTTGGTTGATAGCGTTGTATTTCGACTGGTTGGAAGCGTCGATCTGCTTCATGATATTCAACACCTGCGTTTTTTCGCTGGGAGTTCCTTGTTTAAAGATATTGACAATCTCGTCGGATTTGGCGTGTACCAACATTTGCACCATGTAGATGTTCGATTTCTGTTTGTGGACATCTTGCAGCAGTCGCAAACTCTCGGCAATGACGGCACGGCCAGCATCAGGCGATTCGGCCATCACGTCCAGTCCCAGACGGTGGTACTTATACAGGAACTCGTGCAATTTGCCGTAGTTGCTGTTAGTCAGGTTCTCCATAATCCAGTAGCGGTTGTTCTGTCCCGATTCGTAAACTTTCCAGCCAGGTTCCTTGGAGGTTTGGTTCAGGTTTACAATGTTCTGACATTTAGAATAGTAGGGAGCACCGCCATTCATCGAGAAGGTGTCGAAATCGACAGCCAGGAAAAGGTTGAGGTAGAAGGCAATCAGCGAGGTGAACTGCGACAGGTTGGTGTTGTCGGAGTATTCCAAAGGATCCCCTTCTGCATACGTGAATTTGACGTTCTTGTCTTGGAAATTAAGAACGGTTGATTTATAGCTTGTTCCGTAAACGGGGCGCTGCAACTGGATAGTCATCGTACCCGTGAATTCATCGCCACTAACGGCATCTAAGGTTATCATGATGGCACACTCAATACGCTCGTTGGTCTTGAGGTTGTACTGGCACCATTTCCGGTCGTTGATGAAACGATAGAGCTCTTGTTGCAATGCGTTGTATCGGTTGCGGTTAGAGCCGGAAATCTTGCTTGAGTTGATGGAAATCTGACATTGAAAATCCTGTGCCATGCCGCTAAGTGCAAGGCAAAATATCAATAAGCATAATGCGAATTTTTTCATGTCAGCACGATTTATTTAGATTAATATTCTTTGTAGAAGATGTGTAAAATGGAAAAATCATCTCCTTTGGCTTTGTCTTTCGTCTTGACGATGGAAATGGGCAGACCATCGTCGTTGTAGTCGTGAACCCACTGGATACCTGCCGTGATATAGGCTGTCATATTGTTGTAGGCCAATCCTTTAAGTCTTGTTACCTCGGGCATGGCGTGTGGATAGAGTTCTTCAGTAAACAGGTAGTCGGTGTTGAAATAAGGTTTGCGATGGTAGTCGTATTTGAACTCCAGCTTCTTGTCGGTAACATTTCCCGAAGAATCAATCTCTTGTGTATAGAGTTGAGCGATGTTGCCGTTGCGGTCGTAATGAGCCTTGACGACATTGGTGTCGCCGCCGACGATAATGGCAGTCAGCCACATGTTGTTGTCGTACACAAATTGTTCCACCGATAAGGTATCATTGCCAAGTATCTCAATGCGTTGCTGCAGCAATCCGATATTGTTGTAGGCAAAGTGGCAACTGCGGATGTCGTTGCCTTTCTTGTTACCGTCTTGGTATTTTACCGCTTGGATGCGGTTGTTCAAGTAGGAAAAATAGATGTTTGAGGTGCTGCCTGTCGAGTCGTTGACAGTTATCTGTGTAAGATGTTTGTCGCTGTCGTAAATGTAGTTGGCTGTGAAGGAGATACCTTTGCTTGTTTCGCCTACAATTTGATCAACCAGGTGGGTTTGAGGCATCATATCGAAGAGGATGGTGGCATCTTCGTACTGGCATTGGGTAACGGTGCGCACGACCTTCTCTCCATAGACGTTGGCGTAAGCCGCATATTGCATTTTGTCGCCTAAGGCAAAAGCTTGGCATGTGCTCTTTTTCAGTGTGGAGGCTGTGTTGTCGTGTTTCCAGCCAGTGTATTCTATTCGGTCGCTGCCGCCTTTTTTGAGGTTCACCATTTTGATGGAGCTGATGCCTGCCGAGGTGGAGGCGGTGAAGAAGTAGGTTTGTGCCTGGTTGAGGGTGATTCTAAAGGTGTGGTAGCCAGCACCCAGTTTCAAACTCTTCTGCACATCTTCCTTGCCCAAGATATCGAAAATGGCAAAGTGGACGGTCTCTTCTTGCGGAAGATAAAGCGTTACGTCAGTGGTTCCGTAGAAGGGGTTGGGCACATTCTGCGTTAAAGCGGGCTTCTTGTTAGTATTGTAGCAGGCAACGCCAGTCTGGATGGCCAACTCGATGACGGAGTCGGGAGCCACAACGGTTTCCGACCACGAGCGTGTTAGGTTGGTGACCACTACGCTGTCGAGCGATACCCAGTTGAGGCGGTCTCTTCCTACAAATTTCACCTTGACAGGCTGTGCGTAGGTCGTCAGGATGAATAGCGGAAGCAGGGCAATAAGCAGGTATCGTTTTAACATCGTCATTGGGCGTTAGGATTTTGCAATTAAATGGTCCACAATGTTTTGCGCAACCTTATGTTTGTCTTGTAGGTCGAAGGGCGTAATCTTTCCGTCGCGGTCGATGATGGTTACTTGGTTCGTGTCGTAGTTGAAGCCGCTCTTCGGGGTTTTAGTGGAATTGAGAACGATAAAATCGAGGTTTTTATTATGAAGCTTGGTCTGGGCGTTGGCCAGTTCGTTCTCTGTTTCAAGGGCAAAGCCCACAATGTATTGGCCTTCACGTTTATTTTTGCCGAGAGAGGCCAGAATGTCGGTGGTTTTGACCAGTTCCAATTGTAGCGACGAGTCGTTCTTTTTGATTTTTTCGGGTGCGGGTGCTGCCGGCGTGTAATCGGCCACTGCGGCCGACATGATGATGATGTCGGCGTCGGCGCTATATTTGAGGCAGGCCTCGTACATCTGGGCGGCGGTGGTGACATCCACGCGGTGGATGTGCGACTGTTGGGTGGTCAGCACGGTGGGGCCGGTCACCAGCGTCACTTCCGCGCCTTTGTCGGCCAGCACTTCTGCCAGTGCGAAGCCCATCTTGCCTGACGAGTGGTTGCCGATGAAGCGTACGGGGTCAATCGGTTCGTAGGTGGGTCCTGCGGTTACCAATGCCCGTTTCCCTTTGAGTGGCAGGTCTTTACTGAAATAGCCCATCACCTCATCAAAAATCTTCTCGGGTTCTTCCATCCGGCCTTTGCCTGTTGTGCCGCATGCCAAGAAGCCTTCAGCGGGTCCTATGATATGGCAGCCCTGCTGTTGCAAGGTGGCCAGATTGCGCTGCACGGCCTCGTTTGCGTACATCTTGTTGTTCATCGCGGGGGCAATGAACAGAGGTTTCTTTATGGCCAGCAGCAGGGTGGACAGGGCGTCGTCGGCAATGCCGTTGGCCATCTTGCCGATGATGTCGGCAGAGGCGGGCGCCACAATCATGCAATCGGCCCAGTCGGCATGCGAGATGTGATGAACGTCAAATTGCTCTGACCGCTTGAAAGTGTCGCAGTACAAAGCGTTCTGCGACAGCGTTTCAATGGTGAGCGGCGTGACAAACTCCAAGGCGTTGGTCGTAGCCACCACCTTGACCTCACAGCCGGCCGACTTGAACAGGCGAATGAGCGTCATGGTCTTGTATGCCGCTATTCCGCCTGTAATACCGATAATGACATGCTTGGGAGCGCCTTCTGTCATGACTCGTTATTCTTTGTCTTCTTTGGGCTCTTCGCCTTCGCGATAATAGATTTCCTTGTTTTCGAATTCGTGGATGGCCAGCAAAGCGGGTTTGGGCATCTGCTCGTAAGTCTTGGCCAACTCAATCTGATCACGGTTTTCGAAAATCTCGTCCAACGAGTCGGTGGTGGTGTTGAATTCTTGCATCTTGGTGCGCATCTCGTCCTTCAACTCGGTCGAAATCTGATTGGCACGTTTCGAAAGGATGGCTACGGTTTCGTAAATGTTGTTCGTATCCGTGTCAAATTCGCGAATGTTGCGGGTTATGGCATTCTTTTCGATTTTGTCTTTCTGATAATCTGTCTTCATTGTTTTTATTGTTTTTTTGAACTGTTTATTCTTTCTATTTGTTTCTGTGCTTCGGCTGCAATTTTCTGCGCCTCAGGTAAATAAGTCGATTCGGGATAGTTGGCCGATAACATCTCACAGGCATCTATGCAAGCCTGATAACGCGCTTCCTGCTTGGCGGCCACGCTCTTCTTGGCATATTTGAAATTGTTCTGCACCAAAATGTACATAGCCTCAGGCACGTAGGGACTGTAAGGATGGTTTTTGAAAAAGTTCTTGGCCATGATTTGTGTGGCCTCGTAACTGTATGTGTTGTAGTAAAGTTTCAATATCTCAAAATCCTTCTTCGCCAACTTGTTGTTTAGCTTGTCTAACATCAAGTTGCACTCTTCAATGTGCTTACTTTCAGGATATTGCAGAATAAAACTCTTGATTTCCTCGATGGCATAATAGGTGTCGGTCTGGTCTAAACTGTACAGTGGCGACACATTGAAAATGGCGTTCAGCGACATGAAGTAGGCTGTCTCGGCACGGTCGCTGCCTGGGTAACGACGGGCGTAATCCTTGAAGTGGAAAGCCGCCAACGTGTAATCCTGATTCTGGTAGTAGCAGTCGGCGAACATGTACAAGATGCTGTCAGCCTTAGGCGTTCCTAACGATAGCGGATACAACTCCTCGAACAGTCGTGCGGCAGAAAGATATTGCCCGTTGTTATAGAAATCTACAGCCCGATGGTAATTGTAGTCGTAGGTTTCAAAGGTGACTTTCTTGTTGTTTCGCAGGGTGTTGCTGGGGTTGTCTTTTTTCTTTTTATCTTTTGAATTATAAGATGTTATGTCGGTTGAAGAGACAGAAAAACCCTTGAAAATGGGATATACCACACCCTCAGCCCTTGAAAAAGAGGCTTGGAGCGATAGTAACACCATGAAAATCAAAGCTTTATATATGTGTCTGTTCATTTTTCGCATTTTGCAAAAGTACAAAAAAAAATGTAATGTTGTCATCGTTCCCCGACCACCCAAATTTTTTGTACCTTTGCAAGATTATTAGTAATGCTAAATGCTGATGAAGAGAGTTGTTTTCGTTCTTCTTTTTCTTTTTGTGGGAATGAGTTACGTGTTGGCAACTCATCAGCGTGCCGGTGAAATCACCTATCGCTACAAGGGTGGTTTGACCTACGAGTTTACGATTGTCACTTACACCTATACGCCCAGTCCCGCCGACCGCCCCGAGATTGACGTGCTGTGGGGCGACGGCACCACATCGACCATTACCCGTACCCGCAAAATCAACATGGAGAACGAAATCAGCATGAACACTTACATTGCTGAGCACACTTTCCCTGCGGCGGGGCAGTACTCGATTACTTTTGAGGACCCGAACCGCAATGCGGGCATCGTCAATATCCTCAACTCGGTCAACATCCCCTTCTTTCTGGAAACCATTCTGATAGTCAATCCGTTCCTGGGCGGAAACAACTCGCCGCAGTTGCTCAATCCGCCTATCGACAACGGCTGCGTGGGCGTGCCCTACTACCATAACCCCGGTGCTTACGATCCCGATGGCGACAGCCTTTCTTACAGTCTCATCTCGTGCCGCGGCTATGATGGTGAGGTGGTGCCCGGCTACCAGTTGCCGACCGCCTCCACCAGCATCACCATCGACCCCTACACGGGCGATCTGATATGGGACTCGCCGACGATGCAAGGTGAGTACAACATCGCCATTCTCATTCAGGAGTGGCGCGCGGGTGTGTTGATAGGCAGTGTGGTGCGCGATATGCAGATCAATATCATCTCGTGCAACAACCAGCCGCCGCATATAGAAACCATTGAAGACACTTGTGTGCTGGCGGGCACGTTGCTCGAATTGGATGTGACTGCCACCGACCCCAACTCGACAAGTGTAACACTCTCTGCCACAGGAAGTCCCTTCCGTGGAACGCAGCCTCGTGCCATCTTCCCCGAAGTGAAAGGGAGGCCGCCCGTGACAGGCCAGTTCGTGTGGAATACAACATGCCACCATGTGCAGAAAGGGTGGTATTCGGTGCTGTTCAAGGCACAGGATAATGGTCCTCAAGTCGAGTTGGCATCATTTAAAACGCTGCGTATCAGAATAGTGGCACCGCGTCCCGAAAATCTGCAAGCCGAGCCGATAGGTAACGAGGTGACTTTGACATGGGAGAAGAGCGAGTGCGACAATGTGGTGGGCTATGACATCTACAAGCGGATTTCGTCGAATCCGTTTGAGCCGGAGCACTGCGAGACGGGCATGCCGCCCGAGGCGGGCTATCGCTGGATTGGCGCCACCCACAGTTGGCAGGATACGCTCTTTGTGGACGATGGTTCCGTATTTCCGTTGCGGCACGGCACAGAGTATTGCTATCGTGTGGTGGCCTTCTTTGCCGACGGCGCCGAAAGCTACGTGTCGGCTGAGACCTGCATCAGCCTCTTGCAGGATGCGCCTATGATTACGAATGTGGATGTGGAAGAAACTGATTTACAGGAGGGTGTTATCAATGTGAAATGGCTGGCACCCGCCATCATCGACTCGGCCCGCTTTGAGCCTCCCTATAGCTATCATCTCTGTCGTGCATCAAGCCAGAACAGGCAGTTTGTGGTGCTCGACAGCTTGCTGACACTCGACGACACTTCGTTTGTAGATAGGCAGTTGAATACCGTTGAGGCATCCTATATCTACAAACTGGAAATCTATGGCATGGTGCGGGGTAAGAAAACCTACATCGAATCCTCCGACCAGGCCTCTTCCATCTTCCTGCGGGCCACACCGTCCGACCGCAAGGTGATTCTTTCGTGGCAAGAATCGGTACCGTGGATAAATACGGAATATACTGTGTATAAGTACAATGAAACCACCCATCAGTATGATTCCATTGCTGTGACCACCGAGCAGACCTACACCGACAAGGCCTTGGAGAATGGCCATCAGTATTGCTATTATGTCCGCTCGTTGGGTGGCTATTTTGCCAACGACACTGTTTATCCCTTGTACAACAGGTCGCAGCGCGTGTGTGCCATTCCTCTGGATGATACGCCGCCAGAAGTGCCTGAGGTGGTCATCACGACCGATTGCCAAACGGTGACCTTCGAGTGGTTGTTCTCTTCCGATTCGGCTTATCAGGATGTGTATCAGTATTATATCTATTACAAACCGTCTTATAACGATCCCTACACCATCTTTGATTCCATTGTCAATAATGGCGAGAATTGCTACGACAACCGCTGTCGCTACGAACTGACGGGCTTGTCGTATGTAGTGGGTTGCTTTGCCATGGCCGCCATCGATACGGCTGGCAACCTGTCGGCTATGAGCGAAGAAAGCTGCTTCGATGTGGACGATTGCTTGTCGTATGAGTTGCCCAA
>JAEEGG010010561.1_pt1 | contig 20363 bp, 7 predicted proteins | sample 9134161 | NCBI WGS metagenome assembly JAEEGG01 (sample SAMN16246543, study PRJNA631951) | gut metagenome | biome: gut microbiome; feature: rumen; material: CR-attached | host: Bos | place: Iran: Karaj | collected 2018-10 | reverse complement strand
TGCAAAAACAATGGAAGAGGTAACTACTCCCCTCTCCAGTCGGAGAGGGGCAGGGGGTGAGGCTCCCCGAAAGGTTCTCCTTCTTGGTTCCGGTGCCCTGAAAATCGGTCAGGCAGGCGAGTTCGACTATAGTGGTGCACAGGCTCTGAAAGCGTTGAAGGAAGAGGGCGTGGAGAGTGTGCTGATTAATCCGAACATCGCCACCGTTCAGACCTCGAAGGACGTTGCTGACAAGGTGTATTTCCAGCCTGTGACCCCGGAGTTCGTGGAGCGTGTCATCGAGAAAGAACGTCCTGACGGTATCTTGCTCTCGTTTGGTGGTCAGACGGCACTGAACTGTGGCGTGGAACTTTATGAGAAGGGCGTCTTGGAGAAATACGGTGTCAAGGTGTTGGGAACGCCTGTTCAGGCTATCATCGACACTGAAGACCGCGACCTGTTTGTGAAGCGCCTCGATGAGATTGGCGTGAAGACCATCAAAAGCGAGGCGTGTTCTACCGTCGAAGAGGTGCAGAAAGCAGCGCATGAATTAGGTTTCCCTGTGATTCTGCGTGCTGCCTACGCCCTCGGTGGATTAGGCTCTGGTTTCTGCGACAACGAAGAAGAACTGCTGGCACAGGCCGAGGAAGCCTTCTCGTTCTCGCCACAGGTATTGGTGGAGAAGTCGTTGAAAGGCTGGAAAGAAATAGAATACGAAGTGGTGCGTGACAAGTATGATAACTGCATCACCGTCTGTAATATGGAGAACTTTGACCCGCTTGGTATTCATACGGGTGAGTCAATCGTGGTGGCTCCGTCGCAGACACTCACCAATAGCGAATATCACAAACTGCGCGCCCTCGCCATCAAGATCATCCGTCATATCGGCATCGTAGGCGAGTGTAATGTGCAATACGCCCTCGACCCCAACTCAGAAGACTATCGTGTCATCGAGGTGAATGCCCGTCTGAGTCGTTCTTCTGCTCTGGCTTCGAAGGCAACGGGCTATCCCTTGGCATTCGTCGCTGCTAAATTAGGCCTCGGCTATGGCCTCTTCGATTTGAAGAACTCTGTCACCAAGACCACGAGTGCATTCTTCGAGCCAGCCCTCGACTATGTCGTTGTAAAAATCCCTCGTTGGGATCTGACTAAGTTCCAAGGCGTAAAGCGTCAACTTGGCTCATCGATGAAGAGCGTAGGTGAAGTAATGGCTATAGGTCGTACCTTTGAGGAGGCGCTGCAAAAGGGCTTGCGTATGATTGGGCAAGGTATGCACGGTTTCGTGGAGAATCACGAGATTAAGATTCCTGACATCGAGAAATCTCTGCACGAGCCAACGGATATGCGTGTCTTCGTGGTGTCGAAGGCCTTGAAGATTGGTTATACCATCGAACAGATTCACCAGTTGACGATGATTGACCGTTGGTTCTTGCAGAAACTGAAGCACATCGTGGATATCGACCAGCAACTCAAAGAGTATACCCATCTGTCTGAGGTCTCAGAATTTATGGAGCCGAGTGAGTTCAAGGAGTATCTGCAATCGCCAGAAGTGGCCCTGCTGCTGCGTGCTGCCAAGGTCTATGGCTTCTCTGATTTCCAGATAGCCCGCGCCATCGGCTTGGAGAACCGCATGAAGATGGAGCAGGCTGGTCTCACCATCCGCAAATGGCGTAAGATGTTGGGACTCGTACCTACCGTCAACCAAATTGACACCCTCGCAGCGGAATATCCCGCTCAGACCAATTACTTGTATCTCTCATATTTGTAAATAGTGAAATTGTTAAATAGTAAAATAGTCAAATCGAATTATGTGTGGAATCGTAGCAATATTGAATGTGAAAGAGCAGACGCATGAGCTGCGTGAGAAGGCATTAAAAATGAGTCAGAAAATCCGTCACCGCGGACCTGACTGGAGTGGTATCTATTGTGGAGGCTCAGCTATCTTGGCCCACGAACGATTGAGTATTGTGGATCCGGAGAGTGGGGGACAGCCCCTTTACAGTCCTGACAAGAAGCAGGTTTTGGCTGTGAACGGTGAAATCTATAACCATCAGGAGATTCGCCGTCGTTTTGCCGGACAATATGAGTTCCAGACAGGTTCGGACTGCGAAGTGATTCTGGCCCTCTATCGCGAAAAAGGTATCGACTTCCTCGAAGACCTGAGTGGTATCTTTGCTTTCGTGCTTTACGACGAGGAACGTAATGAATTTCTGATTGCACGCGATCCCATCGGCGTGATACCTCTTTATATTGGGTACGACAGCGATGGCACTGTGTATGTGGCCTCTGAGTTGAAGGCTCTCGAAGGACAGTGCGAGCGCTACGAGCCGTTCCTGCCTGGTCATTACTATTGGAGCGTCGACCCTGGTCAGAAGTGGTACTATCGTCGCGATTGGATGCACTATGATGCTGTAAAGGATAACCCCGCTAGTGTTGAGGCCATCCACGATGCACTTGAAGATGCCGTGAAGCGTCAGTTGATGTCTGACGTGCCATACGGTGTGCTGTTGAGCGGTGGTTTGGATTCATCCGTGATTTCCGCCATTGCTGAGAAATACTCTGAGATGCGTATCGAGGATGACTCGAAGACGAAAGCCTACTGGCCCCGTCTGCACTCGTTTGCCGTAGGACTGAAAGGTGCGCCTGATTTGGCAAAAGCGAAACTTGTAGCTGATCATATCGGCACTGTCCACCACGAAATCAACTATACCATTCAGGAAGGACTTGACGCCATCCGCGACGTCATCTATTTCATCGAGACTTACGATGTTACCACCGTCCGTGCCTCCACACCGATGTATTTGTTGGCTCGCGTCATCAAGTCGATGGGCATCAAGATGGTACTCTCTGGTGAGGGTGCTGACGAGATCTTTGGTGGTTATCTTTATTTCCATAAGGCTCCAACAGCCAAGGACTTCCATGATGAGACCGTTCGCAAACTCGGCAAACTCTATATGTACGACTGTCTGCGTGCCAACAAGAGCTTGAGTGCTTGGGGCGTTGAGGGCCGTGTACCTTTCCTCGATAAAGAGTTCCTCGATGTTGCTATGCGCACCAATCCTGAGGCAAAGATGTGTCCAGGCTCCACAATGGAGAAGAAGATTGTTCGCGAGGCCTTTGCCGATATGCTGCCTAAGGAAGTCGCCTGGCGTCAGAAGGAACAGTTCAGCGATGGTGTGGGCTATTCCTGGATCGATACCCTCAAACAAATTACTGCTGAGGCTGTATCAGACGAGCAGATGGCTCACGCTGCTGAACGTTTCCCCATCAACCCGCCAAAGAACAAGGAGGAATACTACTATCGCAGTATCTTCTCTGAGCACTTCCCCTCTGACTCTGCCGCCAAGAGTGTTCCCAGTGAGGCCTCTGTCGCTTGTTCTACCGCCATTGCTCTCGAATGGGATGCCGCCTTCAAGGGCATGAACGATCCCTCAGGCCGTGCCGTCAAGGGCGTTCACGAACAGGCGTATTAGTCCAGTTAAACAAGCCGGCTCGCTGTATATTTTTAGCGAGCCGGCTTGTACATTGTGTCACTATCATTTTATTTGGTCACCTCCAGGATCTTGAGGAGGAATTTCTCATCAGTCCAACTGAAGTTTGGCAGGTTCATCACCGATTCCATCCGGCGGCGATCCTCCTTGTCGAAGAAACGTTTGAGATGACGCTCGTGAACGAAGACGAACTTGTCGTTAATCCTATAATAATAAAGAGGTATAACGGGGAAGTGTATGTCCTGTGCATCCCCAATGTCCACCGTCGTGTATTGGAGCACGTTCATCGAGGTGAGGTCGTTGAGATTGAGGTTGGTGATGTTCTGGTTGTTGGCCAGCAACTGCTTGTAGGCCTTGAGGTCGAGAACTTTGGCGCAGTAGAGCGCTTTCGATCCAACGGTGTCAATCTGGTAGGCCAGCACAGAATCAATGCGGATATAGGAACGGTCCTTAAAATCAACACGCATCAGGTTCTTGGTGCTGGCTTCTTTGGTTACCTCCCCACTGATATAGAGCAGTGAGCTGTTCTTCAGAAAGATGTTGGCCATCGGAATCTCCAACTTCTTGCCGTCGGCCATATAGGCGGTAGCAGGACGGAATTCCGGAAAGGCCGTTAGTTTAGGTGTCACTTCTTGTGCGGCAACCCTGAGGGCGGCCATGAGTAGTACGGTAGCTGATAAAACTAGTTTTTTCATTGTTTATTGAATTTAATAACTGTGGTTCCTTGTTTGATGATATAGAGGCCTGAGGGCAGGGATTCGGGAGTCAGAAGTCTGGAGTCAGTAGGAATCTTACGGCCCTGAAGATCGTAAATTTGGAGGTCTGAACGAGTCCAGTCTATCATGTCATTTCTACTGTCTCCTGACTCCAGACTCCTGATTCCCGTCAACTTGCCACTGAGGTAATCGGGCAGGTAGTAGCCCAGATGTGGCGGTTGGTTGTAGGCAGTGTTCTGCCAGCAGATTCCCATGCGGTAAGTGTGGTCGTGCATCAGGGTAGGCACGCGGTAGGGGGTAGGTATGTTGGTCGTGAAGATGTTGAGTGTGGCATTGTCGTTTCCCGACCAGAGAATCACTTCCTCACGCCAGTCGCCGAAGAGGTCGGCCAGCAGGTTTGGTGTCGCCTTTGTGCCGTTGCAGCTCTGAGAGGCGTTGTAGTTGCCTAAGGCTGTGCTGGTGTATTTGTTACTATTGTTGTCCCAATGGCTGATGGTCGTACCGTCGAACAGTTCGTCCTGCATGTCGCCATCCCAGTAGATGCGGAAGTTCATCGAGGCTTTCTGGTTGATGACCTGCTGGCCAGTCTGTGCGCTGAAGGGATTCTGGTTCCTGTCGGCTGCCTTCTCCGGGCCTCCGTATGATGACCAGAACTCGTAGCCTCGGTTGCCGGCTACGATGTCGGCTGCCAGTCCGCGACCGTTATCGGCACCCTTAGGGCCGCCTTTGAAGATAATCTCGCCTGTAGCGGCATCATGCAGATCCCAGGCATAGTCGCCTTTTTCCTCGTGTACGTCGAAGAGCTCCAGTCCCGGACGGTCGGGATCGAGATCGGCCAGATGGATGGCATCGCCGTGACCGAAACCAACGCTGTAGAGCATCTTTCCGTCGTCGTCGAGGGCTGCCGAGCCCCAGATGATCTCGTCTTTACCGTCGCCGTCGACATCGGCAATCGACATGTTGTGGTTGCCGTTGGCATACATGGTGTAACGGTTCAGACCTGAGTGGCAGATGTTGCCTTTATAAGTCTTCTGATTGCCGTTGGCATCTCTGAGCTTGTAGGTTGTTCTGGAGTCGGAGCTGTGGAGCCAGCGGGTCTTAAGCTGCTGACCGTCGAAGTCGACAGCCCAGATATAAGCGAATGTGTAGTAACCCCGACAGAAAATGCCGCTGGGGTTGCTGCTGGGTCCATCCAGATAGGCGGTAGCGGCGAGGTAGCGCTCACCGCGGTTGCCATAATCGCCCTTGTCGTTCTTGCCGCTGCGGTCGTCCCAGTTAAAGGTGCCTGCGGCTTCGCTCAGTTCGGGTTTGGCATTGCGGTTAGGGTAGTAGGCAATCGTGTGGATGGCGGCACCGGTCTCGCCATTGAATACGGTCAGGTATTCATGTCCACTATTAATGCGTCCGGCACTCGTACGGTGGTCCTTGGTGTTACTGGCTGCCTTGATCTTCTCGTCAGTAGCGGCCTGGTTCACATAGTTGCCGAGACCGTCCTTCGAGCCAGGAGCCGTCTTGCACATCAGCTCGGCCTTGCCGTCGCCGTCGTAATCGAAGACCTGAAACTGGGTGTAATGGGCGCCGGCGCGGATGTTAACTCCCAAATCAATACGCCACAGCAATTTACAATTTGACAATGTATCATTTACAATTTTATAGCAGTCGATAAAGACATTGTCCGTCTTGTCGCTTTGGGAATTATCTTTCGAGTTGCTCGGATCCCATTTTACGAAGATCTCGTATTCACCATCGCCGTCGACATCGCCAACCGAGCAGTCGTTGGGAGAGTAGGTGCCGCCCAATGCCCCTTTGGCCGGACGGTCGAGTTTCAGCTTCTTGTAGACTTCGCCCCAGACTTTTACGGGGTCAGAGGTGCTGACAGTCTCGCCATTGACCTTGGTGATGACCTGATATTCGGAACTGCTGTCGCCGCTGTTGTCCTTGTAATTGCTCACTTCTAAATCGGTGGCGATGGTCGTTCCATTGCGAACGAGGTCGAAACGGGTTTCTTTATCGTCGGTACCGAGGAATCGCCAGCTGACGAAGTTGCCGTTTCCGCTATTTGCGGGCAGTGCCACGACTCCACGGTTCAGTTGCTCCATTTGGGTGATGGGGGTGATCTGCGCCATTCCGCAGATGGTGATAGTAGATAGCAGTAGTGTTGTGAAAAGTCTTGATTTGAACATTTTATGATGTCTGTTTATATTTTCTGGCTGCAAAGGTATGAAAAAGACGCGGTATTGAGTTTGGTTGAAATGATAAAAAAACTAAAAATAAAGATTTTATTCAATAAAAAGCATGGCGATTTGAAAAAATTAACCTAATTTTGCAGCGACTTATGAACATTACTTTAATTACTAATTTATAAATTATTAAAAATCGTATGAAAAAGAATCTTATTTGGATGGCAGCTGCCATTTTGACGTTTGGACTATCATTTAGTTCATGTGCGGTAGAGGATCTTCCTGTTGCCCATGATGCGGAGTATTATTGGGAAAAAACATCTTCAGTTTATGATTTTGAGGATGGTGAAAACACCGTATTCACAGCTACAAGCCGTATGTCTGTAGAAATTCAGGACAATGCCGATAAGGGTAGTAAGGTTCTGGCTCTGAAGAATGCCGGTAACACACAGAATGGTTATGGCTTCACTTACTACAACTTTGCTGACAAGGTTCAGAAGTCAACCATGGTGAACATTTCATTTGACTATTTCAACGGTGGTGGTCGTGGTTGCATGACCATTGGTGACGGTTTGGTTCGTGGTACTGATGGTAAGGGCGCAGGTATGGATCGTATAAACAGAGCTCCTTTCTATGGTCAGAAGGGTGCTATCCTCCGTATTGGTAACAGCTCTGATGGTAAGAGCTATGTCGTTAACGACCGCGTTCTTGGCGAAACAGCTGACTGGTGCAACAAGTGGCTTACTATCGAGGCTAAGATCTATACTATTGACCGTCAGGTACAGTGGGTGATCAAGGATGGCGATGAAATCGTTGCTGAGAGCGGTACTTTCGAGGGTGAAGGCGAAGACGCTGTGTTCACCCCTGGTAAGATTGACTACTGGCAGGAGGATGCTGACGATTGCACTCAGATTGACTGCTTCGGTTTTGTTAATAATAATGTTAGCTTCATCGACAACTTGAGCATCACCAACGCACGTGATCTTAATATTAAGTATGCTGATGATGTAAAGATAATGTATGTAGATGCAGCAGGCAATGAACTGAAGGAGTCAAAGACTATCAGCGCACGTGTCGGTACTTTCGTAAAACTGGCTGGTGCTGACAAGGCTTCGTTCAAAAATGCTGATGAGACTGTTAAGTATATCTATGAGTCTGACAATGCCGAGGCTACGCCGGTTGCTGAGAGCGGTACTGAGATTAAGGTTGTGTTCCGTGAGGCTGAGACTTGCTATGCTGTGCTGAATTGTATGTCTGGTAGCACGCAGTTGTACAGATTCTATGATACCAAAAACTACTGGTTCTTCGAGGGTGACAACTTCATTCTCCGTCCCGCACGTGGTTATATGAAGGATGGTGCTTGCTACTTCACAGCAGCTACATCTTATAATGGTGTAACCTTCACCTTCCCAGGCTCTATCACACCGACTGTTTCTGGCGGTAAGACTATCTATATTGGTACTGTTAATTATGATCTGGATCCAAATGTTGTTTACTATAGCGACGTTGAGCGTCTGGCAATGCCTGTTGCAGAGGGTGGTCTCGGCCAGCTTTCTGGTACTGTGAACAGCTGGTACTGCTTCAGCGGTGATGGTGTTTATTTCGATCGCTTCTCAGGTGGTCGTGGTATTCGTCTCGATGTTGACTCTTACGTTTGGACTGAGCCTATTGCAGAGGCAGGTACCTATACCGTAACCATCTACGGACGTAACGACTCTAACGATGCTGCCGAGCCTCCTTACGTACTCGGTCTGCGCGATGCTGAAGGCAATGTGACATGGTTCGAGGGTCTGACCATTCCTTCTTGGGGTGGTGCTGTCACAGGTGAGAACGTTGTTGAGGGCGTTACGATCCCTGCTGGCTCTTCACTGGTAATCAAGAACGACGATGCAGCTAAGTTGGTTTCACTTGACGATGTCAAGATCTCTAAACCCGCTGCAGCTGAGTAATAAAATCTCTGGGAGATAATTAATATTAAGCCCTCGCGCCCAAAAAGCACGAGGGCTTTTAAAAACAAGAATAATTGCTTATGAAAAGAATTTCTACGCTTGCCTTGATGGCTTTCTTTTTCTGCCTGAGTTCTATGGCTCAGGTCGTGTTGGGTGACATCAACTTTAGTCTTAAAGATGGACAGAAGATTAGCCCTAAAACTGGTAAGATTTCAGTTACATTCCCCAATGTCTCTGGTGTGGTTGATCCAACTGCCACGAGTTTTGTAATTGCTGGTGCTTTCAGTGATATCGATTTCGATGGTATTGAGGGTACGTTTGCTTCAGGGGTTACCTTGGATTTGGCTGAGTTTGAACTGCAGCCTTCTACGGCCTATACGCTGAAGATTACTTCGGTCAAGGTGGATGGTGCTGAGTTGGCTCCTGCTGAAGGATATGTTCTGAATTTCAAGACCCGGGGCTCTGAGCGTAAGATGCAGTGGATTTTTACTATTGACGAAGCCTCTGTTGCCAAGATTTTGGAAGATGAGAATGCTGAAAGTAATGAGACTGCCGGAACAGGTACCTATTGGTCTGTTATTACTGCCAATCAACGTCACTATATCCATCAGAAGTTGACTAATAGCGAGGTAATGCTTGATGCTAACACACCCTTACCCATGACAGAAGATCTGCTTTTCACTATCAATGCAGATAAGGTATATGTAGGTGATGTGACTGATACGAAGTACAAGAACAACTTGGTCTTTAATGCCAATGCTCAGCAGATTACTATTCCTGACTGTCAAGAGGGCGATGTTATTACATTCAATAGTTGCAAATATGCCACTAAGCCATCTTCATCTAAGTTCCCTGTCATCGTGGCTCTGAATGGTGCTGCTATTGCTCCTGATGGACTGGTTTCTTCTTCAGGTCTTCAGGACTCTATCGACGTACCTAAGAATGCTACTAATTTGAGATTCGAAGTGGTGGTTGCTGGTGACGTTTCTTTCTCTATTGGTCAGTGCAACTTGACAGGTATCTCTGTTTCTGAGGCTCAGCCGAAATTGCCGCGTAATTACAATGTGGTTGCAGCATTTGTTGGCGAGGACAATACGACTGTGCTGAAGGAACTGGTTGGTAAAACCGAAGGTGTTACAGGCTCAACCATTAAGGTGAATTATCCATATTGGCTCACTGACGCTGATGGCAAAGTCTACACGCATGGTGCTAAGGGTTCTGAATTCGTTGAGGCATTTGATCTGAAGAACGGAGAAGGCGACACCACGTTTGTTGTCAGCTATAAGGCAACTGAATATGAGGGCGTGGTATTCCTTTCAGAAGGTGAGGATCTTACGGGTGCCGTTGAATGCACTAATGGTAATGCCGTTGTCCGTTCCTCTATGGGTAAGGCTGGTTATGTGACAGAAGATCTGAAGCTCGTGACTCTGCAACCTGGCTCTTACAAGATCCGTGCCATCCTCTTTGACGCAGACAAGGAACCTGCATATATATGCACGCTTACTAAAGGCGAAGGTGAGGAGAATGAGATTTACCTCTCTGCCGTCAGTACCAACTGGACTGAATCTGAGTCAGACCTGCTGACTATTACTGAGGCTACTGATATTATTTTGAAGGCTGGAGGTGGTGATAATCATGGTATCGATGTTATTATGATCTATGCTGCTACCGATAATCCAGACGGTATTGTTGAGGTTAAGTCTTCTCAGAAGGCAGCCATCCGTAAAGTTGTTAAGAACGGTCAGGTTCTCATTGAGACCGAAGCTGGTATCTTCAACACCCTCGGAGTACAGATGAAATAATTTTTATTCTAAAATGACCACAGATTTCTCGGATAATCTGATTAATCTGTGAGATCTGTGGTCTTTTATAACAACAAATGAACAAACTACTTTTACTATTATCTATCCTGCTGTCGTTAGCTTTGAATGCTAATGCGCAACGAGTCATTGACAAATTGGACCGTGGTGTGGTCGCAGTGAAAACCACTGGTGGCGTCTTCGTCAGTTGGCGCATCCAGTCCGATGAATACTATGATGTCACTTACAACCTTTATCGCAACGGCTCATTGGTGGCCGAGAATCTAACCACCTCCAACTATACCGATGCTGCAGGCACAGCCTCCAGTAGCTATTCTGTTGAAGCCGTGAAACGTGGCAAGAAACAGCCCGTGAGTGCTGCTGTGACCGCATGGTCTAACAACTATTTAGAGATAGTTCCCAAACACGACAAATCGATTACCTCCACCCTTGTACCCAACGATGCCTGTTGTGCGGATGTTGATGGTGACGGTCAGGTGGAGATACTCCTGAAATATGATAACCAAAGTGAAATCAGTGCCAGTTTCCCGCGTAATGGTCATAATGGCGAATATTCCATCTTTGAGTGCCTGAAGCTTGATGGCACTGTGCTTTGGTGGGTCAACTGTGGTCCGAATATGGGCGATTTCCAAAACAATGAACAGAATATCGTTGCCTATGACTGGGATCTCGACGGTAAGGCAGAAGCGATTATGCGTGCTGCCGATGGTACCACGATTCATGCTGCCGACGGTAAGACATACGTCATCGGTGATGCCTCCATCAACTATCGTGCTGCAACAGGTGGCGGTGCCAACTGGTTTATGCATGAGGGCGCAGAATATCTGGTCTATGTTAACGGCGCTACGGGTGTACCTTACGTAACGATGGATTATCCGTTGAAGCGTCTTGAGAAAGGTGAGACTGACCTTAATGCTGCTTGGGGCGACGGCTATGGTCACCGCTCTTCCAAGCATTTCTTTGGCGCACCTTATCTGGATGGCCGCAAACCGAGCATTTTCCTGGGTCGTGGTATCTATACCCGGCATAAGTTTGTAGCATTCGATGTTGATCCCGCTACCCATCAACTGACAGAGCGCTGGCGCTGGACTAACAATCAGGCAGGCTCTCCTTGGTATGGACAGGGATATCATAATTATGCAATTGTGGATGTAGACTGGGATGGCCGCGATGAGATTGTATGGGGCTCAATGGTGATCGACGATAATGGTAAAGGCTTGTCAACTACCGGCCTCGGGCATGGCGATGCACAGCATCATGGTGACCTCAATCCTTATGTTCATGGTCAGGAGGGGTTCTTCTGTAATGAGGATCGCCCATCTAATAACTACCGCGACCTGACCACTTCGAAACTCTATTATCGTGTAGAAGGTGGTGATGATGACGGTCGTGCCATTGCAGGCAATTTCCTTAATTCTATACCAGGTGCTGTCGGCTTCTCAGCCCATGACGCATCACCGGGTCCGGTAAGTCTGGTCGAAAACAAACATCTCGACGCCCTCAATAGCACTTCTGGTATCTCTCAGAACTTCCGCTGTTATTGGGATGGCGATCTGCAAGAAGAGACTTTCAATTATCGTAACGGTAAGAATACTGAAGGGGTGGTGCTGAAGCCCGGCACTAATATTTCTTGGGTCCTGGCAGGTTCGCTGACCAACAACGATACCAAGGGTACGCCTTGCTATATGGGTGATATCTTAGGCGACTGGCGCGAGGAGTTCATCATGCGCACTGCCGATAACAAGATTCGTATCTACACAACTACCATTGAGACGCCTTGGCGAAACTACTCATTGTGGTACGACCATCAGTACCGTAATGGTATGGTGTGGGAAATGTGTGGTTACAACCAGCCGCCTCACACCTCCTATTTCTTGGGCGAGATGGAGGGTATCACAGTTGCTCCGCCGGCACTCACGATGGAAGGACGCACGGAAATTTCCAATGGTGGCACTATTTCCAACAATGGTGAGGAGGTCATTACTTGTGAGACTAATGATATGACCATTAACATCTCCGATGGTGCTACACCTTATATATTTATAGATAATGCCCCCTCGTGGGTTCAGGGCTCTGCACCCTCGGAGGCTACGGCTGCATCATATGCGATAAAATACCAATACTATACCCACACCTTACAGGGTGGTGGATTCGGGGGAACTACCCGAGTGGTGAAGCAGGGTGATGGTATTTTGGTTTATCCTGAAAAGGATATGACTTACAGCGGCAATACTGATGTGTGGGCTGGCACACTCAGCCTGAATGGTTCCATAGTCAACTCACCGCTGTGGCTCAACCGTCTTACGTCTCTTAATACCCCGGCTAAGGCCATTACTGTGAAATCGTTGACAGCCGACTACGGATCTGTCACAACAATCGGTGGGGTAGGTGCTATCGGTACACTCACGGCTACAGAATCACTGAAGATGGGTTTCGGCTCCCGTCTGAAGATTGATCTTTACAGCGATGGGCATAAGGCTGATCAGATTAATACAGCCAAACTCATCGTTGAGACGAAGAACTGGAAATATGGTCCTGCGTATAAGCAGCCTGTTATAGAGTTTGACAGTCACTTCGCAAGTGGAGAGGAAAAACTGGCTACAGGCCAATATGACCTGGGGGCTGTTAATTCAGTGGAAGGCGATATTGATAAGATTAAGATAGAGGGTATTGCCAAGGTGAAGGCTTCCTTGGCTTTCGAGAATGGTCGCCTCTTTCTGAACGTGGAAGGAACACGCGATGCTGCCGATATCGAGTGGAATGCCACGCAGTCAAATGTGTGGGATGTGGCTACGACAGAGAATTTCGTCACCTACGATGCTGTTCGTACCACAGAAACTTTTATCGAGGATGATAATGTTTATTTCACCGATAATTCGCAGAACAAGAACGTAGTGATTGCTGACGGTACAGAAGTGAAAGCAGCCAATATCTATTGCACAGGCTCAGAGGCTTACACCTTCAGTGGTGCGGGTAAAATTGTCGAAGCCACATTCCACCATAGTGGAAGCGGTTCTGTCACAATGGGCAATGCCAATACCTATACTGGCGGTAATCATCTCACAGGTGGAACCACCATCGTCAGTTCACTCTCTAGTGCTACACAGGCCTATGGCAATCTTGGTGGTGTCACCACTTCGGGCACTAAATTCTCTATTGAGAACGGTGCCGTATTGCAGAACACTGCGGCTGTAACCAATGGATCATCGATTGGTTTGATTGGTAAAGGCGTCATAAAGACTGATGCATCATTTACTCAGCAAGGTTTCATTGCTGGTGATACATTGGTAAAGACCGGTGCAGGTTCTCTCAATATGACAGGAAATCTCAATGTTCCACGAGTCATTGTAAAAGAGGGAACGATGAACTATAGTGGCAATAGTTTTACCAAGGTAGTAGAGATGCAAGGCACTGCTTCTATCTCAGGTGATGGCTTTATCCCTTCTTCCATTGTTGTGGCAGAGGGAGCAAAGGCTACCCTGACATTGACAAAAACCAATTATAAGGCTTATTCTGGTGCTTTGACGGGTGAGGGACAACTGACCATTAATCCTACCAACACCGTGAATCGCGTGTCTATCACGGGTAAATGGACGGATTTCAAGGGAACAATTGTTTACAACAACACTTCTATTCTCCTGCCTTTGAAGAACAGTGGTATGCCGAATGCCACGCTCAATACGGGCGCTAATACCAATATTGGTATTGCGGCATCCAGTGATAACGCTTCGATTACTTATCCTATAGGTAAACTTATTGGTTCTGGCACACTACGTCATAAGGAGATGAATTTTGGAAATCAGAATGGTGTGTCTGGCGATGTGACATGGAAGGTGGGCTCTTCTGACCTTGGAGATTTTACCTTCAATGGCTCTATTTATGATGCTGGTGGTAAGAATAAGTCGAACTTCGAGAAGGTTGGCGACTGTGCGATGACTGTAGGAGGAATTTGGACGAATAGCGGAACGGTGAAAATCTCCGAAGGTAGCATGATTCTCGGACAGGGTAAGACACTCGGCAAAGGTGCACTCACTGTGGCTGAGGGCGCAACATTGGCTGGTATGAGTTCTGTTCTCAGGTCAACCTCCAAGAGCCATCCCTTCACCAATAGCAGTGTCACCATTAATGGTGCTTTGCGTGCAGGTGCAGACGGTAAAGCCTCTGCAGGTTATTGGTATTTTGGCAATATGCCACTTATCATTGGTGCCACAGGTAAACTCTATGTAGGTGTGAGCAAGTGTGCCACTTCAGAATCGGCACCGGGCTGTACCCATCTTTGGGGTGATGCATCTAATGGCTCTATTACTTTCAAGGATGGTGCTACCGTCAGTGTTTATTTGGATTCCTCTTATGATCCCACTATGAGCATTGGCACCGATGAGGCTAAGGCTGATTCTTTCTATGTGTTCAATTTCCCGAAGGTTGAGATAGGCGATGTGCATTTTGAATTGCCGCAGTTGCCCGAACATTATTACTGGGATACCGCCAGTTTCAAGAACGGCTATCTGTATATCCGTTTTACAAGTTCTTCAGCTATCATGGGCATCGCATCTGGTGAGACCGTTCATGTCGACGTCTTTGCTACTAATGGAGCTATTGTGGCCAGTTATGTGAGCACGCTCTCAGAGGCTAAGATTGCCTTCTATCGGCTGGCTTTGCCAAAGGGTGTCTATATTTTGCGTTTCAGAAGCGATAACGATGCTATTGGCACCATGACTTTGAGAAAGTAAATTGCAAAAAAAACTAAAATGTTTGTGTGAGAAGAAAAAAATGAGTATCTTTGCGGCGCATTAAGACAAATCTTTTTATTAATTAATAACTTTCTAAAAACAAATCGTATGAAAAAACGTTTACTTTTTGCCTTTTTGGCAATGTGCGTTGCTGTATCCGGTTATGCGCTCACTAAGGGTGAGTTCGTGTATACCCCACAGGGACGCTTCCAGATTATTGGAGATAATCTGAATGCAAACAACAGTTTCCAGGATATGACTGGATGGACAGTGATTAGTGCAGGAAAGTCCCTTGCCGAGAAGTTTAACACCAACGCCAACGGCTTGGCTGATGGTTTCAACTCCGTAGTATGCGTAGATGATCCTGGCGATGAGGCTAATAAAGGTGAAGGTATGTACTACAAGTTTGAGCCCACGGATGCCACAAATGGCGTTTATATTGTGAGCTACAAGTTGAAAGGCGCTCCCTTGGACAAAGTACAAATCAGAATCGGTGGCGATGGTTATAAAACTCCAACCAATCTGGTGAAGGTTGCTGGTAATGCTGAAGGAAGCTATACGTATCCATCAACTGACGGGGAGATTATAGTTAATACTGCAGAGGAGTTGACAGACCAGTGGCAGACCTTCTACTATGCTATCGTTGGCGACGGCACGGCCCGTACTTGGTTCATTTCGTTCACCACCATGGCAACGACCGTAGAGATAGCCGACCTTCAGATTGCTCCTGCTATGCAGTATGCTGATCTCCGTCAGCGTGATGCTATGCTGGAGAAACTGAAAGCGTATAGAGACTGCTACAAGTGGAAGGATGAAGTTTGGGCTACCTATGACGGCTATCCCGAAGTGATTGCAGGTCTAGAGGAGATTGGCGATGAGAGCGGTCAGGCTGAACTTGACGAGTTGCTCGCAGTAGCTCAGGAAGTACTTGTTGAGTTCCTTGACGCAAACATGGATGACTATCTGTTTTCAAATGCAGACAACTATCTCGGTATCAACCCCGATAAAAATAAAAATAAGATAAAGATTGGTGAATGGACAGAATTACCTTCAGGTCGTGCTCACTGGAATCAAGACTCTTATCCTGACTTCGGTCACTTTGTAGGTAATAATACATGGGGTAATGGTGCCCCGGATAGTCCTATGGGTATTTACATGCAGAAGACACTTGATCCTGGCTCTTATGTGTTCTCTATCGATGCCCTTGCCCATCTTCGTGAAGATCCTACCTCTTCTTGTTGGACGCCTTGCGATGGTTGGAATCCAGCTTATGGCGTAGCTTATATCGTGAAGATTGTTGACGGTGCAGCTGCTGACACACTTGTTTCCGTTGTTAAAGGCTTGGATGCAGTCAACTATACCACGTTCATCGCTTCATGCGAAATTACTGAGTCTGGAACTTATGAGATAGGTATGAAGGCTTTCTGTAAAGAGGAATACAAAACCCTTAAAAATGGTTCTACAGTTTATTTGAAGGACGCTTCTCTTTTAGGAAAGAACGACAACAAGTATAATCAGAGACAGTTGACATACGAGAAAAATGTGCGCACTCAGATTACTACTGGTCGCGATAATCTGACCACTGCTGCTGGCTATCTGGCTGATGAGACTTACCTTTGGGGTAAGGATGCCTTGAAGGCTGTCGTTGATGAAATTGAGCCCAAGATTGCTGCATTCGAAGCAATGGATCAGGATGCCATTATTGCTACATACGACAGAGACACTTATGTGAATACGACTTCTGAAGAGACTGGTCTGATGCAGTATCAGGTTTATCAGGAGGCCACCAAGTTCATCATTGCTGCCAACAAGGAATTCCTTGCTGAGAATGATACATTGAACTCTATGCAGGCTATCATTGATAATGCTGAGGCTACTATTGTTATGCGTCTATACGATGCAGCTACAGGTAAGGCCGTTCTTCAGGCTGCCATCGATAAGGCTAAGAGCACTCAGGCTCAGATGAAGGCTTCGCAGTACAGTCTGGAGAATGCAGCCGCTATCGTGGCCACTAATGCAGAACTTAACGATGCTGTAACAGTCTTTACGACAACAATACCTGCAGATAAGATCGCAACGATTGTTGACATCGACTTCGAGAAGGCTGTAGTTGAAGAATTCGATCTTGAAACAGGAAATACTCTTTATTCTAATCCAGGAGCTGTAGGTTCAATGATTCTGTCTTCATTCAGCGCTCAGGCTGCTTCAAGCCAGGAGTTCGAGAAGGGCTACTGGGATAATGGTGAGCAGTTGTGGAAGGGTTACCTTCGTGTTGGTAATGGTACAGGTACAGTTACCTTTGATCCGACGGAGAATGGTTCTATGGGCACCAATATCCTGAAGGTTGCCTGCGACTTCTACATTCAGGGCCTTTCTGGCCGTAACCTCGGTTTCTTCTTGAAGGATGCTGAAGACAATAATATCTGCGGTCTGTTCCGTAACTACTACGACGGAAAGGATGACACTAACACCTTCGAGGCCGATATGTCTAAGGTTTGGGCTAAGTCGGGTAGTGGTTATAACAATGCTTCTCCTGCTGATGCTACAGATTCTATTACTGCCAATCCTCTTCAGAAGACTCATTTCGAGGTGATTATGGACTATGGTAGAAAGTCAATGTATTGCACTATCAGCAGTATTAATGGTACGACTACTTCAAATGAGGTTGTGCTCGAAGCTATTCCTACCCAATTTGTCCTCCAGAGCAATTACAACAACAACGACCGTCGTCCTTGGTTCGACAACCTGTTGATTCAGCGTATCTCTGCCGGTGCAACAGAACAGTTCGATCCTACAGGTATCGATGCTTTAAAGGTTGCTCCTATGGCTGAGGGTATCTATACACTCAGTGGCCAGAAACTGAAGACGGCTCCTACGAAGGGTATTTATATCCAGAACGGTAAGAAGTTTGTGGTGAAGTAATCCCTTTTTCCATCTTATCATCATTCCCCTGCAGTTCCCGCTGCAGGGGATTTTGTATAATTAAAGCAAAAACTATGGTTTTGCTGACCAAAACCATACATATTGCAGAGCAAAACCATACATATTGTTAACCAAAATGAGACGTTGGCAATACTAATCATATAAAGCATAGGGATTGTCTGACAATAACAATGGGTTATTCATCAATAAGGCTGGGTTATTCATCAATAAGGCATGGTTATTTGATAATAAGTCTTAGTTATTTGGCGAAATAGCACCTATATTGAAAAAATAGATTGTTAAATAGTTGCAAGTTTCAATAATTTTTTGTTATTTTGCAGCACGAATCTATCTACTGCGCAGAAATGTGTGGTTATCATGCTATCCTACTGGCAAATCAAATCATTATTAATATAACAAACCATTTATGAAAAAACTCTTTTTGTATGCATCCCTTTTGTGCATAGGCCTGGTGTCCTGTAAGAAGGACTATCTGGTGCCAGAGGGAGAATTGCCATCTTGGCTTGGCGAGAGTATCTACAAAGAGCTTCAGCAGTCTTCGCAGCTTGAAGGCACGTTCAACACGTACTGCAAACTGATAGATGACTTAGGTTACACGGAGGTGCTGAGTAAGACTGGTAGTAAGACGATTTTCCCAGCCAATGATGATGCCTTTGCAAGATTCTTTGCAGGGGGAAACAACAAGTTTGGAGTTAGCAGCTATGAACAGCTAACTCATTCACAGAAGGCAGAGTTGTTGTTCTCAACCATGATTGACAATGCCATCCTCGTAGGTACGCTGTCCAACATGCAGAACAATGCCGGCAACATGCTGCAGGGCCAGTTGGTGAAGCATGCCACAAACATGCGTCTTTCTTATGCTGTGACCCCGTTCTCGGCTCAGGACATGCCTGCCAACAACAAGTACTTCTCCCGTTTCCAGACTGGAGGTCGCAACTCCATGCTGGCAGTATTTGACAATACGGTAGCGCCGATGGTGCATCTGACGGGTGAGTACATGTTGAACAACAACATGACCGTAACGGGCGACGACAGCGATTTCAAGGTGCTGACTGGTCAGGATTATGTTGATGGTGATGCTTACATTTTCGATCGTAAAGTGATTAAGGGTGATGTGGTTTGCCAAAACGGTTATATCCATCAGCTGAACGAGGTACTTGTGAATCCTGGCAACATGGCTGAGATCCTACGTGCAAGCAGCGACACCCGCTTTATCTCACGTATGCTGGACTACTATTGTTTCCCTGAGGCCGACTTGACGCTGACGGAGCAATATAACGAGACCTCGGGTGGCAGCAGTCAGGATACGGTGTTCGCCATCCGCTATCTGAGCAAGAACTCACAGCGCGCCAAGTTGGCACAGCCAGTTCGAGGTATGACCGTTGCCGATAACCGTCTGCTTGACTTCGACCCGGGATGGAACTACTATAATCCCACGATGAAAGGTCAGCCTGTTGAGGATGATGCACAGATAGCCGCATTCCTCGCTCCTTCTGATAAAGCCGTAGAAGACTATTTCCTCAAGGAGTCGGCCTATATCCTCAAGAACCTGGGTGTTCCTGGTCTTGATCTCTCATCGTCTACACTTAACGACCATCTCGATGCTGTCTATAACAACGATCCTTCGATCTTTGCCAGCATCCTGAACAACGTGATGAAGCCTTATCTCACCAAGACTGTGCCCAGCACGTTCTCAACGGTGCAGAACGATGCTTTCGAATTTCTGGATGTGACCAGAGATGACATTCTTCGTAAGAACGACGGTAAATACGATGTCACCATCGCCAACAATGGTGTAATATATAAGATGAACAAACTCTTCGGACCGAAATTGTATAATTCTGTACTCGGTCCTGCATCAGTCTATAAGGACATGCGCACCATGGGTGAGATGCTCAACGACCACCAGATTACTGCTGGAACACCATCAAAACTCGGTGCCGACATGTATTACTATCTGCTCTCGATGAAGGCCCGTTATGGTCTCTTCGTTCCGACTGATAACGAGACGCAGTTCATCGTCATCGATCCTACGTCTGTGAAGGATGCCGACGGTCTGAAGGGCTTGCGTTTCCGCTTCGATCCTCAGGCAGACGGCTCTTTCCACGTGATGGTGAAGAAATATATCTATCAGTCTGGTCCTTACAATCAGCTCAGTTCCTATGTAGAGACGGCTGGTGCTCAGGATATCAATATCGAGACCGGTATGTTCAATAGCCAGATCAAGGATCTCCTGGACTATTGCACCATCGTGCTCGCCGATTCTACAGAGACAGGTAAGGGCAATCCTCAGTTCGGTCTTTATGGCAACAAATACTATAAGACCAAGCACGGCGGTGTGGTCGTTGTCAACGACAACAAGGTGGCTGGTGGCCTGCAGATGAGCGACCCCTCACAATGGTCGACCATTACCGAGACCTTTGATATCAATAGTGCTGATGCCAAGATTGAGAATGGTACGGTGTATCGTTTGGACTATCCGATTCAGCCTACTATCACAAGTGTGATGCAGACGTTGTCGCGTCCGGAGTTCTATGACGAGAATGCCGACTACG
>JAEEGG010010559.1_pt1 | contig 20365 bp, 11 predicted proteins | sample 9134161 | NCBI WGS metagenome assembly JAEEGG01 (sample SAMN16246543, study PRJNA631951) | gut metagenome | biome: gut microbiome; feature: rumen; material: CR-attached | host: Bos | place: Iran: Karaj | collected 2018-10 | reverse complement strand
AATCCACCCTCAGCGAACCTTTTCTTTGCTCCGTCATTCTAATAGCCAACTTTTTGAAATCGGTATTAGGAGAATTCTTTGTCAACGGGAATGATTGTCCCGGCAAATACGCTGCCGGTAAGACTTCAAATTTTGCCGTCTCCACGCCTGTCAAAGAAAGATATAACTTCTTTTCTTTTAAGCTGAGGATCGCCTCCCTTCCGGAATCAGAAATTTTGATATCCGCTTTTGTGTGCATATTCCACCAAACAACGGAGGGAGCCTTTGTTTCAAAATCATCTTGAACAGATATGACTCTTGCTGTTCTGTCCATCGCTATGCCCCTTGTATAATGAACGACATCCCGTGAATAACAATTTTCCAGATCCACGATAAACGCGCTGTGATCCACAGTCGAAATCTTCCGCTGAACATAAGCCGTGCCCTGCGGATCCTGATCCGGTCTCATATCCGGATTGAACACCAAAGCGTTTTTCCCTTCCGCGCGCATCCGGTAAAAATGCCAGCGGCCTGGTTCTTTGGGTGGTTCCGGCTTGTCAAAATAATCAGGCCGGGTCCTCTTGAAATATCCGGGATATCCATAATCATCTCCACCTAAACAGCCATAAGCCCAAACCTCACCCAAGGCTTGTATTTCAAAAGTTCCGGCATCCAAATGTGCATGATTCACCTTATTGTCGCCGGCGTGTATCGCGATAAACAGCGCGTTCGGATCAGAATTTCTTTCCAGAAGCGAGGAAATCTCTATTCCATAAATATGATTATCCAATGGTATCTTCACCTCTTTCTCTCTGCCCTCTCGAACCATTTCCCCGTCATAGCAGAGAAGATCGAACCATTCCATTCTGCCTCGATCCTGCATCAGCAAGTCATACTGTAACTTTGCCAGCAACGGATCATTGAAATGCTTGCCAAACCAGAAAAATGTGTAGTACTTATTATTCTTGATAGGATCATCCCCCACATTCAATGTCACAACCGGACCTGTCATCAGTATCGGGAAATAACCGCTTTTCTTTAATCCGGGGGTCTCCGCTAATCCATAAGTCGTCCCCAGCATTCTCTGAACACCTTCCAATGAATACAATGTTGAAATCAAACCATATTCCCAATACGCCAATCCTTCCACACTTTGACCATCCGGCTCAAATGAAGTGATATAATAAGGCAGACACTCCAATGCATAAGCGGCCAACTTACTTAATCTCTGCGGATCTCTCTCTAAAAAGGTCAGCGCTCCTAACGCGATATTTCCATTGCAAATACCATTCCAGTTATGATTTTCATGACACCACCATTGAAGAGGAACCGTTCCATCGAATTGAGCTAGAGTCGGTGTAAAAACATATTTATCCACCGTCTTGAAAATAAAATCCTTCTGTTCATCTGAAAGAAAATCATACAGTCCATCATAAACTAACGCCGCACAAAAGAGCCCCATTGCCGTATCTAAATAATGACGGTCTTTATAAGGCGGTTTTATGGCGATCCCCCAGTCTTCATAAGTACACAAATTCTCATAAAGTTTAAAAGCATATTGCGCATATTTCTCCTCACCGGTCACCCAATACGTCATCAGCAGCGTCGTCATATATCCGGAAGTTACATGAGTTCCGATCCTTCGGACATCCGCTGTATCCAATATCCCCGCAGGTATAGGTTGGCGCATCACCCATTCCGCACCTCCTTTGATAGACTCCCAACTGTATTCAACCAGAGGATCCTTGCTTTGAGCAAGTTCTTTTAAACGCTCAATATCTTTCTCAGAAGCCAGCATCCTGGGATGAATATTTTCAAAACCACCCTTTTTAAAATCAGACAGGATTCGTTCCGCCGTGATCTTCTCAAATTTTACTTCTGACATAAGTTTTTCTACTTGAGCAACTTCTTCTTTTGATTGTGCGTTTGCGCCAACCACATAAGCCAAACTGAATGCCAGTATCCAACTCCAAATCAAATTCTTCATATTAAAAAATCCCGTTCATACCATTAAAATGGCGAAAAGATTCTAACAAAAGAATCGTCACAGTTAAATTCCTATCGCTCTTTTTCTTTTTATATTTTAAAGTTTGTGCCGCCGGATGATCAAAACCGGTTTCTAAAATCATGGATAGTTTTCTACATATCTTTCGGTGGCTTCGACCGCTTGTCTCTCCTTGCGGGTTATTGTGGCTTTTTTTAGTGATAATGGGCATCTATCTTCTTCGGAGCAAAAAGAAATACTGCGGAAGTCTTTGTCTGATAGTTGCCTTGCTTTTCAGTTTAGCCGGAGGCAGACCCTTCCCTGAATATTTAATGAGCACCTTGGAGAAACCCTATCAAGATATTCATTTAGAAAACCTTCCCAAATGTGATGCGGTCGTATTGCTGGGGGGTGGCCAGTGCAGTTCGGAACATCCTCCTTTCTATATGGAACTTAACGAAGCCGGTGACCGTGTTCTGCATGCGTTTGAGGCTATGCGCCAAGGCAAGGCGGAAAATATTGTACTCAGCAGCGGTTTTAATCGCATTGGAGTTGACCAAAAGAATCCCTGGAGCGACTACCTAACCAATTGGATCGGCAACTGGGACATCTTCAAGGGAAACATTTCTTCTTTAGGGGGCCGTATGAATACGCATGATGAGGCTCAAGGCGTAAAAGAGCTAGCTCAGGAAAAAGGCTGGAAAAAAATCATGCTGGTCACATCCGCTTACCACATGAAACGTTCCGCGGAAATTTTCAGAAGAATGGATTTAGAAGTCGTTGAATATCCGGTGGATTTTTATGTCGTTGGCATTCCGAAAAATCCGCCGTATTTCACTCTTATTCCTGAATCTCAAGGGTTAAAATACTCCGAAATCTGGTTCAAGGAAATCATAGGGAACCTTCTTTATAAACTATATTGACCCAATTCTTTGTGATAAACACCAAACTTATTCATTGTCCCTAAAAGGATCAGGTCTTATAATCAACACAGAGAGCTTTTGAGTTCATTAAGTAATTTTAATATGAAAAAACTGATATTGAGTTCGATTCTTATATCCTTAGCTGCCGCCATTCAGGCACAAGTTCCTATTGTTCCTCCACAAGAAGAACTAGATCGTCCTTTCGGCAGTTATGATGAAACCGCATTTCAATCTCCGTCAAAGGTTTATTATCCGGAAACCTGGTTCCATTTTATCGGGGGCAATGTTGCTACAAACGGTATCACCGCGGATTTGGAAGCAATAGCCGCAGCCGGATTCTCCGGCATCCATCTATTCCACGGGCAATTTGGCGGAGCCTGGCCGGGTGTGGAAAATCAGATCCCTTGCCTCAGTTCTTCATGGAATGATGCTGTTCAATACACTGCCAAAGAATGTAAACGCCTTGGATTACGTTTTACCATGCAAAACTGTCCGGGCTGGGCTATGTCCGGTGGTCCCTGGATCCAGCCGCAGAACGCCATGCGTCACTTGGTATGGAGCAGAACGGATGCTGAAGGCGGGACGATCGATCTAAAACTTGCTCAACCCCAGCCATCTAATGAGGATTGGAGAAACTATCAGGATATTACGGTTCTGGCTTTCCCCACTCCGTTGGATGACACCGGCACTTTCCTGACACCGGAATCTACAAAAAGCAATGACTCTATAGACTGGAAAGGTTTCTTATCCGGCACCGTCAAAGCGCAAAATATCCCGGCTGCTTCAGAAGAGAATCCTCATTGGGTAGAAATAACTTTTGCCTCTCCTGTCAAGATCAGGACTCTGGAATTTCCCAGCATAAACAGTTTGCTGCACGCCAGATGTTATGAACCGGGTGTCTCCCTCAAACTTCAGGCGATCCTTCCGGATGGCAGTGCCAAAGATGTATTGAACACAGAATTGCCCCAAGCCAGCTGGCAGGATGATAAGCCGGTCTCTTTTGCCTGTTCTGAGGTCGAAGGGGTAAAAACTTATAAATTCTCCTTTGTTAATAAATATAATATCTCACTGAATCCGATCCATTTATACTCTGGAGCCAGAAAAAACAACTGGGAATCTGAAGCGGGCTGGACATTAAGAAGCATTGAACGCACCGGAGATTTGGCAAAACAATCCTCAGATGCTTATATCTCACTGGATTCCATTCGTGACCTTTCAGCTTACATGGACGCTGAAGGCAATCTGAAATGGGAATCTCCCGGAGGAAAATGGACGATCCTGCGCATCGGTCATGTCAACACTGGAATGAAGAATGGCCCCGCTCCTGCGGAAGGAACCGGCTGGGAATGCAATAAACTTTCAGAATCCGGCGCTATGGCTCATTATGCCGGATACATCGGCAAACTCTCTGGAGAAAACGGACCTCTGGCCGGCGGGTTGCTCAACGGTATGCTGATGGACAGTTGGGAATGCAAAACACAAACCTGGACTCCCAACATGGAAAATGAATTTGAAAGAGTAAGCAATTATTCTCTGAGAAAATGGCTTCCGGCGGTATTTGGTTATGTCATTGATGATCAGGAAACTACTTTTCGTTTTCTCTATGACTGGCGCAGAACGATCGGAGATCTCTTTGTCAATCAGTTCTATGGACGCATGGCAAAAATGGCTAAAGAAAACGGCATTTCCATCACCTACGAAACCGCGGCCGGTGATATCTTTCCCGCGGACATCCTTGAGTACTATAAATACGCGGATGTGCCTATGTGCGAATTCTGGCAGCCGTTTTCTGGAGGTTATGTTGGATCTCTGAATTTCAAGCCGATCAAGCCGACAGCCTCCGCAGCCCGTATGTACGGCAAACCTCGCGTCTCCGCTGAAGCGTTTACCTCTTTTTCTCTCACATGGGACGAACATTGGGAAATGCTCAAGGAAGTCGCCAATATCAACTGGGTCGAGGGTGTCAGCCACTTGGTATTCCACACCTATACACACAATCCGAGAACAGACTTCCTGCCGCCGGGAACTTCTTTCGGCTCCGGGATCGGAACACCTTTCCTGCGCGGACAGACCTGGTGGAAACATGTACCGGAATTCACCACTTATCTGGCTCGCTGCAACTACATGCTGGAAAGAGGAAAACCCGTCTCCGACGTGCTCTGGTATCTGGGTGACGAGATCAATCATAAACCGGATCAGGAAGCTGCATTCCCTGCGGGGTATAAATACGATTACTGCAACCCGGATGTACTGTTGAATCGTCTTTCGGTTCAGGACGGACTTCTGACCACACCGGAAGGCATCCGTTACCGCTTGTTGTGGATACCGGATTCCACAAGGATGCATCCTGAAACTCTGGAGAAGTTATATTCACTGATCCATGAAGGCGCCAATGTCGTGGCCAATCCGCCCAAAGGTCTTGTTACACTCTCCGGCGGCGAGGAATCACAAAAACGCTTCAATGCCGCTGTAAACAGGATCTGGGGCAGAGACCGCGCAAAAGGTGAACGCGATATCGGCAAAGGTCATATCCTGTCCGGAGTCAAATTGATCGCGGCGCTGAAACACTACAGAGTGGCTCCCGATGTCATTGGCGACGCTCTCTGGGTGCATCGGCAGATCGAAGGCGCGGACTGGTACTTTATCTGCGCGCCTAAAGGAAAAGATTTCAACGGGACTATGTATTTCCGCACACAGGGGCTTGTCACTTTATGGGATCCGCTGACCGGCAGCAGACAGCCGGTATCCAGCACGCTCAATGGTGACTATACTTCTGTTGATTTATCACTGCCTCAGGCGGGATGCTGTTTCCTGGTATTCACACCGAATGACGACAACACGCCGGTCATCAACGATGATTCTCCGGAAACCATTCTGGCTCTGGAGAATGAATGGACTCTCTCCTTCCCGGAAGGCTGGGATGCCCCGGCTACTGTCAAGGTCAGTACATTATCTCCCTGGAAAGATCTGGATGTATCGAAAGAAGCCAGGGCTTTTTCCGGAACCGTTTCCTATACAACATCTTTTGATGTGGACGCGATAGATCCTTCCACTGAATACACTCTGGATCTGGGCAAGGTGGAAATGATCGCTGTTGTCAAATTAAACGGCCAGACTCTCAGGACTTTGTGGACTCCTCCCTATAGTCTGGATGTATCCAAAGCTCTCCGAGCCGGAACCAATGAACTCACTGTAGAAGTGACCAGCACTTGGTTCAACCGGCTGGTCTATGATGCCGGACAACCGGAAGCCAACAGAAAAACCTGGACCATCAGCGGGCCTTCCAAAGATTCACCGCTTCGTGAAAACGGCCTACTGGGTCCTGTTGTTCTACGAATAAAAGAGTAATAAGACTGAAAAAGATCCCCGACGGAACTCAACCGTCGGGGATTTTTTTTAGAACCATGGATGGACACAGATGAACTCAGATATTTTTACTATATTGAATAACAATGGAGACGCGGAAACGAGCGAGTCGCCAGACTCTACAAAACATCTTGTTATTAAATAACTTATCTGTGCTCATCCGTGTGTATCTGTGGTTCTTTTCATTCCATCCGTGGTTCTAAAAAAAAGACGCGAAAATTTCGCGTCTCTACGTTACATCTTATTGCTAAACAACAAAATATCTGTGTAAATCTGTGGTTCTATAAAATGAAACTGGAATCAATCAAAGAAGGAAATTGGTTGCGGGGAGTGGACTTGAACCACTGACCTTCAGGTTATGAGCCTGACGAGCTACCGACTGCTCCACCCCGCGTCCAAGGCGGAATCACTATATTCCAGAAACCAAATCATTGCAAGATTTATTTTTGAGGCAATACGATATTTGAAGAGACGCACAGGCCGTGCGTCTCTACAGAACATATTGATTATGAATTGGTTATTCTAATGTCACAACAACTTTCGTTCCCGGTTCAATGGTCAGTGTCCATTCACCGTCTTTGGACTTTAATGTACCTTTGTTTGTCTTGGGTGTACCGGCACATTTGAAGTACAATGTTCCGATTCCCTCGTCTGAAGAGACTTTGATGGTCTTGGCATCCCGATAAACATGGACTTTGCCATGAGGAGTGGGAACATCCCCTTCCATCCATTCCAAGCCGCCTAAGACCGGAGTCACACTATACTCCTCATAACCTTTCTTGGTGGGTTTCACACCTAGATAATACTTGCCCAGCAAATAGATAGGACTGGCACCCCAGGCATGACAAAGGCTCTTGCCGTAAGGACGGCCATACATTTCCAGATGCTGTCTGCCAGTCTGCTCCGGATTGTACTTCTCCCAGAAACTGGTCGCGCCCAGCTTGATCATTCCGCCCCAATAATCTTTCATTTCCTTCAACACCGTTTCCTGTTCACCCATCGCGCAGAACGCTTCCAGTTCATAGAAACGCATATAAGGTGTGGAAATCTTCATGACCTGATCATTGAGCAGCACGTTTTTCTTGACCAGCTGCTGTTTTTCAGGGCTGATATAGTTGAAGAAAATCGCGAACATATTGGCATAACGGGTCACAGTGTCACTCTGTTTCCCGTTCACGACATTATTGATGAAAGCGCCTTTCTCCTCATTCCAGAAAGTGGGGATCAGCTTGGCCCGCAATTCGGAAGCTAACGCGGAATAACGATCATGATCGGCCTTGTTTCCCATCAGATCCGCGCACAACACCATTGTTTCCAAACTCTTGCAGAAAAGGATCTGTTCAAAGCTGATCTCCCCGCTCTTATCCATTGGGAAATCCGTCCAATCAATAAAGACCCAATCGCCCGGCTGTCCCTCGACCATTCCATTGTCATTGCGGCGGTTCAGCACAAACTCCATCAAAGTCTGCATCCTGGGATAGATCTGCTTCAGGAAAGAATCATCCCCCGTGTACATATAGTAATCATAAATACCCAGGAACCAATAGAATGTATAGTCCAGGATCGTATTGATATGACAATAAACAGGATCCTTTGTTCTCAAGAGCCAGGTCGTGCGCTTGACCGTGTCTTTATCAAAAAAGAGATAATAATTCATCAAATAGCTCTGCAAGGCATCACCGCTCCATGCCCAGCGATCGCGTTTGATACCATCAATAAATGTCTCGCGTGTAGTCAGATGCAGAGTATAAGCGCCGACATCCCACATTTTATTCACTTCCTCATCATTGCAGCGGAAAGAACCTTTATACTCTTCCGGGAGGTATTCATATAACATACTGATCTTGTCATACTTCACACCTTTATCCGCGGCCAGATAAATGTACCGGAAAGCCTTTGATCCGCTCATTGTGAAAATCTTCTCATTCGGAGCGACCTGATGAGTGATCTCATTCGTCACATTATCCCCATCTACCGTGATCCAATCGGATGTCTCCGCTTCTTTCCAATCCTGCGCCTCTTCAAGACTTTCGCCGTAACCGATCCTGATGGAGCCTTTCCCCTTCAAACCATGAAAACGCAGATAACCAAATGTTTCTCTGCCAAAATCAAAGAGTTCGCCATCCCCTGCAGTCTTGCGGGACACCGCTTCCTTAGGTTCGGTATTGAGTTTGAAATCCGAGGGTTTTTGCTCAATGGAATCAAAGTTCCAGCAATCCGCTGAAACATACTCAAAATCATGATTTTTCTCCGGAAGACGCTTCTTTTCGGAACTGCAAACCAGCCAGGAAGAATCCGTCGCGAAAGCATTGCCCTTAATAAACAGTGTCGGAGGCGTTTTCTGATTAAAAACCTGGATGATCAGGCTGTGCTCGCCCTCAGGAATATCCACTTTCTGAGGTGCCCCAAACAAGCGTTGTCCATCCATCACAACATTATACAAACCTTCGGCACATATTTCGATCGTCTCAGGCTTGGTCAGTTTTGCGCTTTTCCTAAACTCAACGATGGGATAGGCGCTGTCGATCCTCCACAGATAAGGCGGATAGAATGAGCCACGCTCTGTGCGGCGATTATTCATCTCATTCCCCAGCCATATTTCATAATCGCCTGGATACCAGATCCATGTACCTTTTGACTCTGCGGATATGTCCGCTGCGCAAACATTTGTCGCATTCAAAATCATGGCAGACGCACTTAACGCCACCACATAAGAAATCAACCTCTTCATCAGTTTTAACCTCATGCGTGTATTCTAACAAAACTCCTTTATCGCGAAAATAAAAAAGCTTCATGCAGGTAATTTATAAACAAAAAAGAGTCATCCCGTATAGAATGACTCTTTCATATTATCCTCTCTCTGAGAGATAACTCAAATTACGACGGATTCTTGCTGCCGGCTCCACCGTACTGGTCATTAGGAACACACCAGAGGAGACTGGGCGCATAACTTCCCTCTTCCACAAAACCTTTCTTTGAAATAAAGGCAGAAGAACCTGAGAAATTCCCAACAATGCCGCCACCGCTGTGCCAGTCATTGATACCTTCACCACTGGAAGGACTTGGAAAACTGGATGCGTCATTATACACACTGATCGTACGACCATCGGCATCCAACTTGGCATCAGGCTCCCAAAAGACATAAGCAGTTGGTCTGAAAGTGGATAACTTGAAAGATTGACTGCGGCCGCCAAAGTCGCAAACAGCACCGTTCATCACATAAGTGGACAGCTGATTCGGACGATCAAAGAATTTAGGATCATTCGCCGGTTTATCTTTCGGGCATTGATAAACTTTTTGAGATTTTGTGTATTGCCAGTAAAGACCGGCACTGTAATTTGTCTTAGCCAGATTCAGAGCTGCATCAGAAGTCAGTGACTTACGAGTATCCGCTCTCTTTGAACCATTTGCGCCATATTTGTAAGTGAACAGCCAACCATCTGGTTGCGCTTCCGCAGCCGTTCCCCAATTGGGCCACGGCATACGATCATCACTGTCATTAGAATACATCAGCATGGCCAGCAATATTTGTTTATAATTACTGACACACGTTGTACGTTGCGCTTTTTCCTTTGCTTTGGAAAGAGCAGGAAGAATCATTCCTGCCAAAATCGCAATAATAGCAATTACCACCAACAGTTCAATCAGTGTAAATGCTTTATTCCCTCTGTTTATGCGTCTATTCATCATAAGTTAGTGCATTCAAGCTGGAGTTGATAATAACTCTGTCCCCCGGTAAAGTCAACATCTGATCTTCTTTTTTTATAATTTTCTTCTCTGGCAGTTCTTTGCTTTGTTATAAAAATGAAATTTGTTAGCATTCTCCCTGCTGTGTTATGATAAGAAAAAACATATTCCTGTTCATTCTGATTACACTCTTATCCCTTGATGGAGAAATCATTGCTCAAGGTTGGAGACAGTGGAGAGGCCCGGATATGAACGGATCTACGACAACAACCGACTTGCCTGTCGAATGGTCTGATAAAACCAATATCGTCTGGAATATTTCTTTGCCGGGTGATAACTATTCCACACCCGCTATCTATAATACCAACATATTTATCACAAGTTCCGGTTCTTTTGGTCGAATTTTGCTTCTTGATATTGCCATGAAGAATGGCACGACCGTCTGGGAAAATGAGATCAGCCGGATAGAAGATGAAGAGAACAAATCACTTTTAGACTCTCTTACATCCATTCCCCCTATTGCGAATCCCCGATGTGTCTGGGCATTCTTTAGGACCGGAGATGTGGCCGCTTTCAATCATGACGGAGATACTCTTTGGAGCAAAAACTTAAATAAAGAATCACATATCTCTCAAAAACTCTCTTTTGAGCATTCCTGTTTCTTATTATACGATGAAAAACTCTATCTTATTGCGGAAACAGAGAAAGAACATCAACTTCTGCTGATATGCCTCAACGCCGAAGAAGGTCATTTCCTATGGATAAAGGAAATATCAACAGTAAAATCAACGGGTGAATGTTCTCTTCTTTCCTATTCTAATACGTCCACACAACAGCTGATCCTTTCTTATCCGAGCGGAACGATCGCGCTTTCACCTAAAGACGGCAGCCTCATCTGGAAATATGAATGGCCGTCTTCCAGCAATTCTCTTATTCCGGCTGTTCCCGCCGCGGAACAGGAAATCATGATCATCCCCATTATCGCAGAAAAACGAATCATCGCCATTAAGCCGGAAACCATCAAAAACGACCTGAAAAAAGAGGATATCCTCTGGGAAATAAAAACAGGTTCTCTGTCAAAACAAGTCTTGCCGGTCTATTACGAAGAAAAACTGTATTGTCTGGAAGATCCGGCCACGCTGACTTGTCGAAACGCAAAAACAGGAAAGCTGCTCTGGTCAGGACAATTCGATCTATCTGAGACTTATGATTCCCCTCTGCTGGCCGCGGATCATAAAATCTACTGTATTAGCAGCAAAGGAACTGTTTTTATCGCAGGAACAGGCGATCACTTTGAAATAATCGCCTGTCTTAAAATGGATGAACCCCATCATAAAACATCACCCATCGCATCCAACCAGCGACTCTTTATCCGCAATGATTCTAAATTGTACTGCATCAAGAACCGCCGCTGGATACGCTTTATGGATAATGTCTTTTTGGATTGATCCTATTCACCATTGACCTGGAACCATCTGAGCTTTTTGATCATCGCCTATAGCGGCAACATCAAAATACTGAGCTTGAGGATGACTGAACAGCCAGGCGGAAACCGAACTGGCCGGATTCATCATATAAGATTCCGTCAAAGTTATCCCAACTCGCTGATGAACTTCCAATAACTTGAAAATCAATTCCTTTTGTGAATGTTCCGGACTGCTGGGATATCCGGGAGCAGGACGGATCCCTCTCTCCGGATCATCCGGGCATCCCCAGGCTTCACGAGCTTTCTGATGCACATACTCTGCAAAAGCCTCCGCGAAACGATCCCCTATTGTCTTTGTTAAAATAGAATTGTAATCATCGCCTTCGTCATGGAATTGCTGAGCCAGTTCCCCGATCCCGGTTCCGGCTGTGACCGCTAAGGCTCCGATCCAATCCGGGGCTCCGCCTTTAGGCAGAATAAAATCCGCCAAGGCCAGATTGTGTTCTCCTTCCGGTTGGGGTATCTGCTGTCGCCATGTCGGCAATACATACTTATCACAAATCACGATGCTGTCTCCCTGACTATACGCCGGAAAGAACCCCAGCACACCTTTAGGATGGATCCTGTTTTCAGAAATCATCTTCTTAACCAGAAGCTGCGCGTCATTATACAATTCCAAGGCTTCCGGCTTTTCGAGGATCTGCGGGTAGTGTCCGCGGATCTCCCAAGCATGGAAGAAGAACGTCCAATCGATCAAAGGCAATAGCTCCTCAATTGAAGGTGTAAACTCCCGAATCCCTTCAAACGCAGGTTTCACAGGTACATAATCCGGTGCGGATTTGAAGGCATTACCCCTCGCTTGTTCAATAGGAATAAGCACTCTGCGTGCCAATGCTTCTTCATATTCTTTCCTCGATTTAGCCTGTTTGATACGCAGATCACGCACAGCAATGTGATAGCTTTTATGATTAAAAAGATTCTCCAGAACATTGGATATGAGTGACGCGTCCGACACATGGACTACCGGATAATCATATAAAGGCGCGATCTTCACAGCTGTATGAACCTCGCTGGTTGTCGCACCTCCTACGATCAGGGGAATCTTGAATCCGGCCCGCTGCATTTCTTCTGCCACATGTTCCATCTGAGCCAGAGACGGGGTGATCAATCCGCTCAATCCCACAGCATCCACCTGATGTTCTTTGGCTGCTTTGATGATATCCTCACACGGGACCATCACTCCCAAGTCTATAACTTCATAATGATTGCACTTAAGGATGACACCCACGATATTCTTACCGATATCATGAACATCTCCTTTTACTGTCGCCATCAGAACCTTTTTCTTGGTCTGTGATTTCAACGACGAACTGTCATTGATCAACGGGGTCAGGATGTTGACTGCTTTCTGCATCACACGAGCGCTCTTCACCACTTGGGGCAAAAACATTTTACCGTCTCCAAACAGCTCTCCCACTCGCTTCATCCCATCCATGAGGGGACCTTCAATAATCTTTACCGGATCTGGATAAAGAGTGCTGACCTCTTGTATGTCAGATTCCAAAAAATCCGTTATACCTTTTACTAAAGACATTGAAAGTCTTTCTTTGACTGGAAGCTTTCTCCATGTATCCGTATTCTCTTTTCCTTTGGCGGATCCTGTCAGTCCTGTTGTCTCCGCGTATTTGAGAAGTTTTTCTGCTGCTTGGTCAGTACGGTTTAGAACAAGATCCTCTGTCAATTTACGAAATTCCGGCTCTAAATCTTCATAAACACCTAACTGTGCCGCGTTGACAATAGCCATATCCAAACCGGCCTGCACCGCATGATAAAGAAACACAGTATGGATCGCCTCACGAATGACATTATTGCCTCGAAACGCAAAAGATAAGTTACTGATTCCTCCGCTGGTTTTGGCATAAGGCAGATTCTTTTTGATATACCGTACCGCCTCAATGAACCAAACCGCGTAATTATCATGTTCCTTCATTCCGGTACCGATCGTCAGCACATTGGGATCAAAAATGATATCTTCCGGCGGGAATCCTGCTTTCTCTGTCAGCAAGTGGTAAGCGCGAGTACATATCTCGATCTTTCGTTCTAACGTGACCGCTTGTCCTTTTTCATCAAAAGCCATCACGACCACAGCAGCACCATAGCGGCGGATCTTCCGGGCATGCTCCAGGAATACTTCTTCTCCTTCTTTCAAGCTGATAGAGTTGACAATGCCTTTACCCTGCAAACACTTTAGACCGGTTTCGATCACATCCCAGTTAGAACTGTCCACCATCACCGGGACTCGCGCGATTTCGGGTTCAGAGCCTATCAGATTCAAGAAGTCATGCATTGATTTCTTGGCATCCAGCAAACCATCGTCCATGTTGACATCAATGATCTTAGCCCCGTTCTCAACCTGATGCCAAGCGACCGAAAGAGCTTCTTCAAAATGCCCTTCCTGAATCAATCGGAGGAATTTTTTGGATCCGGCCACATTGGTCCTTTCCCCCACATTGATCAGATTCATCGACGGAGTGATCGTCAGCGGATCCAAACCGCTCAAATGGGTAACATGTTCACGGGGTGCTAACTTTCTGGGAGGCACTCCCTGAACTTTTTCAGCAATAGCACGAATAAAATCCGGGTTCGTTCCGCAGCATCCACCAACGATATTGACCCAGCCCTGACGAACAAAATCTCCCACGATTTCCGCGTTTTGTTCCGGAGTGACATCGTACTCGCCAAAAGCATTCGGTAATCCCGCGTTCGGATGACAAGATATATATATATCAGTTGCTAAGGAGGATAACTCACGAATATGCGGTCGGAGTTCTGCCGCGCCCAAAGCACAGTTCATGCCCACAGAAAACAGATTCGCGTGGGATATAGAATTCCAAAAAGCCTCCAATGTTTGACCGGAAAGAGTGCGTCCGCTTGCATCGGAAAGTGTTACGGAAACCATTACCGGCAAGCGTGTTCTCTGCTGTTGGAAAATATTTTCAATGGCAAACAAAGCCGCTTTTACATTCAATGTGTCAAACGCGGTCTCTACCAGGATCAAATCGGCTTTTCCACGAATAAGAGATTCTGTCTGTTCCATATAGATGGAAACCAACCGATCAAAAGTCACCTCACGGTATCCTGGATTATTCGCGTCTGGCGACATGGATGAGGTCCGGTTGGTAGGTCCCAGTACTCCCGCGACAAAACAACGGCGCTCCGGATGCTCTTTCATAAAAGCATCTACTGTCTCACGCGCGATGCGGACACCGACTTCGGACATTTCCTGCGCGATCCCTTCTAATTGGTAGTCTGCCTGAGATATCGCGTTGGAACTGAATGTATTGGTTTCAATGATATCCGCTCCGGCTTCTAAATACTGGCGGTGAATGTCCGCAATGATTTCCGGCCGTGTCAGAGACAGAATATCGTTATTGCCGGCCAACATACAGGCATGGTCTTTGAAACGATCTCCCCGGAAGTCTGCTTCAGTCAAATGCCGCCGCTGCAGCATTGTTCCCATAGCTCCATCCAGAATAAGAACCCGCTGTTTCAAAATCTCCGTTAAATATGAAAACTCATCCATATCGCTTTCAATTAAAACAAAAAAATTGAAGAAAGCAATAAAAAAATCAACACATCAAGATATGATGATATATTTTTTAAATATCTAAAGCAGATTGTGAATTGAGTTTCTTCCGATTTAAGTGTATCCTTTTTGAGTATTTGGGAGCCTTAACTCCTCCCTTAGAAAGAAAAAAGATGCCTATTTACGAATTTATCTGCGGCAAATGCGGTGCGGAAACAGAAATTTTAGTTCCTCGTCAAAACTATGAGGTACGCTGTCCGCAATGCGGTTCAAAAAAGATGGAGAAAAAGCTCTCCGTTTTCAGTTCCAGTTCTAATCAAGGCGGCTCAGCCTGCGGCGATGAATCCTGTTCTCATCGTGGAGGCGGCGGATGCTGCTGCGGAGGTGGATGCTGCCATCATCATTAACTTTTCTCACTTAAAAACGTGCTGCTATGCCGGACGAATCCAGACCCGATTTTTTCCTTTGTGATATACCGCAGGAAGCCACTTTAAACGCGGAAATGGTTTTGGCGGCAGCAGATACTCTGCGCAAAAACGCGGAAACCTATCTTCATCCCCGCAAAATCGAGCATCAGGTCGCGCTCATTGAAAACCTGGTAAAGCTCTGGAGTGATGAAATGTATCCCCTGCGCCGTGAGCTGCTGTCTCATTGCGGAAAAGCGATCCGCTTCTCTCAGGAGATATTCACATCTGGTCTGGAGGAAACACTCAAATCATTAACTCGTGACCGCATCTACCAGCTTCTGAAAATCGAGCTGGGAAATGAAAGGTCCCTGGATACCTGGTATCGTCATTTACAAAACGATGATGAACCCTCTCATGCCAGTCATCACTTTAGTTTACGTCTGGTTGGAGCCCACTATCAGCAATTCGTACCCGCGCAGATGATCGTTTTTATATGTAAATGTCTGCTGGCCAGAACAAGTCAATGGATCATCTGCGGCTCTGAAGTACTGGAAGTTGCCAGACTTTTGGCTCATTCCATTTACCAGGTAGACAGCAAAGCCGCGGCCTGTATTGAAATCGTTGATGAGAAGCGCATACAACCCCATATAGAGCTAATCAAACAACAGTGCGAGTACTATCGTAAATGGAATTTCAACATTGAACAGCCCCTGGCATCTCCACATAACTTGGGCTTTGTCTGGATCTCTCAGGATTATCTTACCCAAAACGGCACAGCACGTCTCATTCGGCATCTGGCAAATGATGTCACCGCCTGGGATCAGCTCTATCCCTGTGCTCCATCTGTCATTTTTGTTCAGCAAACAAGTGGAAACGCGGCTGAGAGATTAGCTGAAGATCTTTACAAAGAACTCGAAATCCTGCGCGCAAGCTATCCTCAGTATCACTATGATGAAGCCCGGCTGAAGCGCGCTAAGATATTCCAGACCGCGTATCAATTACGGGCACAACAGGACGCGGGAACTCTTTTATTTGTCTCCGAAACAAACGATCATTCTGAACATCACAATCAATTAGGCTGTTCTGTGATTTACGAAATGGAAACACGTTTTTCATTTTCCATGGGAAACCGTTTTGTTTTTGTACATCCTGCTGAAAGCCTTTCTGATTTGCTGCATATTATTGAAAACAACCGCAATCAGATCGGTTGTGTGGGGCTGGCCGCGACCGGTGAAGAAGCCCCTGCTCTGGCTAAAGCGCTGGCTCTTTGGGGTGTTCCTCGGATCTGCGGTGCAGGCATGATGCATCGCCCCTGTATTTTTAAAGAAGGCGGAATGACCAGTCTTACTGAATTAACATATAAATCTTTTTGGGAAAAATCTTATAATGCATAAACTCTGCAAAACATTTTCTTTTGAAGCCGCGCACCGTTTACCTCATGTACCTCCGGGGCATAAATGCGGCCGTCTGCACGGACACAGTTATCACTTGGAAATCATCATTGTGGGAGATATGGAACCCGAACACGGCTGGGTGATGGACTTCAGTGAAATCAAGGACCCCATGGCTCCCATTCTGGAGATCCTGGATCATAACTACCTGAATGACATTCCGGGACTGGAAAATCCAACCAGTGAAAATATCGCCCGCTGGATATGGGATCGTCTCAAACCGGAGCTGCCATTACTGGATGAGATCATCCTTTCTGAAACAACGACCTCCCGCTGCTCTTACAGAGGATAAGACAAATGAAACTTTATCAACTGATCGCTGTTACGTTTTTGTGTCTCACCCTTTGTGCCTGCAAACACTGCACCACCGCATCGGAAACAACACAAACACTCATAACTCTTAATATCCCCAATTCTGAGCTTCAGCGTTTTGAATATACGGAACCGCACATGGGGATGCTCTTCTACATTATTTTCTATCTGGACGATAAAGACAGAGCCGATCAGATAGCGGAAAAGGCTTTTGAGCGGGTGGAACAACTCAACACCATCATGAGTGATTACATTCCCAACAGCGAACTCAATCATCTGACGGACGCTCCCAAGGGTTCAGAGATACCTTTAAGTGATGATTTATTCGAGGTATTGTCCATTTCAAAAAAACTGTATAAAGCAAGCAGCGGCGCTTTTGATCCGACCATGGGCCCCCTTACCCATCTTTGGCGGCAATGCCGCAAAGCGGGCACGCTTCCCTCGCCGGAGGAAATCCAGGAAGCTCTGTCCCGCACCGGATGCGACAAGCTCGTTCTCAACAAAAAGAGAAAAACCGCCATTCTGAAAGCGGACAAAATGCAGCTGGATCTGGGCGGCATTGGCAAAGGTTTCACCTCAGATAAGATCATTGAATTCCTCAAGCAGCAAGGTGTGGAAAGCGCGATGGTAGCCGCCAGCGGCGACATTGCCGTCAGCAACCCCCCTCCGGGTAAGGAAGGATGGACCATCCAGGTGGAAACCTTTACTGAATCCGAAGATGATCCCGACGCGGGCAATTATATCATTTATCTGAATAATGAAGCGATCTCGACCAGCGGCGACGTGAACCAATTCATCGAAATAGACGGCAAACGCTATTCACACATCATCGACTCGAAAACAGGTTCATTTTTAACGCATCGCGTTGGATGCACGATCATCCACAAACACGCTGTCTATAGTGACGCGTTGGCAACGATCGCGTGCATCAAAGGAGAAAAAGAAGCGCTCCGTTTTCTAAAGAAAAAATATCCGGAGGCAAAAGTCCGCATGGCCTGGATAGATGGATCCGAACAGAAACACTATTTCACCGCGCCAAACTTCCCCAAGCCGCTCGAATGGGAGGATTAGCACCCAATATTTCGCGTCTTCCTGCTGTAAAATCCCGGAGAGATCCTGACTGCCCCCCCCGAACAGGTGACAGAACCGAACAAAATAAAGACGCACGCACCGAACGTCGGCCGCGCAATAATTATAACTCATTCAGTAACAATTATCTGAGTTCATCTGTGTCCATCCGTGGTTCTTTTATAACTCTGACTGTCGTCGCCTTCGGGACTTGATTGGTGGGGATATGTTGCAGGGATTTCGCTTCGCTTCATCCCTGCCTGTAATCTGGCCGTCCTTTCAGGACTTTACAATGGAGACACAGAGACGAGCGAGTCGCCAGACTCTACATAAATCATTTGAAATAAAATACTTTTCCGAACGTCGGTCTCAAAAAAGACGCAAAATCAGAGGTCAGGCATGAGGCTTTTCAATGCTCGCGTAAACATTGTGATTATGGATGCTTTCCATATTTTCAGCCTCTACTAAATACCAGATAACATCCTCGCGTTCATTTAATTTTTGAGCAACATTGCGCACCACGTCCTCAACAAAGGCAGGATTTTCATAAGCGCGTTCTGTTACATATTTTTCATCTACACGTTTCAGCAGACTGTACAAAGCCCCGCTGCCGCTGCTTTCAATGATATCTATTACATCCTCAAACCAAATATCCGCTTTGGAGCGCAAGTGCACCGTCACTTTTCCCCGCTGATTGTGCGCGCCATACTGGCTGATCGCCTTTGAACAGGGGCATAATGTCGTTACTCCGGCCGTAACGATCATGACTATATCGGTGCTGTCCCCTTCGGATGAAGCCTCAAACCGGACCAGATAATCCATCAAACCAAGCTGTTTGCTCTTCGGAGCCGTTTTTTCTACAAAATAAGGAAACGCAATATCTAAATGGGCTTTGCGGGCTTTCAGCTTAGTCCGAATAGCCTTGAGGATTTTCGGGATAGAATCAATGTGAAAATAATTCCCCTGCTCATTCAAAACTTCCAGAAACCGACTCATGTGGGTCCCCCGGTAATGCCGGGGCAAATCAACATACATCCCCAATTCCGCCACCGTATTTTGGATCCCATGAGCCTTATCCAGCGTCCGCAGCGGGTATCGGATCCCCTTGACCCCTACCTTATCTATATCTATCTGGCGGCTGTCCGGTTCATTTTGCTTGTCACAAAGGTTTGTCATATTTATCTATACTTTTGATTCAAATAATTTGCTAAATTCTTTAATGCCTTGAAACGGTGACTGATCGAGTTTTTGACAGATTCCCCCAATTCCGCGAAAGATCGAGTGTATCCGTCCGGGATAAATAAAGGATCATAGCCAAACCCCTTTTTACCATGTCCTTCCAGCGCGATATGTCCTTCACAACTCCCGGAGAAAAACTCTGTCTGTTCTATCAAATCCGAAGGATCAGCAAAATTGGAGACAGGGGTCAAAGCCATCACACAACGAAAACGGGCTTGGCGGGAAGAGATCGGAACATCATTTAACTCTCTCAAGAGCTTGGCATTATTTGCCTCATCCGGAGAATTTTCCATTCCGGTTCCCAATTCACTGGCGGCAAAACGCGCTGAATAAATTCCCGGTGCTCCCTGAAGCGCGTCAACTTCCAAACCGGAGTCATCCGCCAACAGCCAGCCTTCTTCATTGGCGAAAAGTTCCTCGATAACATTTGATTTCTGATGAAACAGCCAGCGGATCAAAGAAACATTTTTAGCCAGAGCGTTCTCTTCAAAAGTTGTCCCGTCTTCCACGATCTCCACTTTTTCTGGAATGGCATCCAGAGAAAGCACTTTGTAAACAACGCTCTGTGAGTATTCCTGCAGCATTGAGCGGATTTCTTCCACTTTGTGCTTGTTATGGGTCGCTAATAATATCGTACATTCCTTCATCTTATGATTGATCCATCAATAATGTTTTCGCATATTTTCGTGCGGCATCCGTGTGACCGCCCAGCATACGGGATAATTCTTCGACCCGTTCTTCTTTATCCAGCTGGTGAGCCAGAACATAGGTCTTATTATTTTTGACGATTTTTTCCACACGAAAATGAGTACTGCCGCTGGCGGCCACCGGTGCCAGATGGGTGATACAAAAGAGCTGCCTTTTCTTTGCGATCTTTCGCATCATCCTTCCAACGGCTAGCGCGGTTTCTCCGCCAATATTGGCATCCACCTCATCA
>JAEEGG010010557.1_pt1 | contig 20368 bp, 28 predicted proteins | sample 9134161 | NCBI WGS metagenome assembly JAEEGG01 (sample SAMN16246543, study PRJNA631951) | gut metagenome | biome: gut microbiome; feature: rumen; material: CR-attached | host: Bos | place: Iran: Karaj | collected 2018-10 | reverse complement strand
TTCTTTTCAAACCCGTGTGTTACACCGACGACCATGTTGTCGATCAGGGTTCTGGTCAGTCCGTGATAGGACTTGTTCTGCTTGGTGTCATCGGGGCGGGATACGTGAATCACGCCTGCATCTACTTCAACCTTCATCTGGGGAACCAGAACGCGTTCAAGTGTTCCTTTCGGTCCCTTAACGGTGATACGGTTGTTCTCATCGACGCTCACTTCAACGCCTGCCGGAATGGTAATGGGTTTCAGACCAATTCTAGACATCTTTCTTCCTCCTTACCACACGAACGCCAGGACTTCGCCGCCGACATTCAGCTTGCGTGCTTTCTTGTCGGTCATAACGCCCTTGGACGTAGAAACGATAGCGATTCCGAGGCCTTTCAGAACGCGCGGAAGCTCATCTGCACCGGCGTATACACGCAGGCCGGGTTTGCTCACGCGGCGGATTCCCTGAATAGCCTTTTCCTTGCCGGGAAGGTACTTCAGAGTAATACGGATGATTCCCTGTGTGCCGTCATCAATAATCTGATAATTCTTGATGTAGCCTTCTTCGAGAAGGATCTCAGCAATGGACTTCTTCATCTTGGAAGCGGGAACATCAACTGTTTCGTGCTTTGCGCTGCCGGCATTGCGGATTCTTGTCAGCATGTCGGCAATAGGATCTGTGATTTGCATTCTTTCTTTCTCCTTATTTAGAGTTACTGCCCATTTAGGCAGTTTCAGTGGCGAGGTTCCGCGCCAATACTTGATTGGCCGCGGCCTTTCGTCAGCGGTTTATATGATAAGAATCCGATGCGGAATGACAGAAAGTTTCATTCCGTCATTCCTCATTTGATTCCTGTCACTTCTCAGAAGCTGGCTTTCCGTACGCCGGGGATCTGACCCTTGTACGCCAGTTCGCGGAAGCAGATACGGCAGATGCCGTAGTTGCGCAGATAAGCGTGAGGACGACCGCAGATCTTGCAGCGGTTGTACTTGCGTGTGGAGAACTTTGCAGGAGCCTGCTGCTTCAGAATCATTGATTTCTTTGCCATAATTTTCTCCTTCTTAGTTCATGAACGGAGCACCAAGCAGCCTGAGCAGCTCGCGGGCTTCCTCATCGGTCTTTGCTGTCGTGGTAATCGCAATGTTCATACCGCGGAGCTTTTCAATCTTGTCATACTCGATTTCCGGGAAAATGATCTGTTCTTTCAGGCCAAGGCTGTAGTTGCCGCGTCCGTCAAAGGCATCTGCGGAAATACCGCGGAAGTCACGTACACGGGGCAGAGCAATGTTGAACAGACGGTCCAGAAATTCCCACATGCGGTCTGCACGAAGCGTTACCTTCACGCCGACTTTCATGCCTTCACGCAGTTTGAAGTTTGCAACGGACTTTCTTGCAACCGTTGCCACTGCATGCTGGCCGGTGATGGCGGAAATGTCTTTAATCACGGCTTCAAGTGCTTTTGCATTGTCCTTGCAGTCACCGCAGCCGACAGATACGACTATCTTGTCAATGCGGGGAATCTGCATAACTGATTTGTACTGGAACTTCTCCATCAGAGCAGGAGCAACTTCCTCAACATACTTTTTCTTCATGGTAGTCATTGGTTGTTAATCTCCTTTCTCAGATTTCAGCGCCGCACTTCTTGCAGATACGGACTTTCTTACCGGCTTCAACCTTGTGTCCGACGCGTGTTCCCTTGCCGCACTTGGGGCAGACGACCTGAACTTTGCTGGCATAAATCGGGGTTTCAACCTTGATGATGCCGCCGTCTTCACCCTGCTTGGTGGGCTTCTTGTGCTTTGTAGCAACGTTGACGCCTTCTACAATCACTTTACCGGTTTTCGGTTCTGCAACCAGCACCTTGCCCTGCTTACCCTTGTCCTTACCGGACAGAACAACGACTTTATCGTCTTTTCTGATATTCATTCCGGTACCTCCTCAAATTACTTCAGGAGCAAGGGAAAGGATTTTCATATATTCCTTATCACGAAGCTCACGTGCTACGGGTCCGAAGATACGGGTTCCGCGGGGGTTCTTATCACCGGTGTTGATGAGAACAGCTGCATTCTCATCGAAACGGACATAAGTACCGTCGGCACGTCTGACAGGCTTTACAGTGCGTACGATAACTGCACGAACGACGTCACCTTTTTTCACCTGTCCGCCGGGGGCCGCCTTGCGGACCGAGCAGATAACAACATCTCCGATGCTGCCATACTTGCGGCCGGAACCGCCCAGTATGCGTATCGTCTTCAGTTCTTTTGCGCCGGTATTGTCAGCTACTTTCAGATAGGTTTCTTCCTGTATCATATTACGGCGCCTCCTTACTTAGCTTTCTCAACGATTTCGGCCACGCGCCATCTCTTGTCTTTGGACAGCGGACGGGTCTCCATCACGCGAACGATATCACCGACTCTGCATTCATTGTTTTCATCATGTGCTTTCAGGCGATATGTTCTACCGATAATCTTTTTGTAGGTCTTGTGTGCAACATGGTCTTCAACAATAACAACTACTGTCTTGTCCATCTTGTCGCTTACGACCTTGCCCGTGCGAACCTTACGGAAAGTATTTCTTTTTTCTTCCATGATTGTCTACCTCCTCAGTTCTGCTTCTCGCGAAGAACCGTCTTAACGCGGGCTATATCGCGGCGGGTTGTGGATATCTTGGTCGGGTTGTCCAGATGATTGGTCGCATGCTGCATGCGAAGCATGAACAGATCCTTCTTGAGGTCAACAAGCTTGCTCTCAAGCTCGGCAACGCTCATATTACGAATTTCGTTTGCCTTCATCTTATTCACCCTCCTCTTCTGCCGCTTCCTTTGCAACTATCTTGGTCTTGATAGGAAGCTTATGGCTGGCAAGGCGAAGAGCTTCGCGGGCAGTCTCTTCCGGAACACCGGCGATCTCAAACATCACTCTGCCCGGTTTTACAACGGCAACCCAGTATTCAGGGGAGCCTTTACCGGAACCCATACGGGTTTCTGCAGGCTTTGCAGTGACAGGCTTGTCCGGGAAAATCTTGATCCATACCTGGCCGCCACGCTTGGTATAACGTGTCATGGCGATACGGGCTGCTTCAATCTGATTGGACTTGATCCAGCCGGGCTCAGCAGCCTGGAGGCCAAATTCACCGTAAGTTACGACGTTGCCGCGGGAAGCTTTACCCTTCATACGGCCGCGCTGAACTCTGCGGTACTTTACTCTTTTAGGCATTAACATCAGTCATTGCCTCCTTCCTGTGCGGGAGCCGCTGCACGCGGTGCGCGCCGTTCGCCGTTCTGGAAAGCAGGTCTGTTGCCATAGCTGCTCTGTCCGTTCTGGCCACGGTTATCGCGGTTGTAGCCTCCCTGGCGATCGTTGTCACGGTTGTAACCGCCCTGACGATCGTTGCCGCGGTTGTATCCGCCCTGGCGACGGTCCCCGCCCTGACGGCGGTCGTCTCTGCGGCGGCGTTCGCCCTGCGGCTTGTTGAGATCCATTGTGCGCGGAGTGGTACGGAGAGTCTGGGACAGGACTTCGCCTTTGTAGATCCATACCTTGATACCGATACGGCCGTAGGTTGTATCAGCTTCTGCAAAGCCGTAGTCAATGTCCGCACGGATCGTCTGCAGAGGAATGGTGCCCTCGTGGTAGGTCTCACTGCGTGCAATTTCAGCACCGCCGAGACGTCCGCCGCATTTAATCTTGATGCCGCGGGCGCCCATTCTCATGGCGCGTCCCATTGCATTCTTCATTGCACGGCGGAAACCGATGCGCTTCTCAAGCTGCTGGGCGATATTCTCAGCAACCAGCTGAGCGCTCGTATCGGGAGTCCGAACCTCAACGATGGAAATCTTGACATCCTTACCGATCAGCTTTTTGACTTCGCCTTCAAGTCTTGCGATCTCTTCGCCGCCCTTACCGATTACAACACCGGGTCTGGAGCAGTGAATATAGATGCGAACTTTCGAGGAGTCACGCTCAATCTCGATTGTAGGAACACCGGCAGAATACAGAGTTTTCTTCAGATATTCACGGATTTTAAAATCTTCAACAACAAGATCACCGACCTTGTCTTCTCTGGCATACCATCTGGAATCCCAGTCTTTAATAACGCCAACGCGCAACCCATGCGGATTTACCTTTTGACCCATGATTCAGCCTCCTTTCCTTATTCTCTCTCAGCCACGGCGATGTAGATGTGGCTGGTGCGCTTATTGATCCGGTACATACGGCCCTGAGCTCTGGGTCTGCCTCTTTTGAGGATTGAGCCGGCTCCGGCATATGTGGTGCAAACGTAGAGCTTCTCAGGATCCATCTCGAAGTTGTTCTCGGCATTTGCCATTGCACTCTTCAGGACTTTCACCATCAGCTCGCATCCGGCTTTCGGAGTATTCTCCATCATAGCCAGTGCTACATTTGCATTCTTGCCGCGGATCATATTGCAGATAATCTCAACCTTGCGGGGAGAGATGCGGGCATATTTATGCTCGGCATATGCAATTTTCTTTTCGTCCATGTGTCTCCTCCTCACTTACCGGTCTTGCTGCCGGAATGGCCGCGGAAGGTACGGGTCGGAGCAAATTCTCCAAGCTTGTGACCAACCATATCCTCGGTTACGTACACAGGAACATGACGGCGTCCGTCATGAACAGCGATCGTATGTCCAACAAAGGAAGGGAAGATGGTGGATGCACGAGACCAGGTCTTGATAACCTGCTTGCTTCCGCTCTTATTCATCTCATCGACTCTCTTCAGGAGTTCCGATGCAGCGAAAGGGCCTTTTTTAATACTTCTGCTCATATCTTTTCCCCCTTACTTTGCGTTGCGGCGCTTTACAATGAACTTATCGGTGCGGTTCTTTGTCTTGCGCGTCTTATATCCGAGTGCCGGTTTGCCCCAAGGAGTTACAGGTCCGGGACGGCCGACAGGAGATTTGCCTTCGCCACCGCCATGAGGATGGTCTACCGGGTTCATAACAGAACCGCGGACTGTGGGGCGAATGCCCATGTGGCGTTTACGGCCTGCTTTTCCGAGGTGGATGTTCGCATGATCAATGTTGCCGACCTGGCCGATTGTTGCCATGCAGTCAATTCTGACCTTGCGCATCTCGCCGGAAGGAAGACGAACTGTTGCCATTCCGTTTTCCTTTGCCATCAGCTGAGCGGAAACGCCTGCTGAACGGACGAGCTGAGCACCCTTGCCGGGATAAAGCTCAATGTTGTGGATAACGGTACCGACAGGAATGTTGCTCAGAGGAAGTGCATTCCCCGGCTTGATGTCGGCAGCGGCTCCGGACACGATTGTGTCACCGGCTGCGAGGCCAACCGGAGCCAGGATGTAGCGGAGTTCACCGTCTTCATACTCACAGAGAGCGATGAATGCGCTGCGGTTCGGATCATATTCCAGGCGCTGAACTTTCGCCGGCATATCGATCTTGTTGCGCTTGAAGTCGATCACGCGGTATTTACGGCGATTGCCGCCGCCCTGGTGACGGACTGTGATTCTGCCGTAGCTGTTACGGCCGGAGTGCTTCTTCAGGACCTCGAGGAGGCTCTTCTCAGGCTGAGCGTGCTTGTCAACACCGTCAAAGCCGGAAACTGTCATTCCTCTTCTGGCAGGAGTAGTCGGTCTGTATGTTTTAATCATTCGTCATTCCTCCTTATGCCATGCCTTCAAAAAGCTCAATGTTCTTGGAGTCAGCGCTGAGCTTTACGATAGCCTTTTTCCAGGAAGCGGTCTTCCCTGCGGGATAGGCGCCCTGGCGCTTCTCTTTTCCCCTGACGTTTTCTGTTGTCACTTTGATAACAGTGACACCGAAAATTTCCTCAACAGCCTTTGCGATCTCGATCTTATTGGCATCTTTTGCAACTGCAAAAGCATACTTTTTGATGTCCTGATCTTCCATGGACTGCTCGGTAATAATCGGGCGAATAATCACATCATATGCTGTCCTCATCAGGCGAATACCTCCTCCATTTTTGTCAGAGCAGCCTTGTCGACAACCATAACACCGTTTGTGAGAATCATGTACGGGCTGAGAATAGTAGCTGTCGTGGTGTTCACGCCCGGAATATTGCGGGCAGACTTTACGACTTTTTCATCCCCATTCTCGGTTACGACCAGTGCTTTTCCGCTGATGCCGAGTTTGTTCAGAAATTCTTTAAAGGTCTTTGTTTTGATTTCATCAACTTTAAGACCGTCAACAACAAGAACTTCATTCTCTGCAGCTTTTGCAGAAAGAGCAGATTTCATAGCAAGCTTTCTGACTTTCTTGTTCAGAGAGTAGCTGTAATCTCTGGGCTTCGGTGCAAACGCTACGCCGCCGTGCGTCCATTCCGGTGCGCCGGCATAACCGGCACGTGCACGACCGGTGCCTTTCTGGCGCCAGGGTTTCTTGGTGGTGAAATCAACTTCACCTTTGGTAAGAGCGCTCTGTGTGCCCTTGCGGCGGTTTGCCAGATGATTCTTGACAGAATCGTGCAGGACACTCTTGTTCGGCTCAATACCAAAAACGGCTTCGGAGAGCTCAATCTCGCCGATCTCCTGACCTGCCATGTTAAAAACTTTTGCTTTAGGCATTTATGCTGCTCTCCTTTCCTTACTTTGTACGTGCAGATGCTTTCTGCGGATTGACACGTGCAGAAGCCTTCTGCGGGTTGACGGAGATGCCTGCGCCCTCGCCCTTCTTGACCGGCTGAGTCTTGACAGTGTCTTTAATGTAGACAATGCTGCCCTTGGGACCGGGAACCGCGCCGCGGATTGCGATGAGGTTAAGCTCTGCATCAACTTTTACAACATCCAGATTCTGAACTGTCACCTGTTCTACGCCCATGTGGCCGGCCTGCTTCTTTCCCGGGAAAATGCGGGAAGGATCCGTGCTGGAGCCCATGGAACCTGCATGACGGTGGACCGGGCCGCCGCCGTGGCTGGTAGGTGTACGGCCCTGGCCGAAGCGTTTGATAACGCCGGCGTAGCCGTGGCCCTTGCTGGTGCCTGTCACGTCAACCTTGTCGCCTTCTGCAAAGACGTCTGCCTTCAGGACATCACCGACTTCAAACTTATCGGTTTCTGCAAGGCGGAATTCCTTCAGATGCTTGACCATGCCGACGCCGGCCTTTTTCAGGTGACCCTGTTCGGGTTTGCTCAGCTTCTTTTCGGAAACTTCTTCGTATCCGAGCTGAACTGCAGTGTAGCCTTCCTTTTCTTCCGTCATTTTGGCCGTTACCACACAGGGACCGGCTTCAATAACAGTTACAGGAATGACTTTGCCGGCTTCGTCAAAAATCTGAGTCATGCCGACTTTTTTGCCAATAATGGCTTTTTTCATTCTTTCTCCTCCTATCGGTTATTGGTTACCTAGCATGGCTCGTCATTGGGGAACGGCCGGAGGCTGGCAACTTAACCCTTCCGCACTCGCAAGCTGCGGAAAACGGGTCAAAACAAATTAATAAATAATAATGTAGAAATCCGGTCAGTTATCAGAGCTTGATCTCGATTTCAACACCTGCGGGAACTTCGAGGTTCATAAGAGCCTCAACGGTCTTCTGAGTGGGGCTCATAATGTCAATCAGACGCTTATGAGTGCGGCGCTCAAACTGCTCACGGCTGTCCTTATACTTATGAACAGCACGGAGGATTGTGACGATCTCCGTCTTTGTGGGGAGAGGGATGGGGCCGGAAACCTTTGCATCCGTTCTCTTTGCTGCTTCGACGATCTTCTCTGCAGCCTTGTCAATCAGCTGATGGTCGTATGCCTTAAGGCGAATACGGATCATGTTTTTGCCGGGGTTTGCCATTTTTCTTTCTACTCCTTTATCGTACGTTTTTTCATGGCGTACGGATGAGGTTTTTCATACACACACCCGTGCGTATCAGGCCAGTACCGAAAAAACAAACCGGCTTTTGGCCGGTCGTTCTCTCATTTCTGCGATATACGCGTGTATACGAGAGCCCTCAGCCGCCCGATTGCGCATCTCAAAACAATGAGATACCGGACATACTCCACGGAAGTTACCTCGTTTACACGAGCAATCTCCCGCTTCATCGCACCATTTGTGCATGATCTGCACAAGCTTGTATACTATACCAAAAACTCTCTGTCAAGTCAAGAATTTTTTTCAGGAAAAAAGATATTTTTTTCGGTGAAAATGCACAAAATTTTATTATTTTGTTTCCCGCCTGCTCTCGCTTCGGTTTTTCGCTGTATGGAACAGTTTTGCTGCCTGTTTTATATGTTTTATATGTTTCCCGGAAAGACGTACTTCAGCCGCTGCCGGGCAATTTCAACAAGTTTCAGAATCGCAGCTTTCTCCGTCGGGTTTCTGTCCTGCATTCTGTAACGCGGGAAAAAACGCGTGATATGAAGCGGAATCTCCTCACCGTGCGGCAGGGACGCGATCCATTGCGTCATGGCACGGATTTCTTCTTCCGAATCATTCATGCCGGGAACGATCAGGCTTGTCAGCTCCACATGACACTGCTCTGCCGCTTTTGCAATAAAGTTCTTCACTGCTGCAAGGTTCCCGCCCAGAATATTCCGGTAGACATCATCCTGAAAACTCTTCAGATCAATATTAAGGGCATCTGTCAGCGGAAGAACAGTATCCGCAATTTCATCATTCACGCATCCGTTGGTAACCAGCACTGCTTTCAGATCCTTTTCCCGCAGAAGCCTTGCCGTATCCATCACATACTCATAGGAAATGAGAGGTTCATTATAGGTAAAGGCCACTCCGATATTCCGCTGCGGCCTGAGATGTTCCGCCATATCCGCCAGTGCTTCCGGAGAGACATAATTATCTTCCGCTCTTCTGCCGTGCCGGAACTCCTGTCCGTCAGACATGGATATTTCCCAGTTCTGGCAGAAAGGGCAGTTCAGGCTGCATCCGTAGCTTCCGACCGACAGAATTCTGCTGCCGGGATAAAACCGGGCCAGAGGTTTCTTTTCAATCGGATCAAGGGCAAGAGAAGTCACAAGCCCGTAGTTCAGAGGAACAACGCTGCCGTCTCTTGTTCCACGTGCACGGCATCGGCCGGTCTTCCCCTCCGCGATGCGGCACCGGTGCGGACATACCGGACAGACTGCGGAACAATTCGAATGATCAGACATGACGAACAACCTCAAAGCGTTCCATTTCGAAGTTCTTCTCCCGTTCTGACAGACCGGCTTTTCTCAGCGCAATGGACAGCTGTTCATCAACTGACTCCACGCCGTCCAGATTCGGCAGAAGCAGCCCTCTTCGGAAGCCCTTTGTAACAATAACCCCGTACTTCTTTACATCCAGCTCATCCTTTGAACGGATCTTTTCCGGCTTCCCGAGCACATCCACGCTGATTTCCAGCGATTCCAGTTCCTCCGGAAGTACCGGGCTGAACCGCGGATCCTTTGTGGCGGCGCTGATGCCGTTTTCCACAATTTCTTCCGCAATGTTCTTTCTGACCGCCTGAATCGTACCAATGCAGCCGCGCAACCGTCCGTCTTTATGGAGAGAAACGAATACACCTGCCTGCTTTTCCATCATTTCTGCCGGAAGATCCCCGGGAAGAACCAGTCTCTTTCCCTCTCCGACCCAGGAACAGACAGATGCACGGGCAAGCCTGACATAGGCGTCTTCCTTCCGGCGTTTTTCCTCCAGATTCTTTTTCTGACGCTCTCTCCAACTGTCCAGGCAGCTTCCGGAGGGATCCCTCCCTGTAACCCGGTAGGTGCAGACACCGTAACCGACGCCGAAGGTTCCTTCATGGCTCAGCCTCTGCGTCTCTACTGACAGTCCATCCAGTGCACCAGCCATGATGCAGAAGCTCCGGTGTCCGCACTCCGCCGCTTTGTCGCAGAACACTTCGTCAAAATCCAGCAGCTCATCAAAAGCAGCCCTGCCCATTACATCCATGATCCGTTTGTCGTATTCCGGACCTTCTTTCGACAGCCCGTACGGCCCGTCTTCCCGGAGTTTATGGGAGAGATCTCCACTGCCGACAATCACTGTACGTCTGTCAAGAGAATCGGCAGTCTGCGAAATCAGCTGCCCCAGGCGGACATGATCTGTCAGAGGAAGGCCGGACAAACCGATTCTCACCAGCTGATAACCTGTATAGTACTGATTGATGTAATAGAGAGGAATCATCGTGCCATGATCAAGTTCCGGATTCCTTTCTCCCAGCGTCCCTGCCGGGAGCCCCGCAGAGGAAGCGGCATCAGCCAGATTTTTGACAAAAGCACTGTCATAACTGACTTCAATTTGCACCTGAGGTGCACGGAACTGCCGCATATCTCCTCTGGCGCTTCTGCCCGGTGAAATATGGAAATAATCCGCATACATCACGGAATGCGGAGACAGAAGTACGATCGTCTCCGGTTTCAGGCTTCCGACAAATGCCGCCGCTTTTCTGTATGCTTCATCCGTTGCCGATATTTTTCTCTCTTCCCCTTTTCCGACTTCGGGAAGAATGATCGGCGGGTGCGGTACCATAATTGCTCCGACTACTGACATGGCTGTCCTCCGTTTTCGTCTTCTTTGTCCGATCAGTAATGCTGAATGATAAAATCAACCGTCGACTGCTGCTGTTCCGGGCCGGCAATCGCTGCAGTTCCGTCTCCTTTTTGAACACCATAGTTCCCGAACTGGGCATGATTGCCGCCTTCAATCCTATACTCAAAATAATCTGCCGGTGCAAGCGCTCTTCCTGCTTCTATCTTTGCCATATTAAGCACCCGGTCTTCAGAGCCGTAAATACTGATTTCCAGAAGTTCATCGCTTATCTGTTTTGTGGGAAAAGCCGCAAGAAGAATAAGGCCTGTCAGCTGATCGCTGTGTCCCGCTGCGAACTCCGCCGCCATAGCTCCTCCGAGGGAATGCCCGCCGATATAGCAGTGTTCATAATCATACATCCTTATCACCGCATCCGCCTTGTCCGTGCCGAAGAAAGCAAAACGGAGCGGCATCTTCACCAGGCAGACATCCATGCCTTTCCCTGCAAGCTCATGCAAAAGAGGCGCGTACGCTGTTTCTTCCACTTTTGCACCGGGATAAAATATCAGAACATCTTCTGCAGAAGGACCGTCAAAAAACCAGCCATAGGAAACCGGCGTAACAGAAACAGCATCATCCGATTCCAGAGCCGCCAGTGCAGTTGCATCTGCATGGTAATAAATCCCGGCATAAACCAGAAAGCTTCCAGCTAATAACAGGATTATGAAAACGGGAATGAACCATTTTACCGCTTTTTTCATCAGTCAGCCTCTCCATACCATCATTATATTCCGGCAAGCGCTGCACCCGGCTGCCCGTTTTGGGTGCATTCAGGTGCATCGTGTTTTTTATCAGTTATCCTCAGAAGAAAACGGAGTAACGAGATAATTATGCCACCCGGCTCCGGCTATGGTAGTGATCTTCACGAATGTTTCAATTTCTCCGTACTGATTGATAAACATCGGCTGTTCCGGATCCAGCCAGCTCAGCGTCTCCTCCAGCAGCTTATCACGGGTAAGTTCCGTCTTCACGCCCTCCGGAATCTGAGGACACACTTTCTCAAATACCTGTTTAACCTTCTCTGTCAGCCTTTCAAGATACTCTTCTTTGCTGATTCCCTTCTGCTCCAGGATCATTTCGTTTGTAACCCTGTTCCCGGTTTCAAAGTCATACCCGTATGCACCGTATAGGATAATATCGCCATTCTCGTCGGCAGTAATCAGTATGAAAAGCTGAGAACCGTTCCAGTAAGCCTCCCACTCCGTATGCCACGACCACAGGGAATATCCGCCTTCCATATTTTTGTACTGCGTTTCTATCAGACTTCCGAATTCCTCTGCGATCTCGGCGTTGATTTCCAGCGCAGCCGGTGTGTCCGCATTGATCTGCGGAAGGTGGTATGAATAGGTTTCCCGGTTTCCGACATCATCTACATAATAACCGTCTTCACTGTAAAGCTCACAGACCGCGTTTTTTCGCGGCTGCTCCGCAAAGGCTGCAGGTGAAACTGAAAGCATCAGCCCCAGCAACAGCAGCACGGACAGCATTTTTCTCATCGTTGTTTTCATTAGTATATCACCTCAGGTTTTGTATTATCCGGTTAGACTATAGCACAGAACAGGCGGATGCACAAGGGCAGGAGTCGTTTACGGCTTTATCCATCGCCATTTTCCTCTGCCTCCGAGAAACATCACCATTCAGCCAAGTCTCTCGAAGCCGGAGACAAACCCGTTGAATGGCCAGGGAAAAGGAGCGATCTGAACCATATAGGAACGGCGTCACATGGCTACCGCAAGCTCCGTATTACCGCCGACCGCCTCGCAGAACAGATTAAAGTTATGGATCAGCGTCCCGCATTTCAGATAGTGCTGATCACTCCGGATATGAAAAGCACCAGCTGTCATGACTGATGCCTTTTCATTTACTTAAGCAATTCTGCATACTTATGATGGTATGGATATAGGATACTCATAGTTCCCCGTTCGATTAGGATGGACGTTCAATCAGCGTACGCAGGGATTTGAGTTTGTGCATGAGAGGAAAGCAGGCGCCGGAGATTCCGTGCGCCTGCTTTCGGGAGGAAATGAGATGAAGATTTTGTTTGTGTGTCTTTGTTTCGCTTATTTCAGTTTCCACACCAAGTCTTTGATTAAGAGTTCTTCTTCGAGTTCCTCCGGTGTGGTGTCCTTTGTGATGTACACAAACTCAATGTCCATCATTCGCGCCCAATCGCGCAGAATGGCGGGAGTGACATCGAAGGACAGCACCGTGTGGTGTGCGCCGCCGGCGGTGATCCAGCACTCGACGCCGGTAGTGAGATCGGGCATAGCGCGCCACATCACGCGTGCGACCGGCAGGTTTGGCATCGGCAGGATCGGCTTTACCGCTTCAATGTCCTGCACGATCAGGCGCATCCGTCCGCCCATGTCGATCAGAGACGTGACAATGCCCTTGCCCGCTTTGCCTTCAAACACGAGCCGCGCCGGATCCTTTTCGTTCATGCCGATTCCGAGATGATGCGTCTCGATGCGTGGTTTGTCCGCTGCTAAACTCGGGCAGACCTCGAGCATGTGCGCGCCGAGGGAGTATTCCTGTCCTTCGACAAGGTGATAGGTATAGTCCTCCATGAACGCAGAAGCGCCGTTGCCGTTCTCGCCCATCGCCTTGAGGATCGCGGTCATGGCCGACACTTTCCAATCGCCTTCGCCGCCGTAGCCGTAGCCCTGCGCCATCAGGTGCTGACTTGCAAGCCCCGGCAGCTGCTCCATGCCGTAGAGATCCTGAAACGTATTGGAAAACGCCTTGCAGCCTTCACGGTCGAGCATCTTCTTCATGGCGATCTCTTCCTTCGCCTGGTAGCGAATCGCGGCAAGGTTGTCGGTGGCGATATCGTATTGGGCTTCGTATTCGGCAAAAAGTGCGTCAATCTCGGCTTCGGTGACATTGTTCATTTCCTTGACGAGATCGCCGACCGCCCAGGTATTGACCTGCCAGCCGAGTTTGATCTGCGTTTCGACCTTATCACCTTCGGTAACGGCGACTTCACGCATATTGTCACCAAAGCGCATGACCTTCATGTGCTTCGACACATCGACGCCGACGGCGGCCTTCATCCAGTCGGACAGGCGCTTATGGACTTTTTCATCCTGCCAATAGCCCGCAATCACCTTGCGCGGCATTCTGAGGCGCGCCGCGATAAAGCCGTGCTCGCGGTCGCCGTGGGCGGCCTGATTGAGGTTCATGAAGTCCATGTCGATCTCTTCATTCGGTATCTCGCGGTTGTACTGTGTAGCAAGGTGGCAATAGGGCTTTTGGAGATTCACGAGACCGTTGATCCACATCTTCGACGGTGAGAACGTATGGCACCATGTGACGATGCCCATGACCTCGTCGCGGTAGTTTGCTTCCTTGACCGTGTCCGCGATCTCCTTATTCGTCTTGGCCGTGACCTTGTATACCAAAGGATAGGGGAGAACCTTGGACAGTTCCGCCGCCATCTCCCTTGCTCTTGCGTCCACGGTGTCCAGTACATCCTGTCCATACAGGAACTGACTGCCTACGATGAACCAAAATTCACGTTGCATTTATTTGCTCCTTATCTTTTTCAATCGAGATTCGTTTCGATCACGCCTGCACCGGTACGGTGGTCTGCGTTTTGCCGTGCTTGCTTTCGGCTTTTACAGTGACGCTGCCGGTTCCGTCCGGTGCTACAATCGCAAGCGCTTCGCCGTAATAGGTGTCGGTCGTATCGGTCTGATATCCTTTTTCATTATACGAGCAAGCGTTGCCGAGTGCAAGCAACTTTCCGTTCATAACTGTCACTTTGATCTCACCGCGAATCGTGGGCTTGATCGTGCCGCTTTGATCCGTGTACCGAATCCGAACGTACAAAAGATCGCCCTGCTTTGTCGTTTCATCTTCCGGCACAAGACGGAGTTCGGTTTCCTTTTGCGCGCTCTTCAGGCTCGTTCTGGCGGTTTCTTTTCCGGCTTTGTCATATCTGTATGAAGCGGTCAAAGAATCCGACTATCCCGTAGAGCAGGCCTGCGCTATGCTGCACATTTCCAGATCTGCATATTACAAGTGGAACAGCGGCAATCTGTCGCCTCGGCAGAAAGAAAACGAGGAAATTGCTGACAAGCTGGAGCAGATGCATTTGGATGAGCCAGAGAAAGGCTACCGACGGCTCCGGGACGATCTGGAAATCTACCACGGGATTCCGGTCAACGACAAGCGAGTTCTCCGCATTTGCCGAAAGCTAGGAATCAAATCCGCAATCAAGTACGCCAGCAATCGGGATGAACTTTATTTCAGTAAAAACGGCAGGGTCACAACGATTTCCGGCGCATTCAAAGATGAGCACACCTGTTCTGTCACCGTCACACAAAATGCCGGGCGCCTCGGAAGGGAAAATCATTTTATTGCAGAGTTCCGGGCGGATCCGGATCTGCTGCAGATTGAAGTGACAGATGATACCGAGGAAAAGCTGTTTGAAGCCTCCCTGTATCATGCAGAGAAAGGCGGTATGGAATTCCTTTACGACGAGGAGAATGCCGTTGAGCTGACACCTGAACTTGCCGACAGCATCCTGCATGGCATACCGGAGGAAACGGTTTCACAGGCTGAGGCAGTTATCACTGAATAATCATGCTGTAAGCGAGCAGTCGTCAGGTTTTTTGCCGGGCGGAGCCCGAATAATGAAAATAGAATAGTATAGAATAACAAATCAGCTCCGGTTTTTTTGCGGAGCTGATTTGTTCTATTCAGTGTTTCTTTAATAATATGTCACGATTATGGGCATGTTCTGCAGCCCTGTTGGATCCGGTTCTCTATTCGGTACCGGATTGGGAAGATAGCGCTCCGGGATTTTGAGCTCTTTGCCCTGGTAGATGATGTGGAGCACTGCCTCGGCGGAGTTTTCAGCACCGTTGGCGTTGCTGAAGGTACAGAAGAAGCGGTAGCCGTCCATGTCAGCGTTTACGTTGTTGATGATCAGGGTGCCTGTGGTGTCACCGGTAATGTTGGAGTACGGGAAGTAGCTGCGGAACTCATCGACTGTGCAGCGGTATCCGTCGGGATCGATCACCGTCCAGGTGAGGCCGGAGTACTTTCTCGCATTGGCTACGAATGCAGCGGTTTCACCAATGAACTTGTGTTCGTCCGTGGGATCCTTCGTAACTTTGATGCCGCCGTTGTCTGCGAAAGCGGTAGCGCTGAGACTGAGAACGATTGCAAGAACCATCAGAATTGTAATTGCCTTTTTCATTTTCATTTTCCTCCTAAAAATTTTTTAGTATTTTTTTGTGTTTTTTGTTTTTTTCTGGGCTCAGTATAGCACACCGACTATCACAGAACTGTCACACAAAAACCGAAGGAGGAATGATGAATGATGAATGATGAATTATGAATGATGAGAGACCTTTTCTTACCAAGCGCCGGGATAGCCGATGGTGACGGCAGCATTTTCCGCCCCGGCCTGCATACAGGCCCGGATCGGCTTTTTCTCCAGCCAGGAACGGAGAAAGGCTGCAATGTAACTGTCTCCCGCACCCATGGTATCTACCACCGTGCAGGGGGCAGGCGGGCAAACAACCCAAGTTTTTCCGTCATAAGCCATGCTCCCCTTTGCACCGCGCGTGGCGACCACGATCTGCGGACCCAACGCACCCACAGACTGTATTTTGGAATGAAGCTCTTCTTCCCCCAGAGAGTCATCGGAGAAGAATGCGATGTCTGTGCAGGGCAGCGCAATGAGACCGGCAGGGTCAAACGGCCTTTCCGCCCCGTCAAAAACGACAGGAACTCCCAGCTTCTTCACCTCAGACAGCTGTTCCTCCACACGCCCCCACAGGCCGGTGACCGCCATGTCAAACTGCTGTAAAAAGGAGAAGTCTTCTTCCCGCAGGCGGAAATGCTCCATCACCCCATCGCTGTAATCCCCGAGGATCCGGTTCCCGTTTTCCATGGAAACATGGCAAAGGGGGCTTTGCCCCGGGAGGATCTGTACATGGCTGATATCTACCCCTTTTTCCTGCAGGCGGTTCAGCAGCATCCGGCCGTAAATATCCGTCCCGACTGCACCGAAATAGGCAGATTCCACCCCCAGGCGGCGCAGATATACTGCCACGTTAACCGGGTTTCCGCCGGGAAATGCCTCACCCGTCGCATCATAATAATCGATACAGTTGTCGCCAATACATGCAATTTTCATATTAAGCAGCTGCTCCGATCCTGTATTTCTCAAAGGAAAAGCAGGGGAGGCAAGTATCCGCCTCCCCCGTATTGTGTTCCTTTTTGGAGATTTAATAATCCAGTTTTCTGTAATACCGCCGAATCGTCATATCGTGGCCGGTAATGGCTTCCATATGCACATCGATCCGGTTATTCACGGCGTGCATGATCAGATGGCCGATGTTTTTACGATATTCCTCGTCGATCCCGGGGATATTATAATCCTTTGCATCGATAACGGTATAGTTTTTGCATACTTTTTCCAGAAAGTTTACAACCCGCTCCGTAAGGCAGCGCTGAGAGTCTTCTCCCATGTAAACCGTGACGGGCGTATCTTCTCCGACGATCTCAAACATCCCGTGGAAGAATTCAGAGGCGTGGATCGTCTTTGTGCGGTGCCAGTGCTGCTCTTCCCAGTAGCACATGCCGTAGGAATACGTTGCCCCGTAGAGAGCGCCGGCACCGACGAAGTAGTGAAGAGCGTCCGAAACGTGCTTTCTTGCAAATTCCTCGGCAAAAGCATCGGCAGCCTCTTCCACAGAAGCAAGCCCTTCCGGGAGAGCGTTGTCATACTGCGCATACATTTCCTCATATTCCGGCATCACGCCTTCACGGAACAGAAAACGGTCCGCCGTCATGAAGAATTTCAACTGTTCATTTGCCGGATAATTGATGCAGTGATCGGCAAAAGCCTCCAGACCGGTTTCGGGTTTATCAATAAAAGCGAAGATTTCCGCTCCGTTCATTTTCGCTTTTTGCACGGCTTCCACGATCTCTTTTGTTGTGCCGCTGACCGAGGAAAAGATCAGAAATGTCCCTGTGCCGATTCGCCTGTCACCGGTCGCGCAGTATTCCGCAGCATTGGTAAAGAACACTTCCAGACCGCTGCGCTCTTTCATGTGAAAGTGCGCCTGCATGGCACTGGCCCAGGTTCCGCCGATGCCCAGCCAGCAGATGTTTTTTACGCCCCGGAGCCAGGCATCGTCCACGATTTTTTCAATCTGTGTGCGCAGAGCAAGCGCTCCGCGCACACTTTCTATCTGTTTTTGCCTGTCAAACTTGAGCAAACCGTTTCCTCCTCAGGCCGATCAGCCAACCTTCAGCATCTGATAGTACTGGTCATAAATGGTGATGGCATCGCCGACATCTTCCTGGAAGAAGATATTGGTCTTATAGTCAAAGTCAAATGCAGGGCCGTTCCGATATTCTTCAGAGGCTGCCGCAACTGCAGCATCGTTCGGGCAGGAATAGGGATTTTCCACCAGGTTTGCAGCCATCACTTCAGGATCGCAGATATAGTTCAGGAACTTATAGGCGAGATCCATGTGCTGCGCACCCTTCGGGATGACGTACAGGTCAAAACCGAGCTGAACGGGATCATCGGTGAACGGGGCAACAACGAGGGTGTTGTTCTCGCCCATCTGAGCCATGGCTTCGGCAGTGTTGCCGTCGTAAGTGAACATGCAGGAAATGGTACCGTTGACAATGTTGGTCTCGGTTGAACCGTAGGCAACAACATTCTCATTATACTTTACCAGCCATTCATAGGCTTCTTTGATTTCATTCTCATCACGGGAGTTCGGGTCGTAGCCGAGGGCGATCAGGGCGATCGGGAAGAGATTGCGGGCACCGTCGACAGAGCCGATCTGGCCTTTCATTTCCGGCTTGATCAGATCGTTATAGCAGGTGATTTCGATCGGGCAGCGCTCGGTGTCATAAACAACGTAAATGTAATTCATCAGATAAGGCACGCAGTACCCCTGATTCTGTTCGGACCAGTAAGCCTTGTTGATGTTCACGGAATTCGGAACCTGGCTCAGATCGAGTTCTTCCAGATATCCGCCGGCAATCAGGGATTCCATGTAGGCATCGCAGGTCATAATCAGGTCATACTCGCTTCCGGCGCCTGCTGTTAGCTTGGTGATGGAATCGGCGTTGTCGTTCATGTAGCTGAGATTCACTCTGACGCCGTATTCATCCTCGAAATTTGCAATCAGATCATCGGAGATATAGTCACTCCACATGAAAATGTTGATTTCCTTGCTCTCAGCATGAGCTGTCACACCAAGTGCCAAAACCATACCGAAAACCAGGATCAGTGCCAATGCTTTTTTCATTTCTGTTCCTCCTAATAATAATGTTTATTTTCAGCCATGTTATCTCATGGCGGAAATACGGTTTTCCAACTCGGCAACTTCCTTTGCCTCTTTTTTACGCCGGATGCGCTGCACTGTGTTGATGATCAGCATGCAGGCAACCATAAACACGACCATAATTGTGGTTAATGCATTGATATCCGGTGTAATTCCCGTCCGGTTGACGGAAAGGATCAGGACCGGCAGCGTCGACTGCCTTGCACTTGCCAGCATGTTGGACATAATGACGTCGTCAATCGACAGGGTAAAGCTCAGGAAGGCGGCAGACATGATGCCGGGCATAATGCTCGGAATGGTAACCCGCCAGAAGGTCTGCACCCTGTTTGCCCCGAGATCCATGGAAGCTTCCTGAAGGGTTTCATTGTCTCCGCTGATACGCCCCTTGATCGTAACCACGGCATACGGGATGCAGAACGTACAGTGCCCTATGACGATGGTGCCCATACCGAGTTTGATCCCGACCGTCATGAAAATGATGAGCATCGCGACGGCAAGCACAATCTCCGGCACGACAATCGGGACATACAACATGAGATTGATGAACTTCTTCCCTCTGAACCGGAATTTCTTCAGGCCGATCCCGCCGAGAACACCGATCACCACGCTGATTACGGTGGCAATCACCGCAATTATGACGGAATAGACCAGTGATTCCCAGAGGTCATGGTTCCGGAAGGAGAACAGCTTTCCGTACCACATGGTGGTAAAGCCTTCCCAGGAATAGTTGCGTTTGGCATCGTTGAAAGAGAACTGGATCATCACGAGGACGGGGATATAGAAAATCGCGTAAATGACCGCCGCGTAAAAGGCGCCGATAAAACGGTTCCGTCTCTCTCTTTGCTTCTTGCGATTTCTGCTTTCACCCATATCACAGCACCTCCATATCCTCTATGCTGGAAAAGCGCGAATAGAGGAAAATCAGCAGCGCCGTGATCAGCAGCAGCAGAACACTTAAAGCCGCTCCAAGCGGCCAGTTTCGGATCGTTCCGAACTGGTTTTTGATGATATTGCCAATGTAGAGCACTTTCCCGCCGCCCAGCATATCCGTAATGGTGTAGGTACCGAGTGCGGGAATAAACGTCAGGATAATGGCGGAAAAGATCCCAGGAAATGTCAGCGGGAGCGTCACCCGGAAAAACGTCACACTCGGCTTTGCCCCGAGATCCGCCGATGCTTCCAGCATGGATTTCTGCAGCTTCTCAATCGAAGAGTACATCGGCAGCACAGCAAACGGCAGGAAATTGGTGATCAGGCCCAGGAGGACAAGCCCGTCGGAATACAGAAACATGATCGGCTTCTCTATGATACCGAAGGACATCAGAGCTTTGTTGACAGGTCCGTTCGTCTGGAACAAAAGCATCCAGGCATTCAGGCGCATGAGCGAATTCGTCCAGAGAGGGATCATCAGCAGCATAATCAGCCTGGACGCTGTGTCCGGATCTTTCCTAGCGATATAGTAGGCAAACGGATATCCCAGCAGGAGGCATGTCACGGTTGTCACCAAGGCTACCCGCAGGCTCTTGAGAATCACATTGAGATAAATGAC
>JAEEGG010010556.1_pt1 | contig 20370 bp, 18 predicted proteins | sample 9134161 | NCBI WGS metagenome assembly JAEEGG01 (sample SAMN16246543, study PRJNA631951) | gut metagenome | biome: gut microbiome; feature: rumen; material: CR-attached | host: Bos | place: Iran: Karaj | collected 2018-10 | reverse complement strand
AAACCTTTTTTATTGCTTTTCCTTTATTTTGGTGCGATGACCGATTTTCTCAGCAGCAAGGACGTCGAGATCCTGAGGGAGCTCAGGAACGACTGCAGGAAGCCCATGGGTCAGGTGGGCGAGGCGGTCGGCATATCCAAGGCCACCGTGAGCCGCAGGGTGTCCAAACTGGAGGAGGACGGGATCATCAAGTCGTACGACCTCAACGTCGACTCCAACAAGTTGGGGATAATGAAGTCCCTGGTGTTCATGCAGATCGTGGGGAGTCCCGCGGGGGTGGTGATCGAACAGCTCCAGGCTTACAAGGAGATAGCCACCATCTACAAGTCCTTCGGCGACCACAACATAGTGTGCGTGATGTACACCCGCAGCGTCGATGAGCTGTACGACGTCATACAGACGAAACTCCTGAAGATGCCCAGCGTCAGGAACGTGGAGGTGGACATCCTCGTCGACGAGATGAGGGTCAACCCCAATTCCGACCTGGACATATACAAGATAGGGCTCGGACCCGACCGCGAGTGATAACATGCTCCAGCTGAACAGATGCCACAAGATATCGCCAGAGACAGGAATCAGGGCCGTGCTGCCCGAGGAGACCCTCAGGAGAGCAGTACCGCTCCTGGAGAAGGCGGGCATGCATCCGCTGGAGGACATCACCGAGAGGGACGACGTCGGCATCCCGGTGTTCTCCGTGTACCGCGATAAGACGGCCAAGGGGACGTTCGGCAACTACAACGGCAAGGGCGCCACGAAGGAACAGGCCATGGCATCCGCGGTGATGGAGTCGCTGGAGAGGTACTGTGCGGAGCAGAGGGAGGACGACGACGTCATATACGGTACGTACGAGCAGGCCAGCGGTCACGGTCTGGCCATCAACCCCGTGGACCTCATCCTCCCGCAGAGGACCATGCAGTACATAGAGGACTCCGAGATCGCCTGGGTCGAGGGATTCGAGATGTTCAGGGGACAGCCCATCTGGGTGCCCGCATGCGAGGCCTTCTACCCCTACTATCCCGACGGCGACACCCAGCTCTACAGCTTCCACACCAACGGGCTCGCCGCGGGGAACACCATGGAGGAGGCGATCCTCCACTCGCTGTTCGAGCTGGTCGAGAGGGACGCCTGGTCCATCGCGGAGTTCAACGAGTACGCCGATGCGGATGTCATCGTGGACGATCCGGACTCCGTACCGGGACAGCTCCTGGCCAAGTTCAGGGAGAGGGGCATCGAGATCCATCTCAAGGACCTGACGTCCGATATAGGCATCCCCACCATAGGGGCGGCGGCGGACGACGTCCGCACCAAGGACCCCGAGATGCTCACCATAGGTGTCGGCACCCATCTGGATCCGCAGATTGCGGCCATAAGGGCGCTGACCGAGGTGGCGCAGAGCAGGGCCACCCACAAGCACGGTATAAAGGTGAATGCGGAACTGCAGAAGAAGACGCAGGACATGGGCTACGAGAAGATCAAGGCCATCAACCGCATGTGGTACGCCCCCTCCAGGAAGGAGATAAAGCTTTCGGACATCCCCAACAACGCCACCGAATACGTCCTCGACGACATCGAGAGGGTGCTGCAGAGGCTGATGGGGTGCGGTTTCAACTGCGTCGCGGGAGTGGATTTCACCCGTCCCGAGATCGGCGTCCCCGTGGTGCGCATGGTCGTCCCCGGGCTCGAGGTCATGACCATGGACCACGAGCGCGAGGGCGCACGCCTGTACGGAAGGCCCGCAAGGCTCACTGATTACGACGATTGACGTATTCAGGAATGCCGCACGCCGTGCGGCCCTTTATCTTTTATATATTTTAACTAAAGTGTTATATATCGTACGACAGAACGCACCCACGCTATTGACGTAGGCCGGTGTCCTTCGTAAAAATACCCCTGTTTTGATATGAAATTCGAAAAATAAGTGGGTTTTATATCCAATGAACGAGATTACGATTCCGCAAGGGATAAACGGTGGTTTACATCGTAATCCGCCACTTTATAAGAAAAACGGAGGTATGAAATGCCAAAATACAAGGACGTAATTGACCTGTATGACGACAGGGGAAAGAAGATTGCATCACAGGTTCCCCTCGAAGCCATCAGCCCGTTACGCAACGCCGCAATCCAGAAGATTGCATCCTTGACCAAGAGGACTGTCGCAGTCAGCCTGGCTGGAATTGAGAACGCACTCAAGACCGGAAAGATGGCCGGAGACAGCACCCAGATCAAGGGAAAGGAGATCGACATCCCGCTCGTTAAGAACGCAGACAAGATCGCAGCCAGGATCAAAGAGATGGTCCAGGTCTACGACGGTGACGACACCGTTGTCGAGGTCAAGTCCGGCGGAAAGAACATCGTCGTAGTCGCTCCTACACAGAGGCTCGCCGCAGGTGTCGAGTACACCACCGGATTCACCGTGACCGCAGCAGCAACTGTACAGGCAATCATCGATGAGTTCAACGTCCCCATGTACAAGGCCAACATGGTCAAGGGAGCAGTATGGGGAAGATACCCCCAGACAGTCACCTTCGCAGGTGCCAATGTCAAGTCCATCCTCGAGGTTCCCCAGAACAACGAGGGAGCAGGATACGCACTCAGGAACATCATGGCGAACCACGTCGTCGCACTCGTCAACAGGAACGCAATGCAGGGAGTCGCACTTTCCGCGATCTTCGAGCAGCTCGGTTCCTACGAGATGGGTGACGCAGTCGGACCCTTCGAGAGAGGCGCACTCCTTGCACTCGCATACGAGGGACTCAACGCCAACAACCTGCTGTACTCCATCGTCAAGAAGAACGGTAAGACCGGAACCGTCGGAACCGTTATCGAGACCCTCCTCGAGAGGGCAATCGCAGACGGAGTCATCCGCGTGAAGGAGACCCTCCCCAGCGGATACAAGGTCTACACCACCGACGACATGCCTCTCTGGAACGCATACGCGGCAACCGGACAGGTCGCAGCCGTCATGGTCAACGTCGGAGCAGCAAGGGCAGCACAGGGAGTTCCCGCAACCATCCTGTACTACAACGATATCCTCGAGCACGAGACCGGACTGCCTTCCGCAGATTACGGACGTTCGATGGGAGTTTGTGTCGGAATGTCATTCTTCTCGCACTCCATCTACGGAGGAGGAGGACCTGGACTGTTCCACGGAAACCACGTCGTTACCAAGCACTCCAAGGGAGTTCTGATCCCCGCAGTCACCGCAGCTAACTGTCTCGACGGCGGAACCCAGACATTCTCAGCAGAGGCAACATCGGGACTCTTCAAGGAGGTCTTCGGTGGAGTCGAAGAATTCAGGACGCCTATGCAGTTCGTTGGCAAGGAGGCCAAGAAGATTGCAAAGAAGCTGTGATTTCGTATGAGTGCACCTGAGACTAAAGACAAATACACCGGAAAGGACTATCCGCAGGTCTGGATCTCCACAGACCGCCTGCTGTCGGCCAGCTCCACCGAGCTGATCCTGAACATGCTGGCGGAAGATGAGTTCATCCTCTCTCACGTGAGGAGGTTCGACATCAAGGGAGAGAGCCTGCCCGCGACGATCAACTCGGGACCCAACAGAGGACTCGTGAACAACCACTCCGAGCGCAGGATCATCAGATTCGGCACGCAGGAGGTCGAGCTCACGAAGGCCGTCGGCGACTTCTACCTGGAACTCCTGGTGAAGGACGAGGCCGAGCTCAACGAGGTGTTCGAGGAGATCAAGAAGGTCTGCAACGAGGCGATCCTGCCTCTTGGATTCGGCTACACACTGTCAGTCGGAAGGTACACGAAATACAGAAGCACAATTTCAGATAACTGAGGAATTAATATGGCATATCAGAGACAATTCTACCCTGGAAAGTCTATTCCTGCGATGAACAGGAAGAAATACATGAACCCCAAGGTCAAGCTGAAGCACATCCGTTCCATCTCCAAGGACGATGTCATCAAGATCATGGGCCACAGGAACCCCCAGGAGGGCTACAAGTCCATCCACCCCCCGATCGACCCCGAGGAGGAGAAGGCAAAGTACAACTGCCCCATCAGGGCACTCGTCGTCCCCATCTCCGGAGCAAAGGCAGGAGACCGTGTAAGGTACGTCCAGTTCACCGACTCCGTCTACTTCGCACCCATCTCGCCCTACCAGAGGGCATGGATGTACCTCTCCAGGTACAGAGGACTCGACACCGGAACCCTTTCCGGACGTCAGATCATCGAGATGCGTGAGAGGGACCTTGAGAACCTCGCACAGGAAATGATCGAGAACGAGACCTTCGACCCGGCACTCACCGGAATCAGGGGAGCAACCGTTCACGGACACGCATGCCGTCTCGACGAGCACGGACTCATGTTCGACGCCTGGCAGAGGTACGTATGGGATGAGAAGAAAGGCGAGGTCGTCTACGTCAAGGACCAGGTCGCACTGCCCCTCGACACGAGGATCTCCGTCGGAAAGCCCGCATCCCTCAAGGAGTGCGCAAAGAGAACGACAATCTTCACCGCATACCCCGGTGGAGTTGACATGAGAGACGACCCTGAGGTCACCATGTACGGACTCAGGATCCACAAGCTGAGGACACTTTCAGGATTCCAGCCTTGGAAGGTCATCGGAGAGTGATTTAGATGGTTTCAAAGAAGAATGAGAAGCTCTTCATGGACGCAGTACACAAGAAGTTCAAAGAGGAGCCCACAGAGCTCAACACCCAGTACTACTGCTTCGGCGGCTGGAGACAGTCCAAGAGCAAGAGGGAGTTCGTTGAGACTGCCGACAAGATTGCCGCAAAGCGTGGCATCCCCATGATGAACCAGGACATCGGAGTTCCGCTCGGACAGAGGTCCTGGATGCCCTACCAGCTGTCCCACACGGACATCTACGTAGAGGTTGACGACCTGCACTGCATCAACAACCCTGCAATCCAGCAGGCTTGGGATGACATCAGGAGGACCGTCCTCGTTGGACTCGACTCCCCTCACGCGACCATCGAAAAGAGGCTCGGAAAGGAGGTCACACCTGAGACCATCAACGAGTACCTCTTCGCGGTCAACCACACCATGCCCGGAGGAGCAGTCGTTCAGGAGCACATGGCAGAGATCAACCCTGCACTCGCAGCGGACTCCTACGTCAAGATCTTCTCCGGAGACGACGAGCTCATTGACGAGATCGACCCCAGGTTCGTTATCGACATCAACAAGCTCTTCTCCAAGGACCACGCAAAGCAGCTGAAGGAGGCAATCGGAAAGACTGTCATGCAGGCCGTCCGTGTCCCGACCATCGTCGGACGTGCAATGGACGGAGGAACCGTCTCCAGGCACGCAGCAATGCAGATCTCGATGGCATTCATCACTGCATACAGGCTCGCAGCAGGAGAGGCGGCAATCGCAGACTTCGCATACGCAGCAAAGCACCAGTGTATCAACATGGGAACCATGATGCCCGCAAGGCGTGCAAGGGGACCCAACGAGCCCGGAGGAATCCCCTTCGGATTCATGGCAGATATGGCACAGTCCGACCGTGTCCACCCTGACGACCCCGGACGCGCAGCACTCGAGGCTGTCGCACTGGGAGCAGGAATCTTCGACCAGGTCTACCTCGGTGGATACATGTCCGGAGGAGTCGGATTCACACAGTACGCTACCGCAGCATACACCGACAACATCCTCGAGGATTACGTCTACTACGCCATCGACCACATCAAGTCCAAGTACGGCGGCCTGTGCAAACTCGACCCCAAGGACATGGACAAGCTCATGAAGCTCGGAGACGAGATCAACTCTTACGCTCTCGAGATGTATGAGAGATACCCCGCCATCATGGAGGCCCACTTCGGTGGATCCCAGAGGGCAACAGTCGCCGCAGCATCCACCGGTATCGCCGGTGCAATGGCAACCGGAGTTGCTGACTGCGGTCTGAACTGCTGGTACCTGTCCATGCTCCAGCACAAGGAGAGGACCGGAAGGCTCGGATTCTACGGATTCGACCTGCAGGACCAGTGTGGATCCGCGAACTCCTTCGCATACAGATCCGATGAGGGTCTGCCCATGGAGATCCGTGGACCCAACTACCCCAACTACGCAATGAACGTCGGACACCTTTCCGGATACACCGGAATCCCCAAGGCAGCTCACGCAGCACGCGGAGACGCCTGGACCGCGAACCCCCTCATCCGTGTCGCATTCGCAGACCCCGCACTGGTCTTCGACTTCGCCAACGTTACCAAGGAGTTCGGACGCGGAGCCCTCAGGGAATTCCAGCCCGCCGGAGAGAGGTCCGCAGTCATCAAGGGATGATCGCGTGGAGAACGGGGACCTCATGAAGTACATGCCGACTTCGACCGTCGGCAAGATCACAGACATCAAGGAAAAGGACGGAGTGACCTGGGTAAGACTGGATTACACCGACCTCTACTACGATGCAGTGAATCTCGTCCCGGCCGATCCTTCGGAGTACATTGAGGTCTCGTTCAAGGAGCGTTCTTCCTTCGAGAGAGGCATGAAGTCCATCGAGGACATCAAGAGGGAGACCCAAGAGGTCGACATCTCTGAATTCATGCCATCCGGAGGAGGATGATCCGTCCTCAAACAATTTCCCCGGACTTCGGTCCGGGGTAAAATCATTTATTTTTCTTGATGTTTTTTTTGATTCGCAACAATTGTGCTTTTTTGAGAATAGAGAAAAATAATGCCGCCCAGAGGACGGCTTGTAGTTTCAGTTCTTGATCCTGTTGAACGCGACCAGTACCGACGCGTATCTGGAATCGTCATCAAGGCCGTAGTAAAGGCGCATCATGCGGTCGCTGGTAGGTGCTGGACTGCATGATATCACATCTTTGCAACCGTTACTCTCATTGAGTTCCGGGAAGGATACAGGAGGCATCACGAACTGTTCCGATCCGCCAGCATCAACACCCATGAAGCATACGAAACCGTCGCCCATCCAAACGATATCGTCACGGCCGTCGTACTTATGCATCGTGAAGGGGAACACTTCCTCTCCCAGGACGTTTCCGTTTGCTCCGACAAGAATAACAGTGGGTTCTGGAGGGGGCCTGAATCTAGGGTCCTTAACGATACAGATGACTGCATCTCTTTCCAATGCCTGCAGGAATCCCTGATTGTCCACTGGGATGCTACCCATTGATCTGACCGTGGATTCCTCAACCCTCAGTTTCTCTAGGATCTCCTTGTCGAGATAGAATGCCCATTTTACTCCTTTCAGACTACGAACTATCTCCAAAGGAAGGTCCAATCCCTCATCCAAATCCTTTGCCATCTTACATTCCTCAGTTTGATGTTTCTTTCGGACGCTCATTCATTCTCATGGAGTCTGATGAGATTATCAATACCTGCCATCGAACGTACGTCCACGACTCCGATCACCGCTATGATGCGGTTATCAAGCTCAATTGGTGTCACAATGACCCTGATGCCCTTGTATGGGCCGGAAGTAGCGATCCTCCTTACTGTGGTTCCAGAGCGGATTACCTCTTCCAGAACCTCTCCGGTGTAGGCATTATCGATAACAGCTCCGTTTTCGATCCTGACTCCCAGATTATCCCTGTTCTTGGCGCATACGGGGAGGCCTCCAACAAGGTCGTGAATAGCAAAAGCAAGAGAAAGAAGTTCAGAATTGTCGCTTCTGGGGGATATGACATCTTTGATTCCGCGCGACAGTTTGAGTCCTCCTATGATGTGGAGTCCTGCAATCACCGCCCCGATCTCTGCGGATTGGATAGTCTTACCAGTACCGATGACGACAACATCCTCATTCTTCAGGTTGAACACCGATTTGATCTCATTCTCCATGGTGGGATCTACATGGTACTCGGAGCCGGGGAACATTAGTTTCCCATTGATGTAAACCAGTGTTGTTGCACCAGTAGCCCCAGCTTCGATTGCAGCATCCCTTTCTTCGCATCCGTACGAAACATTACGGGCCATTTTCGGAATACGTGCTGCAAAGTTGAAATCGCCGATGGTCAGCTCGGGCAATGCAACAGGGGCGAGATCCATGCGGGTCTTTTTCTTGAGATCCATCCCTACGTTAGTCAGGATAATTCCGCTCTTGTTGATGCTTATTATTTCGTGATTCTGTAAAAGTGATATGATTGTCCTAGTGCTTCCCTCTCCTATGTCCAGCATAGCTGAGAGTTTTTTCCTACCAATAGCCTCCTCATCATCAAGATAGTAGAGTGTTTTCCAAAGGTGATAATCATTGAACTTTGGTATTGGTCCGCCAATCCTGGCGTTGTTGGACATCATATGGATATTAAGACCATCCAACTTATATATTATTTGGGTTGGATTACATCCATCCAACGATGTTTTTCAGACAGCTTTTCCTACTCGCGCGTACGACAGTTTATAAGAAGGGACAGGATACTTCGGCACATGGCTCAAGAGTCGGTAGAACTTCTGGTTATCGAGAATGTGACCAAGACCTATGATGGTCGTGTCACTCTCAACAATGTCAGTGCGAAGTTGACGACTGGAAAAATACTAGGATTGATCGGTAAAAGCGCAGCAGGAAAGAGTGTCCTGATTCACATACTCAGGGGAAACGATGATTACAAACCTGATTCTGGTCGCGTTATTTTCAATCTTAACCAGTGTAAAAAATGCGGCAATCTGGACCTGCCTTACAAAGGGCAGAAGTGTACGAGGTGCGGTGGAGAGACCGATACCAAATCCATAGATTTCTGGTCCCTCAAGATGGACGATCCACTCAGACTGGAGATCAAGGGGCGCATCTCGATCATGCTTCAGAGGACATTCGCCCTTTTCGGAGACATGACCGTTATAGAGAATGTCATGGAAGCTATCCCGGATGATGTTAAGGGCGATGCTCGTATCCAGCGCGCTATAGAGATGCTTGAACTCGTCGATATGACGCACAGGACGACTCACATAGCTAGGGATCTCTCTGGAGGAGAGAAGCAGCGTGTCGTCATGGCTAGGCAGCTTGCGAAAAAACCGCTGTTCTTCCTTGCCGATGAGCCCACAGGTACACTGGATCCGACAACCGCGGAGACAGTCCACAAGGGATTGATCGATTACGTTAAGAAGAATGGAATCGCAATGGTCTTCGCATCACACTGGCCAGAGGCTATTGAGAGGATGGCGGATGAAGCCATGCTCATGGATTCCGGTAACGTCCTTATGCAGGGCAATCCCAAAGAGGTCGCCGAGACCTTCATGAAAGATTACCACTTCGAGAAGTCAAGCCACGCGCAGGTCGGAGAGCCCCTAATCGTCTGTAACGATGCAAAGAAGCACTTCTTCTCCGTTGTCAGAGGGGTGGTCAAGGCTGTTGACGGAGTAACATTCGATATCAAGGAGAAGGAGATCTTCGCTCTGGTCGGTTATTCCGGAGCTGGTAAGACAACAACATCCCGTATGATCGCTGGAATGTCCCCTGCAACCGGAGGAGAGGTCAAGGTCAGGATCGGAGATGATTGGGTCAACATGTCCGAGGAAGGATACATGGGTAAGGGAAGGGCAACACCCTACATCGGTTTCCTTCACCAGGAGTACACACTCTACCCCTTCGATACCGTTCTTCAGAATCTCAGTACATGCATCGGTATGAAGATGCCTGCGGAGTTGGCAAAGGTCAAAGCCATACAGGTATTGATCAGTGTCGGATTCCCCAAATCGGATATCGAGAAGATCCTGTATTCATATCCTGACTCGCTCTCGGTAGGAGAATGTCAGAGAATCGCTTTCGCCCAGGTCTTGATCAAGGAGCCTAGGATCATCATCTTGGACGAACCCACAGGAACTATGGATCCAATCACAAAGACGATCATCGCTAAGTCCGTTATAAGGGCCAGAGATACATTGGGAGAGACGTTCGTTGTCGTGAGCCATGACATGGACTTCGTTCTCAACTGTTGTGACCGCGCTGCCTTCATGAAGGGCGGAAAGATCCAAGCTCTCGGGGATCCCAAGGAGATCCTTGAATCATTTGAGAAGGAGCCGGTACCAGAAGGTGAATGAACATGAAGCAGCAGATGGGAAGACATCTCAGCTTCGTGGAGTGCAGGGAGTCGATGGGTCTTGGGGCCGGAGGAGGACTCGCCGCAAGGGCGACCCTGTCCGAATCCGGCAAGGACGTAATCGCTATTGCGATGGGTCCTAGCAGAAGGCACATCACCAAACCGGTCTGTGAGATCACCTATGCTCTCCGTGAGGAAGGCATTGACACAAGCGTGATGGTGGTCAATGCAGGTTCCGGGGTACCAGCTGACGCCCCGGACATGACGACCGGAAGCTACTTCGGACTCGATCCTATCGAGGTCGAGAGGATCCAGCAGTTCAAGGTCGCCCTCATCCACTTGGGGAATGTGCGTATGCATATCGTATACAAGGCGAGACTTATCCTCAGGAACGTTGACATACCCGCCATCATCGTGGCGCAGTGTCCGGTCGACTATGAGGATTTCGCTGCCGTAGGGGTCAAGACGAAAGCGGTCATGCCCCCCGAAGACAAGATCGACACCAAGGGGACAATCATTGAGATCGTGAACGGTGTCGTCAGAGGAGTTACCTGCTCACAGGATAAACTGGACGAGATCGTGTCCAAGGTGCAATCCATGCTTCCGGAGCGTGGTGAACAATGAAGGTCTTAGTCAACGGAAAGGAGAAAGAGCTCAAGAAGGGAGCAACTCTGAAGAGCGCCATCGCCGATGAGATCTATAACAAGGACACTCTCATCGCCGTCCACTTATCCGAAGAGAAACTGGTCCAGGAGACCAGCGATTTCGAAGTAGAGACGACCCGTGGAAAGTTGGTGATACATCTGAATGACTCTCCTGAGGCCAGGATGTGGAAGGCCCTGGTCACCGATAAAATGCCTGGAGTTACATCCAGATGGGTCACACATAATATCATCGCATTCGGATCGTTCCCCACAGAATTGAGGGTGGACAGGAGCGAGAACGGATATAGGATGTATGACTGTTTCCTATCTCTCGGAGGATTCGATAACAGTACGACCTACATGATGATAGCCAAGGATAATCACAAAGGGTCTTACGGTGCAGGAAAGGCTGTAATCGGAAGGGTCACTGTAGGAAGGCATCTGCTCAATCTGTTCAAGGAAGGGGACGGCATCATCTCGATCCGCCCTATGATGTCTGAGATCAGCACTGAGAACGTCATAGTCACCAAGGATCTCAAGATGAAGCTTGAGGACGGATACAAGATCGAGACGATGGTCTCCATCGATCTCGATGAGAAGAGTCCGGCCTCGGCAGAGCACATCTTGGTGCTGTCATCTTCAGGATACATGAAGGCAACCGACGTCACAGGAAGTTTCATCGCATGTTCAGAGGATCTCGATGTCGAGATACCTCCGGAGGATACGGGAATCAGGGATAAAGGCTGTGTCGCTGTCAGATCGGAAGGTGTAGGTCAGGGAAGACTGTACATCCTGAAGGACAGGAGGCAGCAATCCGTTTCGCATAATATCGCAGGTAACGTGACCAACGGAATGGCCATTGTCGAATATGCGAAGAAGGACGACATCTTCACGATCACCACCAATCCCCCCAGAGCATTGGCTGTGGGAATGACCATGAAGGATGGTATCAAATTCCTCAAGGAAGCAGGCATAAAGGCCGAGAAGGAAGGGGATACTTCGGACGATGCAATCATCGTCGAGCAGACCCCCGAACAGACCGTCACTGCCCTCAAAGAGGGAAAGGTAACCGTTAAGGGAGTCCCTAAGGACAAGGTCTTCAAGATCACGCTGCAGCAGCAGGAAGATCCCAGAAGCGTGCACTATTTCAGAAAGATCACCGGACTCAGCCACAAACCCGTAGGTTCCATGACCGTCCAGTTCACATTCGAAGGACTTCCGATGGTCACGTTCTACGGGGACGAGATGAGAGGCAAGGACATCGTCCCCCACGATGTGCAGTTCAAGAAATGCAAGCGCGGGGATATCGGTATCACAAACCAGGCCAGACCTCATCACGGTCTCATGGGAATAAGGCTGCAGGACAGCAAGGAGTACGGACCTACGGGTGAAGAGCCGTACGGAACGAACATCATTGGCAAATTCGACGACGATCTGGACAGATTGATGAAGGATCTGAACGACGATGATGTCGTCTACATAAGGGAGGTTGAATTATGAGCGAAGAAAGGGAGACCAGGCTCTACATGATCTCACCCAGGTCTATGCTCACTCCGGACCAGCTCGTCCGTATGGTGCATTCCTTCGGTGACAAGGCATTGGTCAAGGAGACATGCTACGGATGCCTCGTCGAGGCACCCAGGAAAGAGAACCTCCAGATATTGGCAAAGGTCAGGGAGGCCTATCCCAACGAGGTCTTCTCGAAGATTAGGGCTTACAGGTGCAGCGACCCACGCCGCTGCCGCGCCCAGCACGGTACAAGGCCCGGATACGCACAGCTCGAGGAAGAGTGGGCACTGCTGTCAAAGATCCAATACGGATTGGAGCAGGTCGACAAAGGGGCCAAATATAAACCCGAAAAGGACAAGAAACGTCTTGATGTAAACGCTTTCAAGAAGATATGCGAGGTGCACTGATGAAGATCTTCATAGATCCCCCAAACAGCCTGGTCCTTTTCGATCTGGTCGAGAGGTTTGGGCACGAACCGCTCAGTACGATGGCGGCAATTCAGGAAAGAGTTGACAATCTGGAGGTTGACATGCCGCCCATGAACGTCACACTCGACGATGTGGTAAAAGGACTCAAGTACGCAGGTATCGAGGTCCCTTCAGGAGTAAGGGGCAGACTTGCACTCTGGGGTCCTCTCATAGAGGCGGCCGATGCAGCCATCATCATGGAGGACTGCCCATACAGTTTCGGATGTGTAGGTTGCGAGCGTTCCAACCTCATGGTGAAGTACCTGATCCACAGGCGCGGTATCCCCACCCTCTCGGTGAAGTATCCTGAGACGGATGAGGAGGCAGTGAACTTCGTAGCTCAGGCCAAAGAATGGATGGAGGGGTTGAAATGACAATCAAGATTGCACAGCTATCCTGCGGTACGGAGTACAGCAGTGTCCAGTATGAGATCGAGAAGGCGGCAAGATCGGTCGGTGCGACCATCGTCTATCCCGACGTATCCTCTGCAGACATCGATAAGGCTGTCGCGGACTTCGGATTCAAGCCCCGTTCCCCGCAGCTCAAGCTCATGATCGCTAGGGCAGACGCACTGGCCTCCGGAAGATACGAGGCGGATGCGGTGTTCATCACAACCTGTTTCAGGTGTGCAGAGGCCGCACTCGTCAGGAACGAGCTCAGGAGGTACATCCAGGAGCATACCAATCTGCCTGTTGTCACCTATTCATTCACAGAGAGGCTCAAGGCATCACAGCTCCTGACAAGGATGGAGGCGCTGGTCACCATCGTTACAAGGAAGGAGCTTCTGGCTAGGGAGAGACAGACCGGACTCACTGTCGGACTCGACTCCGGTTCTTCAACCACCAAAGCAGTGGTCATGGAGAACAACAAGATCATCGGAAAGGACTGGACTCCATCTGGAGCGGTAGTCGTCGAATCCGCCACACAGGTTCTCAACAACGCATTGGAGCAGGCAGGCGTGACCCTCGACCAGATAGAGGCAATAGGAACCACCGGATACGGACGTTTCACCCTCGGAGAGCACTTCAAGGCAAAGCTTGTCCAAGAGGAACTGACTGTCAACTCCAAAGGGGCAGTATGGCTTGCCAACAAACAGAAGGGAGAGGCGACGATCATCGATATCGGAGGAATGGATAACAAGGCCATCACCGTCAGGGACGGTATCCCCGATAACTTCACAATGGGAGGAATCTGCGCTGGTGCGTCAGGAAGGTTCCTTCAGATGACAGCGAACAGGCTCAAGATCGATATCACGGAGTTGGGAAGGCTGGCCGACCAGGGAGACTGGAGGAACGCTAAGATGAACTCCTACTGTTCGGTCTTCGGTATCCAGGACCTCGTCACGACCCTCGGAGAGGGAAAGAAGTTCGAGGATGTGGCCTGTGCAGCTTGTCACTCGGTCGCCGAGCAGGTCTATGAGCAGCAGCTCCAAGAGATCGACGTCAGGCATCCGATCATCCAGGTCGGAGGAACATCGCTGATCTCTGGATTGGTCACACAGATCGGAGAGGTCCTCGGAGAGCAACCCATCGTTCCGCCGGACTCCCAATACATCGGAGCAGTCGGCGGTGCATTGCTGAGCTCAGGATTCCTGTGAGGGATCTCATGGACGTAACAGTAGTAGGGGACGACCCGTTCGGGGACGCGGCATACAAGAAGCTGTTCGAGGACACGATGAGCGACCTCAACAAGGCCGTCCTGATAGACAAGGCCAAATTGGTGCTGAAGCCCAAGGTGCCGCTGTTCATCTTCTCCATCGTACTGAAGGCGGATCCTGGAAACAAGACCGTAGTCGATGTCGCCAACGTGAGAGAGGAAGGGAGCACGACTTACATCACCATCACCCAGGAGCGTTACGCACCGGATATACTCAGAGAACTGTGGACCAAATACGGAAGGAACAAGGTCGTCCAGCAGACCAGGTTCGATATCGAGGTAGCCAATGCCAAGATGTCCGAGCTGCAGGATATGGTCATCGCCTCCGGTGAACAGGATCTGAGGGAGATCATGGGTGCGATCTGGAGGTCTATGCCCGAAGGCATCAAGAACCGTCGCACGCTCATAGACGGAGGAGTCATAACCGTCATCGCCACCGAGGAGCTCATGCAGCCCGAGATGATGGATGAAGGATACGCTGTCCACAAAGAGATGGGAGGTGCCGCCTGATGTTCGAGGTAATGATGTACGACGGAGGAATCTATCGTTCCGACGAGCTGTTCGAGATGATAGAGGATGTCGGAGGAGCAGTGCTCCAAAAGAACAGGAGCTCCCAGATGCTCACGGTCATCATGTCGGTGCCCGAAGAGGACAGGGAGGAGATCACCAAGCTCTGTACGGAGATCGGAGGCACCGTCAAAGAGGTTCCTTTGGCCGGTACGGAGATAGCGGTCGTCGGACCAACTCTGGGAAGGCATCACATGCCGCATCCCATCTGTGATGTCGCCGAGATCCTCAGGAGAGCGGGAGCAGTCACGGTCGTCATGGGATTGGCCAGAGGACGTGGGAAGAACACCTCGCAAATCTCCGCTTCCGAGAAGGCGATCATCGACGAGTACGACGCCTGCGTCGTATGCTTAGGTAACTTCAAGCCCTGTGTCGAGAAGAAGACCGATCTGATCAAGGACCTCCATGTCCCTGTGGTTCTGGTCTCCGGACCGAAACCCGAGGGCGTAGAGGATACATACGACGCATTGGTCACCGGCGTCGGAAGGAAGGCGGCAAGGATGAAGGACGCGGACGAAAGGGCGAAGCTCGACGAGATCTGCGATACGCTGGAGGCTGTCCTCAAGGACAAGAAGCTCTCCATCGAAGAGGATCCATTGTTCGTCCATCCGGCAGAGGTCAAGCAGATACTGCAGGAGTACGAGCCTATAGACATGTGCCTCAGACCCGCACCGATGGTTCTGCATCTGGATGGCCTTAGGGTCAAGATTCCTTACGCCGAGCACAAGGACTATCTCGAGAACGTCAAGGTCTACGGGCGCAGGTTGGGGGAGGTCGCATACATCGAGCCTTCCAGGATTGACGACAGCAGTGTCGTTATCCGTATCAAGACCCGTTCGCAGGTCGAGTACGAGGACTCGAAGAAGCAATGATCCGCAAGGGCACATACGTGCTCGCAATATCCCTTGGCTCCGACCAGGACATAAAGGTCGGAGCCTTGGGCATCTTACATTTTGAGAAAGGGGTGTATTGCTACGTGGGCAGCGCACTCGGTGGACTTGATTCTAGAATTGCTAGGCATATGCGGAAGGATAAGGTCCTAAAATGGCATGCCGACTACATCACTACAGTAGCAGATTCGGTAGATGCATACATATCATATCCGGATTACATCAAGGAATGCAATCTTGCCAAGATGGCGATGGATGCGGGGATGGAACCGTCTCACAAGGGATTCGGCTGTTCGGATTGTAAGTGCTATACTCATCTCTTCAAGGCAGATGATAGACTTCTGAGAACCCTTATCAAAAAAGCCAAAATGACACCATTCAGACGATTGACCTTTTGAAATCAATCGCCGGCGGACAGCACAGGTAAGCAATCTCATTTTATCTCATTTTTTGTTTGGATTTTAGAGGTTCCTTTATATTAAATAAAGAAGGTCGCGCACACATAGAGCCAAAGCGAACGCTATGGAGGCTAACAAATGAAAGCAGTTGAGTACAAAGAAGGACCTGTTTCCGATGAGGTTCTGGACCGTATCGCCGGCGTCATCGGAGCAGACAAGATAACAAAGGGAGAGAGGACAATCATCACACCCACATGCGATGCCGATGTAGGTGCTGCAGTCAAGGCAATAATCGCTGCCAATGGCGCAGTGACCACCAAGGCCGCCAAGCACTGCGGAGACTACGATGTCGTCTTCGACTTCTCCAAGATGAAGGCAATCGAGTTCATCGACACCGTGAACATGACCGTCAAGGTCCAGGTAGGATGCAAGGTCGAGGATCTCGAGAATGCTCTGGAGGAGAAGGGATTCTTCCTTGGAGCCATCCCCGCTGGAAAGGATGCCACAGTCGAGAGTTGGGTCTACTCAGAGGCACCCGGAGTCGGTTCATACAAGTACGGAACCGTCAAGGACAATGTCTACAACGTCTATGCGGTAGACTACACCGGTTCCCTTATCGAGACCGGATATGACATCATAGGCTACTACATGTCAGGATACAACCTCACACAGACAATGGTAGCTTCCGCAGCCAGGCTCGGAATCATTACCGCAGTTACCCTGCAGATTTACCCTGCCGGAATAATGAATGCGGCCTCATACAAGTTCGAGGGACCCGCAGCCATGCAGGCATTCCTTGAGAAGATCGCCCAGGAGCCTTCTGTCAAGCCCTACCACATCTCATTCAACTGCAACAGGATGGTCGTTGCATTCCAGGGATCTGAGCAATTCGTCGATCTGGACCTGCAGGCCACCGAGGCGCTCGCAGAGGGTGCAACGAAGATCGAGGATGACCTTTGGACCGGAATCGAGAGTGCAGCATGCATGTGCCCCAAGCACCCTACATTCTACATCCCTGTCAAGAACCTGGCAAGCTTCCTCGAGGCTGTCAAGGAGACCGACTATAAGTTCGCAGGAAACGTTCCCGACTGCACAACCGTCGCAGTCAAGCTCAGGGGCGGAGAATCCGATTTGGATGTTCTCGTCGCCAAAGCAGAGGAGCTCGGAGGAAGGTTCGCAGGCAAATGTGCAAGCAAATACCGCACCGAGGCTACCAACAATTTCGTCAAGAAGATCGCAGAGGGTTACATGGGTGTCAAACCTCAGGAGCACAACTTCATGAGAAAGGTCACCCCCGCCGTCATAGCAGAGCTTGAGGAGGCTGTAGGCAAGAAGAATGTCAACACCAACGGAATGGACAGGATCATCTACTGTCATGATCTCGCTCCTCTCCCCAAGGAAGCCGGAGTAGCATTCAACTGCATCCCTGATGTCATCGTAAGGCCCGAGAAGCCCGAGCACATCGCCGCAGTCATGAAGATCGCATTCAAGCACGGAATCCCCGTGACTCCCAGAGGAAACGCTACCTGGGGTCTTGGAGGATGCATGCCCACCAATGCCGGTATCATCATCGATATGACCTCCAAGATGAACAAGGTCCTTGAGATCAACACCGAGGAGAGGTACGTCAGGGTACAGGCCGGATGTACATGGAAGAGACTGCTTGAAGCATGTGAGAAGAAGGGTTACATCATCGGATCATACCCCTCCAGTTTCCCCGCGGGAACAATCGGAGCATGGATCTCAACCAACGGTATGGGAATCGGTTCCTACAAGTACAAGTCCGCTAAGGACAACATCCTGAACTCACATGTCATCGTAGACAACGGAGATATCGTTACCACCGGTTTCGACGGAATCGGATCCTACGGAATGGGATTCAACCTCAATCAGTTCTTCGCCGGAGCAGAGGGAACTCTCGGAGTCCTCGCCGATGTCACGTTCAGGATCTATCCTCTCGGTGAGTACAGGTTCTGCGGATACGAGTACGACAACCTCGCTGGTGCCGATCCTGCACTGCAGGAGATCGTACAGGACCCCTCCGTTGTGCCCCTGCACCTCGCATGGTCCGACTACATGCACTTCCAGAACCAGCGCAAGGCCGGAATCCACGCACCCGACGTGACGAACATCTTCCTGATCACATTCCAGGGAGATGCTGCCCACAACGATCTCGGAGAGGCCTTCGCAGATGCCGCTGCAGAGAAGAACGGCGGAAGGAAAGTCGCTGCTGAGATCTGTGAGCACGAGTGGGAGGAGAGATGCTACGAGTTCCGTGCAAGGAAGGTCGGAGTTGGAGAGATCCCTGCTGAGGTCATCGTTCCCGCCCACAACTGGGGAGAGTATGTTGACGTTTGTTACAAGGGATTCGATGCCATGAACATGGAGCCCGGAGGAATCATCGGAGTCATGGTCGACAGGTCGACCACCCTGTTCATGCCCTACTACTTCAAGGACGATGAGGTCCTCACCGGAATGCTTCCGTTCGGATTCAACTTCTACATGGGAGACAAGGCCGCTGAGTTCGGCGGAAGGTCCACCGGTCTGGGAGTGTTCTTCGCATGGCAGCTCGATGTCATCCACAACTCCGCTACCGTCAAGAAGATGAGGGAGCTGAAGACCGTTCTGGACCACCATGATGTAGTCAACCCCGGACATGTCGTCTGCGGAATGACCAGGTTCGGAATCAACCTCGGAAAGCCCATCATGTCCATGGGAAGCATGCTCCTGCAGACCGTCAAGAAGATGTTCCCGAAGGACAAGACCTTCCAGAACAACCTCAAGAGGTTCAGGTACAACGAGATGGAGCACCTGAAGGTCCTCGACAGGCACCACAAGCTCGGTGACGGAAGTCAGTGAGCACGGATTAAAACTCATTTCCCCGGGGAACCCCGGGGATCATTTTTGTAAAAACTATAATCGGATCAGAGCAGGGATAGGACATCCCCGGCATATTGCACCATGGTCATTTCAGGATCCTCTTTGAGCCATCCTTCCCTGTCCATGGAACCGGAGAGTACGCCGACAAACACTGCGCCTGCATCCCTTGCCGAATAATAATCTGTCCTGTTGTCGCCAAGGTACAGTATCTCCGATGCCTTTACCCCTAGTTCGTCAGCGAAGTATTGCATGGCCTTGGGGGACGGTTTCGCATGGTCGTAATTTGTGTAATCCCTTCCAACTACGACATCGAATTCGTCTCTGATGCCCATCATCTTCAGGACCGTATCTCCGTATTCAAGGCTGCCGCGGGTCAGCAAACCAACCTTGTATCCCCTGGATTTCAGTTCCCTCACACACTCCAGGGAACCGGGAAAAGGTCTTGCCTCATCCACATGTTCGAGTTCGATCCTGGTGAGCTCGGAATCTATCTCCTTTTCAACGATAGGTATCTCGTTCTCCCTGCCATGAGATATCAGCCAATCTCTGATCGGCTGCCTCAGTCTCTTGACGGTAGTGAATTCCAATTCATCGAAGGGGATGCCGTGCCTGCGGCAAGCATCCTTGTCCGCTAAATCGACGGCCTGGTAGTCCACATGTGTGTTCAGGAATGTTCCGTCCAGATCGAACCCAACTGCCTTGATTCCTTCGAACATCTTATCTCTGGGGAGGCCACATTCCACGGAGCCTTCCTCCCTCACGTTCAGCATCCATGGTGCAAACTTCCATCCCGGGTACGATCATCCTGACCGCAGGTATTCCGAGTTCTGGACGGGTGAGATCCGCACAGATAACCTGATCGAATCCAGCATCCATTAGGGCCTGAAGGACGACCTCGATATCATCGAGCACATAGTCTGTGGATTTATCAGGAATATCCTCGAGATAGATCTTCTTCTGATTCTCTCCGAACCACATGTGGTTGACCTTCTTGATCTTCTCGTAACCCATGTCCTGCGTGATCTTCTGTAGTTGGGCATTGATCTTCATTCCGTGCTTGTGGGTGGTCCTGCTCTGTGCAACCTCTGTGATGGCCCTGATCGCAGCTATCTGCGGGTCCAGGTGTGTACCCACCCCTATGGTAAGGAGCTCAGGGTCCTTGGTAGCGGTATCGTCTGCTGCAGCCCCTATGGTAGGGATTCCTATGTCGGATGTAAGGTCTTTCAGATGGATCTCTATGCCTTGGTCGCTGAATTTCTTGATAAGTTTTGCAGGAAGTGAATCCTGATCCCTTATGAGCACGTCTGCATTGGTGCGGTCGTTGTACTCTGCTATGGACCAGGCATCTCTCTCGATATCTTCGAACAGAGCGTGCAGGATCG